>Ga0247806_10000242_pt1 | contig 37706 bp, 35 predicted proteins | sample UWRJL059202B1_FD_179935 | JGI IMG/M metagenome (GOLD analysis project Ga0247806, IMG submission 179935) | Plant litter microbial communities from Arlington Agricultural Research Station in Wisconsin, United States - UWRJ-L059-202B-1 | ecosystem: Environmental > Terrestrial > Plant litter >... | reverse complement strand
AGCTACAGAAGTTAAATTAGAGATGGATGATATTAAGATCACCATAAAAACCACAAGCGACGCCAGCACAGAGGGTACAACTACTTACATACAGCAGTTGCCAGCAAGCCAGCCGGTGCAACAACAGGCTCCTGCCGCCGCACAGCCACAGGCTCCTGCAGCTATACAAGCTGCCCCTGTTGCAGATGAAAACGCTAAATACCTGGTTATTAAATCTCCTATTATTGGTACACTATACAGAAAACCATCGCCAGATAAACCTACATTTGTAGAGGTAGGCAGCACGATCTCTAAAGGAGATGTTGTTTGCGTTATCGAGGCTATGAAACTGTTTAACGAAATAGAATCTGAAATTTCAGGTAAAATCGTTAAGGTATTGGTAGACGATTCATCGCCGGTAGAATATGACCAACCGTTATTTTTAGTAGATCCATCTTAATTATTTTAAATTTTGAATTTTAAATGCCGAATGATTTTGGTGTTTAAATAATTTAAAATTCATAATTCATAATTTAAAATTACAAAGAGCGATGTTTAAAAAAATACTAATAGCCAACAGGGGAGAGATTGCACTTCGTGTAATACGTACCTGCAGGGAGATGGGAATTAAAACGGTGGCTGTATACAGTACTGCCGATGCGGAAAGCCTGCATGTAAAATTTGCCGATGAGGCTGTTTGCATAGGCCCACCGCCAAGTAACCTGTCTTACCTTAAGATATCTAACATTATTGCCGCTGCAGAGATAACTAATGCCGATGCCATTCACCCTGGTTATGGTTTCTTGTCTGAAAATGCAAAGTTCTCTAAAATTTGTAAAGAGCACGGTATTAAATTTATAGGCGCTTCGCCGGAGATGATCAACAAGATGGGAGATAAGGCTACGGCTAAAGCTACCATGAAAGCAGCAGGTGTACCATGTGTACCGGGATCTGACGGATTGCTTGAATCATACGAACATACTAAAAAACTGGCTGCCGAATTTGGTTACCCTGTTATGCTTAAGGCTACTGCCGGAGGCGGGGGTAAAGGTATGCGTGCCGTTTGGAAAGAAGACGAGTTGCAAAAAGCGTGGGATAGTGCCAGGCAGGAAGCAGCAGCATCTTTTGGTAATGACGGTATGTATATGGAAAAACTTATTGAAGAGCCACGCCATATAGAAATTCAGGTTGTAGGAGATGCTTTTGGTAAAGCCTGCCACCTTAGTGAAAGGGATTGCTCTGTGCAACGCCGCCACCAAAAACTTACTGAAGAAACTCCATCGCCATTTATGACTGATGAGCTTCGTGAAAAAATGGGCGCTGCTGCCGTTAAAGCCGCAGAATACATTGCTTATGAAGGTGCCGGTACAGTAGAGTTTTTGGTTGACAAACACAGAAATTTCTACTTTATGGAAATGAATACCCGTATACAGGTAGAGCACCCTATTACAGAGCAGGTTATAGATTACGATCTTATACGTGAGCAAATACTTGTAGCCGCCGGTGTGCCAATAACGGGTAAAAATTATTTACCGCAAATGCACTCTATAGAATGCCGTATTAATGCTGAAGATCCTTATAATGACTTTAGGCCATCGCCGGGTAAAATCACTACCCTGCACATGCCGGGAGGCCACGGTGTAAGGCTTGATACCCACGTTTATAGTGGTTATACAATTCCGCCAAATTATGACTCTATGATAGCTAAACTTATTACCACTGCACAAACAAGGCAGGAAGCAATAAGCAAAATGAAACGTGCACTTGATGAGTTTATAATAGAAGGTATTAAAACAACAATACCTTTTCACAGGCAGTTAATGGATGAGCCGGACTATGTAGCCGGTAACTACACTACAAAGTTTATGGAAAGCTTCAAAATGAAGGAGCGCGTAACCGAATAATATTTGAACCCCGCCTTAGGCGGGGTTTCTTTTTTCTTATAATAAAAGTAATCGGATAAGCTTTAGAGAAGCGGCATGTAATATGGTTGTTCTTCTGACTTGAAATTTTCCTTTGAAATTTGGCATATCTGCCACTGATTATTTCGCTGTAATTTAATTTTTTAGTTGTATATCATCATACAAATTTCTGTTATATTTGTAATGATGGTGGGCAATTACTTGGCGTCGCCGTTAATTAACCAAATATAAATTAGAACAAGATGATTAAGAAAATCACATCGGCTGCAAAACTAATGTTAAGTGCTATGGCACTGGCATTAATGTTTACCACAGCTGCCCTGGCGCAGGACAAATCTGCCGAAAACCTAACTAAGCTTAACGACCACATGAAAATGCAGCTGTCTTTAAACGATAGCCAATATGCAAAGGTTAACGATATTAACCGCGTGTTTGTAACTAAAGCAAAAGAAAGCGAAAAAAGCAATGCTAATAAGCTGGACAAAGCTAAAAAGATAAAAGCTTTAGAGGTCGACAGGGATAGCAAGTTAAAATCGGTTCTTACTGAAGATCAATATAAAATATTTATAGCAAACAGGGGAGAAAACACTAAAAAGCTAAAAGCTTTATTACCTGCTAAAGAATAACAAAAAACCCGGAATGTGAGTTCCGGGTTTTTTGTTGCTTTTATTTCTGCGAAATTATGCTGTTGCGATAGTTTAAAATCGTTCTGCAGATGCTTTCTTCCAGAAGTAGAACATATCTGTAGGTACAGAGTGCCCCTCCAGCATACAGCCGGGTATAGGTTCAGGATACGTTTGCAGGTACGTTTTTATAGTAGTACGGTCTGTACGCATGCTTACCACGCTGCGGTCTACATCATCAGGATGGCATATTCCTGCCGATGCCATAAGATCCATAGCGCTTTTAACGGTTTCATGCTGAAAGCGGAAAACGCGCACGCTTTTCTCTTCAGGAACTAGCCCCTTAACTAAATGCGGGTCCTGTGTAGCAACGCCCGTAGGACAGGTATTGTTATGGCATTCTAAAGCCTGTATGCAGCCCAGGGCAAACATCATTCCGCGGGCAGAGTTACAAAGGTCGGCACCAATAGATAATGACTTTATGACATCAAAGCCGGTGATGATCTTGCCACTGCAAATAATTTTTATCTGGTCTTTAATACCGTAGCCCACAAGGCAATCGTAAACAAATGCCAGCGCATCACGAAGGGGCATGCCCACGTGGTCGCTATATTCCTGCGGTGCTGCGCCAGTACCACCCTCACCACCATCTACAGTAATAAAGTCGAGATATGTGTGGGTTTGTATCATAGCTTTACAAATTGCAATAAATTCGTGCTTATTGCCTATACATATTTTCATGCCTACGGGCTTGCCGCCAGAACCCTTGCGAAGCAGTTTTACAAAATCCATTAGCTCTAATGGAGTTGTAAATGCCGAATGGTAAGGCGGCGATATAATATCATGGCCTTTGCTTACTAATCGGATATCTGCAATCTCGTCGGTTACTTTTTCTTTGGGTAAAATACCGCCATGGCCCGGCTTAGCACCCTGCGAGAACTTTATCTCTATCATTTTTACATTATCAAGCATGGCGCGTTTTGTGTACTGGTCATAACTAAAACGACCTTCTTCATCACGGCAGCTAAAATATCCTGTGCCAATGTTCCATACCACATCGCCACCTTCCTGTAAATGATAAGGAGACAAACCACCTTCGCCGGTGTTGTGGTAAAAACCACCCTGCTTAGCACCCCTGTTAAGGGCTATAATGGCGTTTTTACTTAGCGAACCATAACTCATGGCGCTAATATTAAATAAGCTTGCAGAATAAGGCTGTGTACATTGTGATGAGCCTATAACCACTCGTGGGTTCATATTAACATCGGCAAAAGGTATTGCGCGTATACTGTGGTTTATCCACTCGTAACCTTCGTCATACACGTTAAGCTGGGTTCCAAAGGGCATAGTATCGGTCTCTTTTTTACTGCGCTGATATACAATACTGCGTTGCAGGCGGTTAAAAGGTTTACCATCAAGATCTGTCTCTACAAAGTACTGGCGAATTTCGGGTCCTATAGATTCTAAGAGATAACGTAATCTGCCCACAAGAGGAAAATTTCTTCTGATGGTTTTCTTGGACTGAAACATGTCATACAATCCCATTAAAATTAATGGTACAAAGATAAACAGTAGTAAAGCCGATTTTGGGGTAATGTAAGTAAGGATGCCTATTATGGCTAACGAGGTTATGCTGAATAGTATGAATATTTTTCTCATGTGTAGTGCTTGGTTTATTGCTTATTTTACAAGAAGCCTTACAAAAATAAATATATCTGACTGTTTAACCTCTAACAGTTATTTTAAAATAATGGCAGGGTGCGTTATTTTTAATAATTCTTTATAATAAGGATGTAAACTATTGATAATTTATAATATTAGCCATAACGTTAAGAAGCTTTTTAATGCAGCCCACATTTTAATAGTTATTGTATTGTTAATGTTTTATTTATAAGTCCCCCGTACTTATATCTTTACCGTGCTATATACCTATAAAAAAATGAAAAATTTTGATGTACCACTGTTTAGTAATACATGTGGTAAGTTGTATACTGATGCCGTTGTTTTTGCATCGGTTAGTAAAGAATCTATTATACCCATACGGGACATAAAAAATATATCGTTTAAAAAGTCTGTAGTGTGGAGTAGCCTGTTTTTTATACCTGTCCCACTCGCAGTTTTTGCGTTATCTTGTTTGGTAAGCAACAATGATGCTTTTGTTAAGATGTTCCTTTACTTTATAGGGGTGCTATTTATGGCAATATGCGTTTTTAAAGTGAAAAAGAAATACACCATATATATACGTATGGAGAACAAATCGTTATATGCTATAAGGGTTGCTAAAGATAACATTAAGGATGCCCAAAAATTTATATACAAAGCAACAGAACTTATTAAGGAGCAGCGTGCTTTAGCAAAAATTGCAGCTACGGCATATAAAAAAGAAGAAGCTGCATTTAGTAAATCGGTAAATAATGTAATACATCATTAGTAAACTTATTGCAAACAAAGAATCCCGTAGCTATATTTCGGGATTTTTTGTTTTACGATAATCGAAATGCTACTTAAAAGTGTAGCCTATGCGGGCGTGTAAATCGACAGCAACATCTGAATGGTTTTTCTCATAACCATATTGTTCCAAGTACGCATAACCAATGCCAAAATCGAACTCATAGTTAAAATTACTTTTGCCGATGTTTCTCCTCAATCCCCACTTAGGGATTATGTAAACCTGATTGTATACATTTAGATTTTCCCTGTTAGAAATTACAAACCAGTCTGGTGCATATTTAACTGATAAAGCTAAAAAGTTAGCACTGTTGTTTTGGGTATTGCGTCCCTTATTATTGCGTCTTGCTATATTGTAATACCATCTTGGTTCTAAATTTATAGCAGGGGCAAGTGCAAATACGTCTTTTTGTGGCCCTACGGAGCTGAAAGCATCAAGCCCAATCTCAGACCGCAATACAAAGTGGCTACCTAACCGGGCTTCATTACTTGCCCAAATTCCGTAAAAACCGGTTTGTAAATTAAACAACGACTTCTCTACAGTGGCTGTAGTTTCATTATTAAGGGTTTGTCCGGATGTATTAAAACTATAAAAGGAAATGGTAGCGGCAATAAATACCTGTTTGATTTTCATATAGGTTTTTTGATGATGGTTTATACGGGGACGAATATAGTGTAATAATCGTAATGGTAACTTACATCCAAAAAAAATCCCGAAGCAGGAAATGCTTCGGGATTCATCAGTAAAAATGTTGCTGTTACTTAATATTCATTTGCTTGGCAAGTGGGGCAGGCAGGCCGCCTTTATTTACCATTATAGCAGTGCTTTTATATTTTACAAAGTTTTTACTCATGTACAAGTAGCCTTTGTAGTCATTAGTAGCGCCCCATGAGTTTTTAACAATGTAGTATTCTTTGCCATTTTGGTCTTTACTAAGACCTATAATGTGCATACCGTGGTCATCGGTAGTCTGGTAATTATCAAATGCTTTCTGGCGCATATCTTCGGTAACATCAAGTTCCGGCTGCGGCCCTTTAAAGATAGTTTCTTTCTCTTCAGGAGTCATTTCTGCAAATGGTTTTGTAGGTATGTAAGCTACGCCATTTTTCCAGCTAAAGCCTTTTTCGCTTACATCGCCTGCCCAGCCTACGGTATAGCCTTTTTTAAGGGCATTGTCTATAATTGTAGTAAGATCATTCATCTTTACATTGTAAACAAGGTCTAAAGACCAGTTGTCAGGCACCATTAATACCATTTTTTCGTAGTACGGATGGTCTTTAAGCGACGATATCTCTACATACTCATCGGGGTTAATACCTACTACTTCTTTAGCAAAAGATTGCGGAGTGTACTTTTTTCCTTTGTAATCAAAAGATTGTGGCACTGCACCTAAGTAAGCATCTATAACTGCCGTATATGCTTTTTCCCAGTTAGGAGTTAGCTCGCCGTTAGGGTTTTTAACTACTGCCTGAAGCAATCCTTCCTGTATAGCAGCCATTTCGGCAAATTTATTGTTGGCTGTACCATAATTAAGGCCCGTATAAGCACTTTGAGGTACCGCACCATACTGGCGGTACATGTTTATAACATCGTGCAGTGCACCACCATCGCCCAGTGTTGTAGCACCATGCATGCGTACATAATTTTTACCTTTTTCTACATAGGCATTACGTGCGGTAAAAATTTGAGAAAGTTCTACCGGCTGTTTGCCCATGCGTATCATTTCTGACTCCAGGAACGAGTTTGTTGAATAACTCCAGCATGTGCCCGATGATCCCTGGTTTTTTACCGGAGTATTATCAAGGCTTATAACATCTGTAAAAACAAAAGAGTCTTTACTATTAGCACTAAGGTTGCCGTTAAGCGAATTTACAAGGTTGTCCTGTGCAAAGCCCATGCTCATACCTCCTAATAAAAGAGAGGCTGCTACAAATGGCTTTAAAGAAAATTTGTACATAGTTTTTGTTTTTTAATTTAATCGTAATAGGCTGCTAATGTACAGAAAATTTATAAATAGTTAACTTTTTGTAAAAATTCTGTAACGTATTGCATTCAAAAAGCACGCCATTACAACAATTATACACTAATAATCTAAATTAATTACACGCAAATATAAGGCTTTGGCTACAAAAAAGTAGTTTTAGTAATAACTACAACGTTTCTTTAAGCCACTTAAAGTATTCGCGCTGCCATATCATAGCATTTTGCGGTTTTAGCACCCAGTGGTTCTCGTCAGGAAAATAGAGAAAACGGCTTTTTATACCCCTTAACTGTGCTGCCTGAAAAGCTTCCTGTCCCTGCCCTATAGGCACACGGAAATCTTTACCACCCTGTACAATAAGTATAGGCGTGTCCCATTTATCTACAAAGTTTACAGGGTTAAATTGTGAGTATGTTTTTTGGGCAGCAGCATTGTCTTTCTCCCAGTACGGGCCGCCACTATCCCAGTTGGTAAAAAATACTTCCTCTGTAGTGCCATACATACTTTGCAGGTTAAAAACACCGTCGTGAGCAATCAGGGTTTTAAAACGTTTGTTGTGTATGCCTGCTAAATAAAATACAGAGTAGCCACCATAACTGGCACCCACAGCACCCAGGCGGGCTTTATCTACATACGGTTCTTTAGCCACATCATCTATAGCACTAAGGTAATCGTTCATTACCTGGCCACCCCAGTCTTTACTAATAGCCTCGTTCCATTCTACGCCATGGCCCGGCATGCCCCTGCGGTTAGGTGCAACAACTATGTAACCCTGTGCTGCCATAAGCTGAAAATTCCATCGGTATGAATAAAACTGAGTCAACGCACTTTGTGGGCCACCCTGGCAATAAAGCAGCGTTGGGTATTTTTTAGTAGCATCAAAGTTGGGCGGCAGGATAACCCATACCAGCATTTTTTTACCATCAGTAGTGGTTACATAGCGTTTCTCGGTTTTGCTTAGTGCAAGTTTGCTGTACGTTGCATTGTTAACGGTAGTAAGCTGTTTCCACGATTTCTTTTTAAGGTCGTAGCTGTATATCTCAGAGGCATGGTTGGTATCGGCACGCTCGATAATAATGTTGTTTCCGGTAAAGCCTACAATGCCGTTCACATCAAAAGGGCCATCGGTAAGCTGTGTTACTTTAACCGCAATCTTTGTTAAACCCGGAAAGTTGACTTCAAACAATTGTTTTGTGCCATCTATCGGTGCTAAAAAGTACACTTTTTTACCATCAGCGCTCCAGGTAAAACTATCAACAGTACCATCCCATCCGGCGGTAAGGTTAATGGTGCTGCCCTTGTGGCTTACAATAATATCGTTCTTATCAGCCTCAAAACCATCACGCTTCATTTGCAGCCAGGTAAGGTCACCCTGCAGAGAAAATGCGGGATTAGTGTCGTACCCATGATTATCAGGGGTTAAGTTTTTAGTAGTTTTGGCAGCAAGGTTATACTCATAAAGATCTGTATTGGTGCTTATAGCATACGCTGTACCTGCTTTCTTTTTAGAAACATAAACAATGCTTTTGCCATCGGGACTCCAGGTATAATCTTCTTCTCCGCCAAAAGGTTTTTGCGGAGAGTCATACGGTTCACCGGCCATAATATCTGTAAAGGCATCTTTATCGGCTACAGGATGAAAACCTACGTGGTTGTGCGTGCCATCATTCCAGGTATCCCAATGGCGATAATCAAGGCCATTATAAATTTGCACAGTAGATTTTGTAAGTTCGGGATAAAAATCGCTGCCCAGTACTTTATCTACTTTAATTTCTTTAGATGTAAGCTGTAGTTTACCATCGGGCGAAAGGTATTTATCAGTAAGCAGGGTTGCGAAATCTTTTATCTCTGTCGCCTTGCCGCCATCTACAGGAATAGTATAAAATTTAGAGTCCGATTTGTTTTCGGCTACATTTGGTATAGATACTTTATATACAATAGTTTTCCCGTCTTTAGATATGCCTACCGCACTTACACGCCCCAGGCTCCAAAGCAGTTCGGGGGTCATTACTTGTTGTGCCGAAGCAGATAATCCCATAATGCTTAAAGTTAAAAGAAGTATTTTTTTCATTTTTTACGAATGAGTTATTAAAGAAAATCAAAAATAAATAATAGTTAGGAGGTAGCGGGTAAAGAGAGAGGATTTAATTTTTAAGGAGATTATGAAGTCACATTTCTAACCTCTCAGTGTCGCATATCCCTCTCTTGAGAGAGTAATAGATGTATAATGATTTTATAATAAAAATTACGAACTGCAACTAAAATCACAACCGGTAACTCAATACTATGGAGCCATAATAGTAACCTGTAATTACACGATTGGTAAGTTCTTTACCACGATAATTAAAAGAGTAGGAGTAGGTCCAGTTATTATAACGGTATTTAACGCCGGCCTCTGCATTAAACCGAAAGGGGATAAGCGGAAATGTTACCGGGCTGGTATTGTTAAACATGCTGCCCAGTATGGTAGCATCATAGTTCTGGTAATTAATAACGGGATTTATGTATAAAAATAATTCCCGCTGCTGCCGCGAAAATTCTTTGTCGATATTAAGTGCTGCGCCATGTAGTGCAGAATCATACATGGGCAGCAAATCTCGTTTAAGGCTAATGCGCATCATAGGGCCAACTGCAGCACTCATCCATATAGTGCCCACATTGAGTTCTCCCTGCAAATGAAAATCTACCTTTTCATGAAACCTGCCCGATAGAATTTTGTGCGAATATACGGCTTGTGCCTGTGCCGCAATAGCTGTGGTTATTTGGTATTGCCAGCCCTCTACAGTGGGGTAGCCAATAATTTTATGCAGCCCCCGCTGTAATTGCTCGGCATAAGATTCCGGGCCTACAACGCCCGCCTGAAAGTTTAGCTTTAGTACGCTTTCGTTATTGTAAAAAGTATTAATTCCAGCTTCGGCAAAAAGGTATCCTGCAAAGGGGCGGTCGTTTACATTAATATCGGCTGCACGAACAGATTGCGGATTGTAAATGTATTGCCCTAACCTAAATTCAGTTATTTTCTTGGCAACTTTTTGATTTTTAGATGTCCCAAGGTAACGGTAAATAAGTTCGATACCGTTAGTGTAATACTGGTCGTTTACAGGAGATGTATACAGGTCATTGTCGCTTATAATGCTAATTTCGGCAGGCTTTTGGGCAAAGCCAAAAGTGCTGTACAGCAAAGCGAATAATAACCCATAGTGTATTTTCATGTTTAGTAATCCAGCTTTACGTAACGCATTAATTTTACAATCCTGCCTTTGCGCCTTTGTGTATACCTCGACGAGTTTACGGCTTTAAATTTAAAAGGGTTAGGTAGTATGGCAGCTATTCCTGCTGCTTCATATTTAGTAAGGTTAGCAGCATCTTTATGATACCAGTGCTGTGCTGCGGCCTGTGCGCCATATACACCATCGCCCATTTCTATACTGTTAAGGTATACTTCCATTATGCGCTCTTTGCTCCATAATAATTCTATGAGCATTGTAAAATAAGCCTCAAGCCCCTTACGCAGGTAGCTGCGCCCTTGCCATAAAAACACATTCTTGGCTGTTTGCTGGCTTATGGTACTGCCCCCTTTTATATGTTTACCCTTGCTATTGTTTTTATATGCCTTAAACATGGCATCAAAATTAAAGCCGTGGTGGGTTAAAAAACGGTCGTCTTCGCTGGCAATAACCGCTTTTTGCAGGTTAGGCGAAATTTCTTCGAGCGGTACCCAGTCGTGGCTGCTGTGCATTTCTTTACCATCGCCTTTTTGCTCGAAAGCGCGGCTTATCATTAGGGGTGTAAAGGGTACAGGAACAAAACGAAATACCACTACAGAGAATACCGAAAGGACAACAAACCAAAGCAGGGCTTTATAAAAAATGCGGAGTATTTTTCGCAGCATATAGAAAGGGGATTAGCGGATGCGAAATTACAAATTTAGCCGTTATGTAAAAGTGATTTCGACGTGAAAATAATGTTACTTCATTACAAAATCTAAATAATTAAAAATGTATTAAATCTCACTTTGTTATGGTTATCTTAAAATATAATTATGGGGTAATAAAATCTGCAAATAACTTATATTTGAGATAAGTAACTAACCCAGTAATGAACCGCCTTTATCTTGTTGCAGTACTCTTTGTCCTTCAGCCAATATATTGCCAGATTCCTAAAAAGGAAGGCGATATAATAGTTGAAGTGATTACCCATGCCCTGACAATAGCTAAGGAAGTAACTACTGCCGACAAATCATCAACCGTGTTTTACTTTGGAAAAACAGGTTTGTTACAGGAAAGGGTTCATTACTTAAAAACTCCTGATAGCCAGCCTGATTATGTAGAAGCCTACACTTATAATAAAAAAGGCAGGCCTGTACAAATGGTGAAATGGATGAATAGCGATAGCAAACTAAAGCCTTTATATGAAACAAAATATGTGTATGACGGTGAGGAACGCCTAACCGATGCTTCTGTTTTTAATGCAGGAAAAAGATCATTATTTATAAAGGTGGCACACAAGTATGACAGTGTTGGCAATAATATAAAAACAATACGTGAGCCTGATGATTATCTTGAAAAAACATATACTAAAGACAGGAAGCTTGAAGGTATACGCCAAATTCATGCTGATACCCTCAAATGGGAGTGTAATTTCACTTATAAGGATGATTTTCGTACTGGTACATTTTCCAGCCGCTATAATAATAGCGCAGCTTTTTCGACTGAAGAAATTACAATTAACGGTAAAGCCACAAACCGATATACCAGCAGTAGCAGCACCGATGATAAAACAAAGTATTACTACGACGAAACAGGCCTGCTCGAAAAAACAGAGTATTATACGTATTCTGCCTCAAGTGGTTATGTGCTGCAATCGTATTCGACAATAAAAGTTACAGGTAATGTTAACCAGGAGTTGGTTAAGAAAATTAATGAAGTAATTGTTGAATAGTAGCATTTTACGGAGTGACTATTCTGCCTGTAAAGGTGTAAATTACACCAAATCTGCCACTTCTCTCCCTATCATACTGCCTATGGCAATACCCATACCACCCAGCCTAACGCCGCAGTATACATGGTTAGATAGTCGCTTTACAATAGGCACTTTACCAGTTCCCATTCCCATAATACCGCTCCAGCGGTGTGCAATGGTAAAATCAGTGTCCGGTAAAATTACTTCGCGAAGCAATTTTTCAAGTTGATCCTGAATGATATCTGTATTGCCAAAATTGGTTGTCGTTTCACCTTCAAAATCAAGGTTGCGAGCCCCGCCAAAAAGTATGCGGTTGCCTATATTTCTAAAATAATAATAACCACGATCTATGTGGAATGTACCCTTAATATCAAGGTTAGGTATAGGTTCGGTAATAAGCACCTGTGCGCGGGCGGGTTTTACAGCACCATTGGTTAACTGCTCAGCAAAACCATTGGTTGCAAACAAAAGTTTTTTTGTGGTAAAAGTAAAGTCGCCAAGGCTCACATCTACGCTATCACTTTTTTCATGATAGGTGGTAAGGTTCTGGCTGTTTAGTATCAGGATATTATTTGCAATAGCATCTTTAAGCAATGCCTGCATCATAGCACCGGTATCAATTTGCCCTTCAAACGGATTGAAGATAACAGATTCTTGTGTGCCTTTGAATCCGAAACGGTCTGTTTCTTTTGTAAATACATCTGCCCTGAAAAGCGGTCTAAGCACATCATTTACAAAAGGCAGGCGGCGCAGGCTGTTTTCATAACCGCACGTATCACTTTCTAAAAAAAGTTCATATCCGCCATAAGGTTTAAATTCAATAGCCGTGTCGCCTAAACGTTTGCGCAATAGTTGTAATCCCTGCCAGCGTTTTTGTATAAGTGCAATTACCTCTTCTTCGGTATGGTAGTTAAGGTCGTCTATAATTTCTGAAAGGCTGCCAAAACAGGCAAAACCGGCATTTTTAGTACTGGCTCCCTGTGGTAAAGGGCCTTTTTCTACAATCAAAATTTTACTTGCAGGAAAACGCTCACGAAGCCGTAAAGCAGTGTGCAGGCCGGTAATGCCGCTGCCCACAATGGTATAATCAACATTGGTAAACCAACTGTTTATTTCCCACCAGCTAAGTTGCATTAGTGAGGCATAAAGTTTGTGTCGTTATCATCATCTTTTGCTTCTTCAATAGCTTCCTGCTCTGTTACTTTATTGCCTTTTAGTGCATTTAGTATTAACGGAACAGTTGTCATAAGTACAATGGCTATGATAATGATCTCAATGTGTTTTTTAAGGTCAATATTAAACTCTTTTAAGAACAATGCCGAAAGGTAGTGACCTGCAAAAATTAATGCAAACGACCATAAAAAAGAACTGATGATGTTATACAGCATGAACTTCTTTTTCTCCATGCCTACAACGCCTGCAATAATAGGGGCAAACGTACGGATGATGGGAAGAAAACGTGCAAAGATGATTGCACGGCCGCCATGCTTTTCGAAAAAATCATGCGACTGTACAAGGTATTTTTTCTTAAAAAGAAAAGAGTCTTTTCTGGAATATAAATAAGTACCGCTTTTAGCACCAAACCAGTAGCCAAAAGTATTGCCTATTATACCGGAGATTGCCACCATAACGGCTAACAGGGTAACGTTTATAAAATCACTTTCGATGGGTATTATGGTACTCATCAAGTCGGTACTATAAATGCCGGCAAGAAACAGCAAACTGTCACCGGGTAAGAAAAAGCCGGCAAACAGGCCGGTTTCGGCAAAAACTATAAATAAAATTACATAGATGCCTATAGTAACATTTCCTATTTTAAGGTTTATATAAAATTCAGGATTAATTAAGTCGGTCCATTGAAAACCCATGAGTGTTTAATTTTAGTTAATCTTTTTTGTTTCCCATTTATCTACCGCACTGGTAGCAAGGGCATTTCCTAATACATTTGTCATACTTCGCGCCATATCGCAAAAATGGTCTATGGGTAGTATTAGCGCTATTCCTTCTGCAGGGATATCAAACATGGCACAGGTAGCCACCACCACTATTAGCGATGCGCGGGGCACACCTGCCACACCTTTACTGGTAAGCATAAGCACAAGAAGCATGAGCAGTTGCTTTTCTATAGGCATATCTATACCATATACCTGTGCTATAAAAAGCGAGGCAAAGGTCATGTACATCATACTGCCATCCAGGTTAAAAGAATACCCTAACGGCAAAGTGAACGATACTATTTTAGGGTCGCAGCCAAAACGCTCCAACTCTTCTGTAAGTTTAGGAAAAACAGCCTCGCTGCTCGTAGTGCTAAATGCAATGAGCAATGGGCTGGCAAGCCTTTTTAGCAATACAAACAGCCTTTTGCCCAGTATAAGATAGCCCACGCTAAGCAACACTACCCATAAAAGGGCAATACCCAGGGCAAAATCTATAAGGTAATTGTAGTATAACTTCCAGATATCAAAACCGTAAATAGCTACAGCACCTGCCACGGCACCAAACACACCAAATGGGGCAACCCACATAATGTAAGACACCATTTTTAGCACTACATGCGATACTGTGTTTAATGTGCGTATTACTGGATTTGCCATTTCGCCTACAGATGATAAGGCAATGCCAAACATAATAGAAAAAATAACGATTTGCAGTATTTCGTTATTAGCCATAGCCTCAAAAAGGCTTTTAGGTACTATATGAACCACAAAATTTTCGAGGGAGAATGATCCTGTGTTGTTTACCAATTCATCGGCCGGGGCAACACTTTCCATACTTACGCTACTGTTTTTGCCCGGTTGCAGCCAGTTAACAAGCACCATGCCCAGCAACAGCGACATAAGTGATGCCGACAGGAACCATGCCATGGCCTTAGCACCTACACGGCCTACCATTTTCATGTCGCCCATTTTTGCAATACCCACAACAAGGGTACAAAATACAAGAGGGGCAATAATCATTTGCACCATGCGTATAAACAGGGTGCCCAGTAATTTTATATTTTTAGCAAAACCCGTTGCGCTATCGGCATATTGGTAATGCACAAGGCCACCAAGTGCTACACCCAGTATAAGGCCAAGAATTATAAATATAAATAACTTGTTATTGCTTTTCAATACAGCTAATTTTAAGTGCGTGAAATTAATGATATTTTTTTAATGAACCTTTAGTTAAAGGGTAATTAAACCTTATATTTTTATTGCGTAATGGTATTAAATATTTTATCTTATGTAAGATTATGCTAACAAACGCAATATGTGTCTATCTATTTATCTTAAATAACAGGTATTTAGTCGAAAATTAACGAAACTTGTAAATAATGTCGTAGTATTAACGTATATTTATGTTTTAACATTAGTATGGTGTAAATGTGGTTTTATACGTTTAATAATGTTGTTTGTAATTTGTGTTAGTTAAGAATAAATATTTGTGTTAGTTAGTTTAAAGCTGCTTTATAGCAGCTTTTTTTTGCAATATTTTCAACTTCTTTAATGCTAAAAGACCGAGGGAATCACAAAAAAATAACCCGCTAAAATGTAGCGGGTTAGTACAGGTTTTACTCAAAGTATGCGCTATTCTTTAGGAGAAAGGTGCATGTTGTAAAGTGTAAAAGCCTGAATGTCGGCGGCTTCGGCAATGGTTTGCGAGACCGATTTTCCTGCGCCGTGCCCTGCATTAGTCTCTATGCGAATAAGAACAGGCTCATTGCCTGCCTGATTTTCCTGTAGGGTGGCGGCAAACTTAAAGCTGTGTGCCGGCACTACACGATCGTCATGATCGCCGGTGGTTACCAGTGTTGCGGGGTAATGTGTGCCTTTTTTTATGTTGTGCAGCGGACTATAGCCTTTTAAATAAGTAAACATTTCTTTATCATCGGCAGATGTACCATAGTCATACGCCCATCCTGCGCCCGATGTAAAGGTGTGGTAGCGAAGCATATCTAACACACCCACGGCCGGTAGCGCAACCTTAAACAATTCGTGACGCTGTGTCATTGCTGCACCTACTAACAAGCCGCCGTTAGAGCCGCCTCTTGCTGCAAGGTATTCTTTAGATGTGTAGCGGTTAGTGTTTAAATATTCGGCTGCGGCAATATAATCGTCAAATACATTTTGTTTTTGCAGTTTAGTACCGGCATCATGCCATTTTTTACCATATTCGCCACCGCCACGCAGGTTAGGAACGGCGTAGATTCCTCCATTTTCCAGCCATACCGCATTGGCAATGCTAAATGCAGGGGTAAGGCTTACGTTAAAACCGCCATAGCCATAAAGAATGGTTGGGTTAGTGCCGTCTAATTTTAAATCTTTACGGTATGTAATTATCATAGGTACTTTTGTACCATCTTTAGAGGTGTAAAACACCTGCTTAGATGTATAATCTTCGCTTTTAAAATCTACTTTAGGCTCAGCATAAATGTCTGACTTTCCTGATTTTGGGTTAAAAGAATAAATGGTTCCCGGGGTAATATAATTGGTAAACGAATAGTATAATACTTTTTCGTTCTTATCTCCACCTATTCCTGCTGCCGTGCCCGGCCCCGGCAAAGCGATATCGCGCACAAGTTTGCCTTTGTAGTCGTATTGTTTAATTACAGAAATGGCATCTTTCATGTAGTTGGCAAAAATGTATCCGCTTCCGCTCGATGCGGACAGCACATTTTCTGCTTCAGGGATAAAATCTTTCCAGTTTGCTTGTTGAGGATGGGCAGCATCAACGATCACCACCCTCGTGTTAGGAGCGTTGTAGTTGGTTGAAATGTATAGTCTTGTTCCGTCATTGTCTATTACATGGCTGTCGCTGTCAAAATTATCAGCCATTGTAATCATACCGTTAGTCGGTTTGCTGAGGTCTTTTATGTACAGCTCACTGCCCGATGTAGAGTTTGCTGCAGATACTACTAAAAAGCGCTCATCTTCTGTAAGGTAAGCACTAACGTAGCGCCTCTTTATGTCGTTGCCAAAAATAACCTTGTCTTCTTTTTGTGACGTGCCCAGCTTGTGGTAATACAATTTATGCTGATCTGTCATAGCAGATAGCAGGCTTCCCTCGGGTTTCTCGTAAGTCGAGTAGTAAAAGCCTTCGCTTCCTTTCCAGGCTATGCCGCTAAACTTAACATTCTCTATAGTTTCGCCAAGTGGCTTTTTAGTAAGGGCGTCCATAAGTATTATTTTACCCCAGTCGCTTCCGCCTTCAGATATCATATAGGCGGCCAGTTCACCCTTTTTGGTAAACTTTACAAAAGACAGGGAGGTTGTGCCATCCTTGCTAAAAGTATTAGGGTCCAGAAAAACCTCTTCTTTGCCTTTACTGTCTTTGCGGTACAAAACGCTCTGGTTTTGCAGTCCGTTATTTTTATAATAATAGCTAAAACTGCCCTCTGTGAACGGTGCCGAAATGCGCTCGTAATTCCACAGTTTTTCCATGCGAGACTTTATGGCATCACGAAATGGTATTCTCGATAAATAATCAAAAGTTACATTGTTTTCGGCTTTTACCCATTCGGCAGTTTCTTTGCTGCGGTCATCTTCAAGCCAGCGGTACGGGTCCGAAACTTCTGTACCAAAATAGGTGTCTTTAGTGTTGTCTTTACGGGTGTTTGGGTAATTAATCTTTTCGTTCATTTGTGCGGTCATGCCAAGGCCGGTGGCCATAGCAAGTGTAACTATTGTTTTATTCATTTTGGGTTGGGTTAGTCTAAACAAAAATAACCAAAAAGAATGGGTTTACTGTGCAAACAGCGGTTTGTATTTACGCCTGTGTTTGTATAATAGTATACCGTTTAATATAATTACTAAAAGCGCGGTGCCTATGGCAGGAACATCTAAAAAAAGGTGGAACAAGAGTATGTTTAATGATATGGGTACGAGTACTAATAGTGCGAAGGGTACCCATAGCCTAAAGATAAGCATAAGGCCAATGATAATTTCTAATATGGCTACGACAGTAAGTGCATAACCCGTAGCGGCTAACGATGTCATAAAGCTGGCGGCTTCCGGCGGTGGACTGGGTAAGGGTATGAATGAATAAATTTTATTAGCACCAAAAACAACAAGGATAAGGCCAAGCAGGATTCTTACAATTTGTGTAAATTTTGAATTCATATAATAATGTATTAATTGATAATGCTTTAAATTTTATTCAAGTTAATAAATTATTAGTAAATATTTTTGCATAAATTTAATAATCAGGCGATTGTGTTATTTTTATTAATGCTGTTTTGTATTTGCTGCTTTAGCATCTTTTGATGCATTATCATCATTAAAAATATCATATTACTGAAATAAAAATTAAAAGATTAAAAAGCGATTATGTAATGGCTTATTTATGAATTAATTGCGATTTAGTGCAAAACAGCCGGATATTATTTTTTGATATAAAAATTAGCCGGAAACTGCACAAACAGGCACCAGTTTTAATTAGTGAAAATTTGTGCAATTTGTGGCTAAAATTTTACTTTGGGCTATTGTACTGTTACTGCAAAAACAGCTTCGGCATCGGTACCGCCGCCTGCATTTGTAATAACACCATTTGATACATTTGCACCTGCTTTATTAGGTAAATGCCTTAATGTAATTGTAAGGTTTCCTGATGCAGGCGTTGCAACAGCCACATATTTAAAGGCTAAACCTATAGGGCGGCCGTTTGCATCAAGATCACTGTATGTAAAAGTACCAAGGCCTGACTGCTGAAAGAATAACTGGTGGTCTACTCCTTCTTCATGAACTTCTTCTGTAATGTTACCAGCGGGCGTTGTTAACTCATTTAAAAATGTAACAGCGCCGGTATAGGTTGTACCTGCTGTAAAACTACCCGATACTGTATTTTGTGGTGCCTGTGGCCCGTCGCCATCTAAATCGCGCGATGTTAGCGTAACCGCTGTTCCTCCGCCGGCAGGGGTAAAAGTTGCTGTAACGGTTGTAATTACTTCTTCTTCATTTACAGGAACAGTAGCACTGTCGTCGTCACTGCAGGATGCAAATGCTACAAGGGTTACTAAGGCAAGGGCGTGGATTCTGAAATTTTTCATTGTAATAAAATATTGATTAATAATTGAACTTTAATTGTAATTGAAAATTGCGGCCGATTTCATCGGTGTATAACCTTTGTTGGTTAAGGTAGTCGCGGTATGAAGTATTAAAAATATTGTTGACAGATACGTTGACTGATGCTAGTGTTTTACCCATTTTAAACTGCATGCCCGATGTAAAATGCAGTAGATGATACCCGGCAGGTGGCGTGCTTATATCTACTTTGGTATCAACAAAATTGCCATCAACAGGCAGTTGCGCTGTAAAGTTGTAATTGGGGTAACGCGTTTGTGTAAACACAGCTTCACTTCGCAATTCAGTAAAAAAGCTGTGCCATTCGGTTTTTGTGTAACGAATGGTATTGGCCATGTTTACAGGAGGCATGTCTATAAGTGGTAAATTACTATCTGTGTTTTGGCCATATACATAAGCCCCGTTAAAACTGTATTTAAAACGATTGGTAATATTCCAGTCGGCATGCAGGTCAAGCCCTGCCATAAGGGCATTTGCCTGCTTGTAGCGGTATACCGGGAACGTGCCGCGAATGGTATACTCTACACCTGTGGGCTGTAAAAAGATAAAGTTGTTTATATGGTTTATGTAAGGTGTAGCTTCAAAACTAAAAGTGCTGCCACTTTTAAGCAAAGTTGCCGATGCCTTAACCGATTCTTCTTTCTTAGTGCCCAGGTTACCTAACTCTATCGTCGCGTTGCTGTGGTGCAGGCCATCGCTAAACAATTCGCTGGCGTTAGGGTTGCGCATGGCCAGGCTGGCATTGCCAAGCAGGCTAAAATTATTGCCAAGTTCTTTTCTTACCCCCAGGCTTGCCGAAACATTATGGTACGTAAACTTAGGGTTGGTAAGGTATTGGGTGCCGAAATTTTCTGTAATAATATTATCGTACACCCCATTATAACCCAGGTCATCCCAACGGGTTATCTGGTAAAATTTGGTGGCATCTATATGCGAAAAGTCATAGCGCATGCCTGCCTCGGTGCTTAACGTATTGCTGAACGCATAGGAATAAATTCCGTAAACGCCTGCATCATAACGATCGTACGTAGGTATAAGAGGGCGCACACCAGTATCAGGGCTGGCATTATTGTGCTGCATGGCACCACTAACACCGGCTTTAAGCGTCGTGTTATCTTTTACTTGTTTCCAGTCGGCGTTAATAGAGTGGGTAGATAGTGTAAGGTCTAATGCAGGAACGTTTGCCAGTGCCCCACGACGGATGTCGTACTCTTCCCTTTTGTTTAACTGAAAAGCATATTGCAGTGCCAGCGAGTTATTGTCGTCCAGCTTTTTATTGTAGTTAAGTTTAGCAACATGATGCTGTACTTCCTGGCGGGGTACGCCAATGGTATAAGTAAATGGCCTTACTACGGCAGGTTCGCGGTTGTTGATAGCGTTAACCAGATCGGTTACGTTGCCTATGTGGGTTGCCGCTGCAATACCTATTGTTGCATTGTAAAAACTGTATGAAGCAGTAAGGTCGTAGTCATTGCCAATGTATTTAACATCGCCCGAGAAGTTGGCTTCGCGGTTACCGGTATTAGATAATACGTAGTTAGGTGTTTCCCTGTCGCCCATATATTTAAATGTGCCACCTGCATTCCATGCCCAGCCCTTTTCGGCACCTTTATGCAGGCTTGAAGTAACGCTTCCGCCGCGGCCGTTACTGTCGGCGGTTACAATTGCACGCCCAAAGAGTGTGTCCTTTAATACTGTAACCGGTTCTATGAGCACAAGCCCACCTACAGCATCGCCGCCATATTGCAATGCAGATGCCCCTTTTATAACTGACACCTTTCCTGCCGAATTAATATCAAGGTTGGGCGCATGCTCTGTGCCCCATTGCTGGTCTTCGAGCCTTACGTTGTTGCTTATAACCGGAACCCGGCTGCTGTGCAAACCGTTTATAACAGGCTTTACAATAGTGCTGCCCGTTTTAAGCGAGCTCACGCCGGCAATCTCTTTTAAGGCATCGCCAAGAGAGGCATTGCTGTATTTTTCTATGGTTTCAGCCTTTAATTTCTGCTCATGTATGGTGCTTTTTGCCGAAAAGTTTTCTGTAAGTACAACCTCCTGTAACTGGGTGCTTGTAGGTTTTAGTACAGCATTAAGCGTTAAGTTGTGATAAATATCAACAAGTGTATCCATGCTTTTATAGCCAATGAACGATACTACAACACGGTAGTTGCCTGCAGGAATACCGGGCAGGGTGTATGAGCCATCGGGCAGGGTCATGGCGTGCAGGTCGTCAATATGAATGTGTGCGCCATCTAAGGGCTGACCTTGTGTGGTGGTTACCTTTCCGCTCAAAGTGTTTTGGGCGTAGGTGCACCAGCTTCCCGCTATAATAAGCAGAAGCGTGAAATAAATTCGCATGGTAAGATTGCTTGAAGTAAATAAATGGATTTACCTCACCTAAAGACCTTTCTCAAAATTTATACTTATCTGTATTTGGGATGCAGAGATGCGTAAAGGGATTGACAAACTGAGATTATGCCTTTAGCATAAGAATACAAAGTTGTATGAATAACTATAGAATATGACTATAGCTTTATGCCATTATAACATAACGCTTTGCGCACTCGCAATGAAGTTGCAAACTTTTTTCTCTTTGTAAATCTCCGCGCTCCCTTTGCATATCTCTGCGGTATAGCTTTCTAAAATAGCAATATTGAGAGGGATAAGGTGAGTTTTTAGCTATGCTAAAACAGGAGGCGCCCTAAGGGCAAAGAGGCTACCGGCAAAAAAAGTATTACTTTCTAAACTGCTGTAGCTGTAAGGGATTTGTGTAAAAGGGAAATAGAGCGTTAAGCAAAACTGCTGTGGTGCCACAAAGAAATCAAAATGAAAATCGCAGACAGAGCAGCTCTCGTCATCGTGCACATGGTCTTGTGCAACATCATTTTTTGAGTCTTTTTTTAGTTCATACTGTTTATGTGATTCGGCATAATGGGTATGGCTAAAGGCATGAAAAGACTGGTAAGCAATAGTGAACTGCACTAATGCCATTAAAACCAGGTTGAACAAAGCGAACTTTCTTTTCATGAATGCAAAGGTAAATATAAAATGTTTTGAAAATGCAATTAGATTGCATTTAGTAATTTTTTAAGATTTGGAGTATGGGGTTAGTACTTCGCAATTTGCACGCAGGATACATTTTTTATCGTAATTTCTTTGCCGGTTTTAGTCAGCAGCCCGCTTACTGCATCGCGCCTGAAAACAATTACATTACTGCTGTTTACGTTTGTGACTATCAAAAATTTACCACTTGGATCAATGGCAAAAATGCGCGGATGATTGCCAAGTGTAGGCTGGTAGCCAACCGGTTTTAAAGTGCCGTTTTCGCCTATCGAAAATATAGCAATATTGTTTTCTTTTCCCCTGTTTGAAGCGTATAAAAACTTCCCATCGGGAGAAATATGAATGTCAGAACTCTCAAAACCTCCGGTTACTGTTTCAGGATGGGTGTAAATTCTTTGCAGGCTGTCTAACCTGCCGTTCTTGTAAACGTAAACGCTTACAGCGCCGCCCATTTCTTCTATGCAGTAGGCAAATTTGCTGTTTGGGTGAAACGTAAAATGGCGTGGCCCGCTGCCGGGATTGGCAATGATAAAAGGATTGGCACCATTTTGCAAAGGTTGGCTGGTGGCAGCATTAAATGCATAAGCTCTTATTTTATCGGCACCGAGATCAGGGAAAAAGATACACTTATAATCAGGTGCAAATAGCGCCGAGTGGATATGCGCGCCTGCCTGCCTTTCGGGGTTGATACTCCCTTCGGTAAATTTTATATTTTGCACCATTGCACCAATGCTTCCATCCTGGTTTAAGTGGTGCACCGAAACACCTGCATCTGTATAATTTGCATTTATAATCCATTTCTCTGATGCGTCAACCGTTACATAAACAGGGTTTTCGCCACCGCTTTCCTGTCTGTTCATAAACGTCAGGCTTTTTCCTGAAGGATTAAATTTATATGCGCTAATGCTGCCTTCATTACGAGTTTTGGTATTGGTACAGGCATATATAAATCCATTTGGTGTTACTGTCAGATAAGATGGATTACCTACTTTAGCCGATGTAATTTTAGATAACCGGCCGCTCACGGTATCCAGTTGATACACATAAATACCTTCTTTAACCTTGTTTTGGTTATACGACCCAAAGAACACATAGGTGTTTTGGGCAAATGTGTTTATTGCAAATAGTAAGAAGAAGAGTAGGGAGAGTTTTTTTATGATTAATGAAATTTGAAGTTAAACTTTGGGAAATTGCACTTAAGTGTAGTCCGTTTTAGTATTGCTTCTACATCTTTAATGCTGCACTCTGTTACTTCTACTATTGGGTTTTTAACTAAGTAATCACCAGTGGAGTCTATAAAGAATAACCACTTGCCAACAGGTACATTTTTGATGAAGTGATCTAATACTTCAATGAGTGAGGCGTCGGATAAGCCTATTGTACCAATAATAAGTAAATCCGTTTTTTGTAACATATGTATAGCGGAACTAAGCAGGTTATTTGGATGTTCTGAATGTGAAGAAACCATTCCGGGAAACCATTGTAATTTTTCTTTTTTAAAATAGATTGGGACTTTGAAAGAATCCGGCCTTGCAAGGTTAAGTATTTGATAGCCTGATCTTCCATTTATAATTTTATCGGCAACTGATTCATCTTTGCCAAAAACAATGTAAATACCTGCAGGTAATTGTTGGTTAGTTAGTTGCATAGTTCGATTTGAATTAAAAATAAAAAAAAGGCTACTTTTTTCAAAATAGCCTTGGTGATTTTCATTTGTGTAATTACACCAATTTATTCGCTACTAAATACTCTGCAATTTGCACGGCATTCGTGGCAGCGCCTTTACGAAGGTTGTCGGCAACTATCCAAAGGTTTAATGTGTTTGGTTGGCTTTCATCACGACGGATACGGCCTACAAAAACATCGTCTTTACCTTCGGCATATAAGGGCATTGGGTAGTCAAACAATGCAATGTTGTCCTGTACGGTTATACCATCTGTTTCTTCTAAAATCGTACGGATATCGGCCAACTCATAATCATTGGTGAACTCTACATTTACCGCTTCGCTGTGCCCGCCCACAGTAGGGATGCGCACGGTTGTAGCAGTAACCTGTATAGAATCGTCGCCAATAATCTTTTTGGTTTCGCGCGTCATTTTCATTTCTTCCTTAGTATAGCCATTGTCCTCAAACACGTCTATCTGTGGTATTGCGTTACGGTGAATAGGGTATTTGTAAGCCATTTCGCCCTCAATGCCTGCGTACTCGTTTTCAAGCTGTTTTACAGCCTTAACTCCTGTGCCGGTTACGCTTTGATATGTAGAAACTACCACGCGCTTAATGTTATATTTTTTATGCAACGGTGCCAGTGCCAATACCATTTGTATGGTAGAGCAGTTAGGGTTGGCTATAATTTTGTCGTCTTTAGTAAGTTCGCCGGCATTAATTTCCGGAACCACCAGTTTTTTGGTTGGGTCCATACGCCAGGCGCTTGAGTTGTCTATAACGGTAGTGCCTGCTTCGGCAAAAACCGGTGCCCAGATCTTACTTGTGTCGCCACCTGCCGAAAATAATGCTATCTCGGGCTTCATGCTAACGGCAGTTTCAAGGCTTACCACCTTATATTTAGTTCCCTTATATTCTACTTCCTTACCTACAGATCGCTCTGAAGCAACAGGTATTAATTCGGTTATTGGGAAATTTCTTTCTGCCAGTACTTTAAGCATTACTTCACCTACCATTCCGGTAGCGCCTACAACAGCAACTTTCATATTAAGATGGTTATTTATTAAACGAATAAGGCAAAATTAGTTATAAAAGTGTTTGTAACCACAAAAATATAACAAAGAAAAACCGCCTTTTAAAAGCGGTTTTGTGAATAATAGAATATGTAATATAGCGGAAACGTCTTTTTATAACAACATCTAAAAAAGCTAGTATTAATTGTTAGGTCTTGCCTTTAAAGCATCCCTGATTTCCATAAGTAACTTTTCCTCGTTAGTAGGGGCAGGTGGTGCGGCAGGAGCAGGAGCTTCTTTTTTACGGGTGCTGTTTACAGCCTTAACAATAAGGAATAAAACAAAAGCTACAATAATAAAAGAAATTACGTTGCTTAAAAAATTACCATACTTAACCCCGGCACCCCAGGTAAGCTGTTTAATATCTTCGAGACCGGCTTTTTGAAGTATGGGCGAAAGTATAAGCGGGGTAATAATGTCTTCTACCAGCGATTTTACAATGGCACCAAAGGCAGCACCTATAATTACACCAATAGCAAGGTCTAATACATTACCCTTAAGTGCGAAGTCTTTAAACTCTTTAGCTAAACCCATATCTTGTATTTTTAGGTTGTAAATAATTGTTTGGCAATTGCTAAGGTACAAAAAAGATTTTACTCCTTATAAAAAACCCTTTTTACCCTTTGCGAAATACTCGTAAGTATTTCATACGGGATAGTACCCAGTGCTTTGGCAATAGTAACTACCGATGGATCTTTGCCGAAAATTATAGCGGTATCGCCTTCTTTACAATCTATGCCTGTTATGTTTACCATCATCATATCCATACTTATGGTGCCGGTAATTTCTGCCTTTTTTCCTTTTATCAATACATAGCCGGTTTCATTACCCCAACGGCGGGGAATACCATCGGCATAGCCAATGGGCAGTATTGCAATGGTAATGGGTTCGCTGGTGCGGAACCTGCGGCTATAGCCAATGCTTTCGCCAGCAGGGAGTTCTTTTATTTGCAGGATGATTGTTTTAAGCGTGCCTACATTTTCCAGGCTTTTGTATTCATTTTCATCATTGCCCACGCCATACAGGCCTATGCCCAGGCGCACCATGTTATATTGTGCCTGCGGGTAATTATAGATGCCCGATGTATTCAGTATATGCCTGATAGGATCAATATCTAATGCCTGAATTAAAGTGTTCGACCATTCTTCAAACTTGTTTATCTGGCTTAAAGTAAAATCTTTAAACTCCGGTACATCGCTTGAAGACAAATGCGAGAAGATACTTTTAACGGAAACAAGGTTGTTGTTTTTAAGTAAATCTATAAGTTCTTCCAGTTGGTAGGCTTCAAAACCCAGGCGGTGCATGCCGGTGTCCAGTTTTATATGAATGGGATAGTTAGATAAATTCTTTTGTTGTGCCACAGCTATAAATGTGCGTAGCTCTTTAGCCGAATATATTTCAGGTTCCAGGTTATACGCGGCCATAGCGGCAAAGGCACTGCTTTCGGGGTTCATTACTATAATTGGGGTGCTGATGCCTGCATTACGCAAAGAAATACCTTCATCGGCAAAGGCCACACCAAGATAATCCACTTTTTGGTGCGACAGCGCTTTTGCAATTTCATAACTGCCGCTTCCATAACCAAACGCCTTTACCATAACCATTATTTTGGTTTCCGGCTTAAGTTTAGATTTGTAAAAATTTAAGTTGTGTACAATGGCGTTCAGGTTGATTTCCAGTACCGTTTCGTGCGTTTTCTCTTCAAGAAACACCACAATTTCATCAAAGCGGAAAGAGCGCGCCCCTTTAACCAGTACGGTTTCGTTCTCAAACGATTTTGCACGGTAATGCGCTAAAAATTCCTGCGTGGTTTTGTATGGATAAAAGTTAGGAAATTCGGCTAATTGAGTACTTATCTTTTCGCCAATGCCTATAACGCGACTTATGTTGTGGCTGGCTAAAAGCTTGGCAACCTTTGCATACAATAGTTCAGCATCAAACCCGCTTTGAAAAACATCCGATAGTATAATGGTCTTCTTCTGGTGTGTTTTGTGCTGCTCTAAAAAGTCGAGCGCTATTTTTAGCGACTGGTAATCGGAACTAAAACTGTCGTCTATTATCGTGCAGCCGTTGATGCCGTTCTTAACCTGCAGGCGAAGCTCTACAGGGTATAATCCTGACAGGCGGCTAATAATCGTTGCAGGATTATATTGTAGGTACAGGAGAAACATGAGGCTGTTAATGGCGTTTTCTATAGAGGCATCATCGGTAAAAGGGATGGATGCATCAAAATGTATCTCGTTATAAGCTACAGAAATTGCAGTATTGCCGTTGTTTCGTTTGGTACCTATTAGCACATCGGCTCCAAGCTCAAAACTCCATGTAAATGTTTTTATAGCTGGGTTTAATTCTGCCTCAACCTCCACATTTTTTTGCAATATAAGCAGTTTTACGTGGGCGAATACCTTTAGCTTCTCACGTATTTTCTCCTGTCGGCTGCTAAAACCTTCATCATGGGCCGGGCCAATGTTCGTGAGTATCCCCACATCCGGTCGTATTATGGGCTCTAATTTTTCCATTTCGCCAACGGTAGATATTCCTGCTTCGAATATTCCTAAGTTATGGCGCTCATTAATGCCGATAATTGATAGTGGCACCCCAACTTGCGAATTGTAACTTTTAGGGCTGCGGATAATGGTATAATCCGGGCTTAGCAAATAGTTAAGCCACTCTTTTACAATGGTCTTACCGCTGCTGCCGGTAATAACAACTACAGGGAAATTATAAAGATTCCTGTAATAAATAGCAAAATCCTGAAGCGCAGTAAGCGTATTGCCTACCACAAAAAAGTTGGCCTTGCCTATCGCCTCGGGCGGAATATGGCTTACCACAAAATTTACCACCCCTTTTTCTATAAGAAAAGTAATATATTGGTGGCCATCTCGGTTTTGCCCGCTAAGCGCAAAAAACAATGTGCCCGCATTATTTTGCAGCGACCGGCTGTCTATAGACACGTTGTCAATTTCCATGTCGGGTTGTATTCCTTCAAAACGGGAATGCATGGCAGGAATAAGGTCCTGGATTTTTACGCTCAAGGTTTTAGTTTTTTAGGATGTTGCCTCATGTCAAAAACCTTTAGTATAACAATAGATTTTGTTTCGATTATATATGTGATTTTGTAACTCCAAACTACTACAAAACGTATGTTTGGATTGTTGAAAGAAGGGTCAACGGGATATTTTTGTGGAAACACACTCAATGATTGACTTAAATCGTAGATTTTATTAAAAACCATAACCGCATTTTGTGGACTATCTAACTTAATATAATTATAAATAGCTTCTAAGCTATCATAAGCTTTTTTTCGCCAAATTATCTTCATTCGCCTAAAATCCTTCGCTTCACTTCTTCACTCGTATATGTTTCCATAGTGCCTTCTTTTAACTCGAGTAGCGCAGAATTTATATCCTCAATATATTCATTTTCAGTTATAGTGTTACCCTCGGCATCATATCCAACAATATTCTCATCATCTAAAATTTTAGAAATCTTTTTCAATAACCTTTTGTTAGAAAGATTAAGTACGCGTTGTGCAACGCTAATTTTTAATGCTTCGGATTTCATGTGCATTTAAATTAAATGTATTTATAAAGTTACAAAAATTATAGATTAATTCTAACATTTCATCTCACAACGACTCCGATTTTGGCTCCTGTATGCTGCCGCCTTTATTGGGCAGCACATTATGCTGCTTCATGGCCTCATAATAAGCAGCCCTGCTCAGTGGTTCATACTCTTCGGTTTCGCCCAGCATAACAAGGTTGTTATTATTGGTTTTCCTAAAACTATAGTTGGCAAGGTTGCCCGTGCGCGTACAAACGGCATGTACTTTAGTAACATATTCGGCAGTGGCCATAAGGGCAGGCATGGGGCCAAAGGGGTTGCCTTTAAAATCCATATCTAGGCCGGCCACAATAACGCGGATGCCACTATTGGCAAGGTCATTACAAACTGCCACGATCTCATAGTCAAAAAACTGGGCTTCGTCTATACCCACCACTTCGCACTCCTGTGCAAGCAGCCGGATCATGGATGCCGATGTTACCGGTGTAGACCTTATCTGGTTAGCATCATGGCTTACCACCATTTCTTCGTGGTAGCGGGTATCTATAGATGGTTTAAAAATTTCGACCTTTTGCCGGGCAAACTGTGCACGCTTAAGCCTGCGGATAAGCTCTTCGGTTTTACCCGAGAACATAGACCCGCAAATTACCTCTATCCACCCGAACTGTTCGTTATGATTTACTGTATTTTCAAGAAACATTTTGCATTTTTCTGGCAGTAAAACAAAAATGTTTTGTGTTACTTTGTATTCAAACAAATTTATTAAAAAACTATTGCGCCACCCCTTATTATTCTAAAAGTTATGAAGAAAAAGTTAGAAGCCGACCTGGTAAGCATTGCCCACCGCATACTAAAACAAAAGAATAGGGAAGAACTGGACCAGCTCCTGCAGGAAACCCTTAAACTTTATGAGAAATTGCTGGTGCTTAAATTTGTAGATGAGCAGTTTGGCGATGCAGAGCCTACAATAGGTCATGCATCTGCTTTACATAAACTTGAAGAAACATACGGACTTGAAGAACCACAGCATGTAAGAGCAAATGAAGTGGAAGCTCATGAAGCGGAAGTAAAGGCTGAACATAAAGCCGAAGAGCAGGAAAAGGCCAAACAGAAAAAAGAAGTGGCAGATGCCGATAAGGAGGAGGTAATAGCAGAACAATCGGGTAACGATGAGGGGCAACCTGTTCCTGCCGATGAAGAAACTGAAGTAGCCGAAACTGCGGAATTAAATAGCGCATCTAACGAGACAGAATCTAAAGAACCGGTAGTAAAAGAACAAGCTGAGGCTGAGGCCGGAACTGAAACTCAGGAAGCAGCGACAGAAGCAGCAGATGAAGAAGAGGCAATAGAGGAGGAATCCAAAGAGGATGCAGCCGAACCAACGCCGGCCGAAGAAGCACCTGCAAAAGAGGAATCCCCAAAAGAAGAGCCTAAGCCGGAGCAGCCTGAAGTTGAAGAGCCAACCGAAGAGCCGGAAGTAAAAGTTGCCGTTGCAAAACCGGAAGAAACTATTGCAGCCGAAGAAAAATCGGCAGCGGCTGTTTTTGAAAAAGCGCACGACAGTACTCCTGAAGAAGAAGAAAAATCGGCCGATGCCGAAATTAAAACCATAGCACCCGATGCAAATGCAAAAGTAGAGGAATCTAAAATTGGTTTCGATTTTGCTTACGAGCGCAAACCCGCGCCCGGAGAATCTGTGCAGCAAAAAGAAATCTCGTTTGAAGATTTCCGTGATTATAAAGAGCCTGAGTTTGTTAAGAAAGAAACATGGCCTGCCGACTTTGATGCGCCCAAGACTCCGGTTCCGCCAGAGGTAAAACAGGAAATTAATGGCGCGGCTAATGATGACTGGCAAAACTGGGAACCTAAAAAATCAGAGCCCGAAACGCCAAAAGCTGTCCCTAAATTTGACTGGGAGGCAAATTTAGAAACGCCAAAAGCACCGGAGGCGGATGACTGGAAAAACTGGGAACCTGCAAAATCTGCCGAGACTGAAAAACCTGCGACACCATCTTTTAACTGGAACGAGCCTGAGCCTGCCGAACCTAAACAGGGCTTTAGCTGGGACGAGCCTAAAAAAGAACTGGTAAAAGATGATAAGCCAACAGCACCAAAAACGCTTAACGACAGCTTTGGCAAAACCATAAGCCTGGCACTTAACGACCGTATAGCGTTCGAAAAACATTTGTTTGCCGGCAGCAGCGACGACCTTAACCGTGTTATCTCGCAGCTTAATACACTAAACTCGCAGCGTGAGGCGCAAAACTTTATAGAAGACCTTGTTAAACCCGATTATAACAACTGGGTAGGCAAAGAAGAATATGAAGAGCGCTTTATGGCTATTGTAGAGAAAAGATTTAATTAATGAGTAAACTCTATATTGTACCTACGCCCATAGGCAACCTCGAAGACATGACCTTTCGCGCCATAAAAGTGCTTAAGGAAGTTAACCTTATCCTGGCCGAAGATACCCGCACCAGCGCCAAGCTGCTTAAGCATTTCGATATTGGCACTCACATGCACAGCCACCACATGCACAACGAGCACAAAACGGTAGAGGGTATTATTCAGCGGTTGCAGGGTGGCGAAACCATTGCCCTTATAAGCGATGCAGGCACCCCGGCAATATCCGATCCCGGTTTTTTGCTTACCCGTGCCTGCGTGCAGCATAACATACCCATAGAATGCCTGCCCGGTGCCACGGCCTTTGTGCCCGCACTAGTAAACAGCGGCCTGCCAAACGATAAGTTTGTGTTTGAGGGTTTCCTGCCCGATAAAAAAGGCCGCCAAACGCGCTTTTTAGCGTTGCAGGAAGAAACCCGCACCATGATATTTTATGTGTCGCCACACAAGCTGGTTAAAACCCTGGCCGAATTTATACAGTACTTTGGCGAAAGCCGCCCGGTATCGGTATCGCGGGAGCTGAGTAAACTGCACGAAGAAACCGTGCGGGGCACCGCTGCAGATGTACACGCCCATTTTGACAAGAAAGAACCGAGAGGCGAAATTGTGGTGGTAGTGGGTGGTTTTGTTCCGGAGGCGAAAGTGAGGAAGGTGAGTAGGGGGGAGGAGATTGATTGATTCAATTAGGTATTATTGTGCATTTAGCTTAATGCGGAATCCAATGTAAGACTGCCAAGACATTAAGCGAGAGATATTGCCAAGCTAGATAAAAATATTGCTTAAAATCGAATCTTTTACAGGTATCATTGCCTCTCAGATTTACCAGCTTATGTTGGTATGTGCCGAGGCCGAGCTGTATATGTACGCAGTTGTGTTAAGGAATGAATTATCACGCAAGGGTATTAAGTTGGGTGAGCAAGATTTATAAATTTCTTTGCTGTAATACTTCTTTTGGTGTCAATAACCCCAAAGAGGGGGCCACAGTGTATATACTCTTAAATGGTACAACTCTCGGAAGTAATTCTGTACCAACACAATTTACATCAAACCCTTCTTTATATTCATCTATACGCAAGCTGACAATAGTTGAGCGGTCATCCTCTAGAGGTTTGCCAATTACTTTATCAGCATAATATTGTAATAGGTATTTTGCATCTTGGTAGGTGTACATAAATTTTATTTTAGGATTTGTATCAAATGTAAGTATATTTGAATTCACCAATATTAACAATATAAAAATTATGAATGATTTTTCAATTGCCGATTTAAAAGCAGGTTTGGATTTTACAAATGAACAAATTGCAGAATATAAAAAACAGTTAGAACTATACCCTGACGAACCAGAGACAGCACACAATGTCTTTCAGGATTTAAAACGACAATTTGAGAGCGCACTGTTTTTTAAAGTAATGCAATTACATGTTAAAAGCTGATAATGTACCATGAATAATTAAGCCACTTTTTAGTGGCTTAATTATTCATATGTAATCTGCTGCTAATTCACAAAGTTCATTCAATTGTTCTTTTAACTGATTACCCTGTTCAACAGATAAGTATTCAGCATAAGGTGTAAAATCTTGAAATAATTTAACAAACAATCTCGCTTCATCGTTTGAGTGAAGCCTATTATTTGAAAAATTCTCAAACATCCTACTAGAATATATTTTTTCGTCAATCCATTTCTGTATTTCGGGTTGATTTCTCATCATAATAAACCAATTTATAGTTCCCAAACAATAAGTGTCGAAATAATGTTTGTACCTTGTATCATGGCTAACTCGAATAAATTTTTTATCCTGTTCAATGTATGCTATCCTAAAATTTTCCTCAGTTCGTTTATTAAATTCATCAAGGTTTTTTGAAGCTAGTCCAAGATTTAATTCGTGCTCAGTATTAGGCAAAATCTGTGTGTTAAAGTCAATGTTTCTATTCATGATAAGTGGTTGTTATTTTGTAAATGTAATAAATGGTACCCTATAACATATAGAGAATTAAAATATTTTTATCTCCTTCCAATCAAAACTTATCTTTGCAGCTAATTTGTATGTGCCATGCATCACCCCGTTATCGATTGTGTAAGGAACGTTGCTCTTGTTGGCGGTTAATACTTTAACCTTCCTTTAAAATGGTTGGCTTAGATATTGTATACCTTTATACATCCAATCATCAAACTATGAAAAAGCTTCTTTTTACTTTTTGCAGTATATTGTTTATGTTTTCGCTTTATGCCCAGGATAGTTTAACAGCGCAGCATAAAAAAGAGATAAATGCTTTTATTGCCGAGGTTAAAGCCGGTAATAAGGCAGCAATTGCAAAAAGGATCCATTTCCCTTTTGAGCGCGAATACCCCATACCCACCATTAAAAATAAAGCAGAATTTATAAAGCGTTATGATGAAGTTTTTGACGCTAAGCTCATCGGGCTTATATCTAAAACGGATGCCAGCCATGACTGGTATGCCGGAGGCTGGCGCGGTATTATGTTTCTTGATGGCGAAGTGTGGCTGGATTATGATGGCAGGCTAACATCTGTAAATTACCAGTCGGCGGCAGAAAACAAAATTAAAGAGGCGTATATAAGTAACGATAGAAAATCGGTGCATGCCTCTTTAAGTAAATTCGCAAGGCCGGTACATATTTTAAAGACTAAAAAATACCTTATAAGGATAGACGACCTTGACCATGCGAACTACCGTTATGCTGCCTGGAAGGTTTCGGCAAAAATGACCGATAAGCCTGATATTATTATAACTAACGGAAAATATGTAGCCGATGGTACAGGTGGCAACCACAGTTACGTGTTTAAAAAAGATGGCTATACGTATGCAATAGAGATATTAATTATTGGCGCAGAAGATTCGCCACCTGCAAACCTTGTTGTATCTAAGGGGGATAAACAAATACTATTGCAGCCTGCCACGATAATTTTAAAATAGTCTTTTCAATTACTTAATTTTCTCCATAGCTTTTCGCACTTCCCAAATGTTAACCTGTTGCTTTTTGCATTCCTGTACACCTTCAGCATACAGGGGCTGTATAAATGCGTTGTAGTCTTTACAGTTTTTAAAGATGTTGAATTCGTATTTGTAAACTATAAATATCGCCTCGGTTTCGGGGTACATTTTTTGGGGTTCATGCTTTCTTATAATACTACAATTACATCGGCCATTTTAATAAATAAGCAGGTAATCCTGAGTAATAATTTTTGCTTGCTGTGCATAAGGCGGGTTGGTTAAAACAAATATATAGATTTGCAGGGAAATCAGGGCTGCTTTTTCTATTTTTGGACGCATAAACTACTACCATGCGCTGGAATATTAAACCACAACCCAACTCTATAAACGTTAATCACTTAGCAACTTCCCTTGGGGTGGGTACTGCTGTGGCTTCGTTACTGGCGCAGCGTGGTGTGCACACGTATGATGAGGCACGGCAATTTTTTCGCCCGTCTCTGGCAGATCTGCACAATCCCTACTTAATGAAAGATATGGACAAGGCGGTAGAACGGGTAGAAACAGCAATAGAAAACGGAGAAAACATACTTGTTTTTGGCGATTATGATGTAGATGGCACCACGGCGGTATCGCTCATGTCGTCTTACCTTAAAAGTTTTTACCCTAACGTAGATACCTATATTCCGGACAGGTACAAGGAAGGTTATGGAGTGTCTGACGCAGGGATAGATTATGCCGATGATAACGGTTGTACCCTTATTATAGCCCTCGACTGTGGTATAAAAAGTATTGATAAAGTAGCCTATGCCAATGGTAAAGGCATCGATTTTATAATTTGCGACCACCACCGCCCCGGAGATACATTGCCCGATGCGGTTGCAGTACTCGACCCCAAACGCGACGATTGTAATTACCCTTATGACGAGCTTTGCGGTTGTGGCGTAGGTTTTAAACTGGTGCAGGCACTGGCAATGAACAGGAACCAGACCATAAACGACCTGATACCCTACCTTGATCTTGTAGCTACTGCCATTGCTGCAGATATTGTACCCATTACAGGAGAGAACCGTGTGTTGGCAAAATTTGGGTTAGAGGTTATAAATACAAATCCGCGGCCGGGAATAAAAGCCCTTGTACAAAATATAAAAAAACAGGTACTTACCATAACCGATGTGGTTTTTGTAATTGCCCCACGCATTAATGCCGCCGGCCGGATTAAACATGGTAACTATGCGGTACAGTTGCTAACGGAGTTTGATCTTGATGAAGCAGAGGGGTTTGCGGCACAGATAGAAAGCCTTAATGCCGACCGCAAAGACCTTGATAAGCAAATTACTGCCGAAGCTCTTTTACAAATAGAGCATAACAACGACCACGATAAAAAAACTACTGTTGTGTTTCAGGAAGACTGGCACAAAGGGGTTATAGGTATTGTGGCATCCCGGCTTATAGAAACCTATTATCGGCCTACACTGGTTTTTACACGAAGTGGCGATAAACTGGCAGCGTCGGCACGATCTGTTAAAGATTTTGATGTGTATAATGCTCTTGAGGCCTGTGCCGAACATTTAGAGCAATTTGGGGGTCACATGTATGCTGCGGGCCTAACGCTAAAAGAAGAACAATATGCCAACTTCAGGGCAAAGTTTGAAGCCGTTGTGGCAGATACCATTCATCCCGATTTGCTAATCCCGGAAATTTCTATCGATGCCGAAATTAATCTGAGGGATATTACGCCAAAGTTTTTCAGGATATTAAAACAGTTTGAGCCCTTTGGCCCCGGCAATATGACGCCGGTATTTTTAACACGAAACCTTATAGATAGCGGCTTTGGTAAAGCAATTGGCAAAGGCGAAGAACATCTTAAGCTTTATGTTAAGCAAGAAGGCTCCGATGGATTTGGTGCTATTGGTTTTGGGCTTGCTGCCAAAAAAAACCTCGCCTGCAATGGTGATGCATTTGATGCGGTATATTCTGTTGATGAGAATGTATGGAATGGCGAAACTACGTTGCAGCTAAGGCTTAGGGATATTAGATGTGAGGAATAAATACCAAATATTAAAATTTAAATCTAACTAGTAGTTCAAATTCAAGCCTTAAAAAATCCCCCATAGTAGTAGTATAGCCCTGATGGAAGCGGCATCCGCGACGCAGGAGGGATATAGCGAACAGCAGGAATTACGATATTAAAATGCCTTGTGTTGTGCTTTAAAAAATTATTATAAATTGTTTTAATTTTATTTAGAATGATTTTAAATAATTACTATTTTTGTCTCAAATCAAGTTAGCATGAAAGAAGTTGAACAAATATATCATAATGATTTTGGCGTAGCTTTTCACTGGAAAAAAGATGATGAGGTGCTTAAAGAAAAGGTACAGATTATTTTTAAAGAAACGGGCTTTTATTTTACCCCACAGCAAATTGCCGAGTTTGCAGATATTATAGACGAAACCTGCCGCGAAAATAGCTGTGGCTCATGCTGCCATCGGGAACATTGCCACAAATTTTTATTAAAAACGCCACTTAACCAAATAGACCTTGCCGTTAATAAAACAGAACTAATGCAAATTAAAGACCTTGTAGAAGGTACTATTTTTAATATTAACCTGCTGGATTATTTAGGGTCGGTATGTAAAAATTAAATGCTCTCAGTGGGTGATTTAAACTCTTTAAGTTCAAAGGTAGCACCGTCAAAAATACCGTAGGTAAAGTAACCTATCCAGTCGCCCAGGTTTACATAGTTGCTGTTTTCGCCCAGTTTAATAACCATAGGCAGGTGGCGGTGGCCAAAAATAAGGTAGTCGTAATGTTTGGTTTCCAGTTTGCGCTTGCTGTATAATACCAGCCATTCGTTTTCTTCGCCAAGAAAAACGACATCATCGTCGCCGGAAATTAATTTGTTTTTAACAGAGAGGTATTGTGCCAGCCTTACACCCACATCAGGGTGAAGCCATCTAAAAAGCCATTTGGAGAAAGGGTTTGTAAATACTTTCTTCATACGTTTATAGCCTTTATCACCAGGCCCTAACCCGTCGCCATGCCCTATAAAAAATACTTTATCGTTAAAGGTAAACTCTTGCGGGCGGTGGTAAACAGGGATGTTGAGTTCCTTTTCAAAATAATCGCTCATCCATAAATCGTGGTTGCCCACAAAGTAATGTATGGCAATGCCGCTATCACGAAGTTCTGCCAATTTGCCTAATACTCTTATAAAGCCTTTGGGTACAACGGTTTTATATTCAAACCAAAAGTCGAACAGGTCACCCAGAAGGAAAATTACAGTAGCATCTTTCTTTATTTCGTCCAGCCATGCAACAAATTTTTGCTCACGCGGAAAACTTTTCTCGGGCGTTGGTGCGCCAAAATGCTGATCGGATGCGAAGTATATTTTGTGTGTAGTGCTCATTATAGTAGTTAGTCATGCAAATATATAAAGACTAAACAGTATGTAAGGCATTGCTTTTACATACATATCTGCTTTTTTTGTAATATTGAAAAAAACATAACAAATGCAGTCTAATTTGTTTCTTTTAGTTAAAATTGCATTATGTTTAACAGTTATTAACAAAGCTTAATTTTTTTTGCTTATTTTCGAGAACTAAAGAATATCTTAAGTTAAGAATTTATGAGAAAATACTATTTTAATGTTTTTCATGTTACGGCTGCTCCTTTGCGAAACCCACCTCCCAAAAAAATAAAAACAGGATTTAGTTATTAAATAATTAAGATTTCCGAAACTAATTATTAGGGCTTTACAATAAATTTATTATAAATTTGGGCGCGGCTATTTTTAAAAATGACAGAGAAAAGGTTTTTATCTATAATAAACTTTGTTTTTTTGACAATCATAGCTCAAACTTTAATAATTAATAGAGTTTAAGTACATAGTATTAACATTCGAAAAACAAAATAAAGAAAACCACAAACATGAAAAAAATATACTTTGCTGCATTATTGGCATTGGTAGGGCTCACGGAAGCATTTGCACAACAAGACCCCCACTACAC
>Ga0247806_10000240_pt1 | contig 37848 bp, 29 predicted proteins | sample UWRJL059202B1_FD_179935 | JGI IMG/M metagenome (GOLD analysis project Ga0247806, IMG submission 179935) | Plant litter microbial communities from Arlington Agricultural Research Station in Wisconsin, United States - UWRJ-L059-202B-1 | ecosystem: Environmental > Terrestrial > Plant litter >... | reverse complement strand
GCCGCGAAAGTCGTAAGGACGATTACTTCAGGATCTTCGCGACGACGCCGGCGCCGACGGTGCGGCCACCTTCACGGATAGCGAAGCGGAGCTTCTCTTCCATTGCGATCGGAACGATGAGCTGAACGTTCATGTTGATGTTGTCACCAGGCATGACCATTTCGGTGCCTTCTGGCAGCGTCACGATACCCGTCACGTCCGTGGTACGGAAGTAGAACTGGGGACGGTAGTTGCCGAAGAACGGAGTGTGACGACCGCCTTCTTCCTTGGTGAGGATATAGGCCTCAGCAACGAAGTCGGTGTGTGGGGTCACGGAGCCGGGCTTGCACAGAACCTGACCGCGCTCAACCTGAGTACGATCGATACCGCGGATCAGCGCGCCGACGTTGTCGCCAGCCTGGCCCGAGTCGAGCAGCTTGCGGAACATTTCAACACCGGTGACGGTGGTCTTCTGGGTTGCCTTGATGCCGACGATTTCGACTTCTTCGCCAACCTTGACGATACCGCGCTCAACACGACCGGTGACAACCGTACCACGACCCGAGATCGAGAACACGTCTTCGATCGGGAGCAGGAATGGCTGGTCAACGGGGCGTTCTGGCTGTGGGATGTAGGAGTCCACGGCAGCCATCAGCTCGATCACGGCGTCGTGGCCGAGCTTCTTGTCGGAATCTTCAAGCGCGGCCAGAGCCGAGCCCTTGATGATCGGAATGTCGTCGCCTGGAAATTCATAGGACGACAGCAGTTCGCGAACTTCCAGCTCAACGAGCTCGAGCAGTTCTGGATCGTCAACCATGTCGCACTTGTTTAGGAACACGACCAGTGCTGGCACGCCAACCTGACGGGCAAGCAGAATGTGCTCGCGGGTCTGTGGCATTGGGCCGTCAGCGGCCGACACGACGAGGATCGCGCCGTCCATCTGGGCAGCGCCGGTGATCATGTTCTTCACATAGTCGGCGTGGCCTGGGCAATCGACGTGAGCGTAGTGACGGTTGGCCGTCTCGTACTCGACGTGAGCCGTGTTGATGGTGATGCCGCGTGCCTTCTCTTCTGGGGCAGCGTCAATCTGATCGTACGCCTTGAAGGTCGCGCCACCGGTTTCAGCCAGGACCTTGGTAATCGCTGCGGTCAGCGAGGTCTTGCCATGGTCGACGTGACCGATGGTGCCGATGTTGCAGTGAGGCTTATTGCGGGAAAACTTTTCCTTGCCCATGGCTTCTCTCCGTATTCGTTAGCCCTTCGGCCAACCTTGAGTTTCAGTTTCTTGTTTAGGCGTACTTGGCCTGGACTTCGTCGGCGACTGCCTGCGGTACCTGCTCGTAGTGATCGAACGTCATCGAGTACTGTGCACGACCCTGGCTCATCGAGCGCAGCGAGTTCACGTAGCCAAACATGTTCGCGAGCGGAACGTAGGCATTGACGACCTGGAGGACACCACGACCTTCAGTGCCGTGGATCTGCCCACGACGCGAGTTCAGGTCGCCGATGACGTCGCCCATGTAGTCTTCCGGCGTAACAACTTCAACCTTCATGATTGGCTCAAGGATCTTGGGAGATGCCTTGCGCAAACCTTCGTTGAAGCCGGCACGACCAGCAATTTCAAAAGCGAGGACCGAGGAGTCCACGTCATGGTAGGCGCCTTCGGTCAAGGTGACCTTCACGTCCACGATCGGGAAGCCGATCAATGGACCGGAAGCCATAACCGACTTCACACCCTTTTCAACACCAGGAATGTATTCCTTGGGCACCGAACCGCCGACGACGGCGTTCACAAATTCCAGGCCCTTGCCCACTTCGCCTGGCTCAACCGTGAGCTTGACGCGAGCGAACTGGCCCGAACCACCAGACTGCTTCTTGTGGGTATAGTCCACATTGGCCGACTTGGTGATGGTTTCGCGATAAGCCACCTGTGGCTGACCGATGTTGGCCTCGACCTTGAACTCGCGACGCATACGGTCGACGAGAATGTCGAGGTGAAGCTCGCCCATACCCGAAATGATCGTCTGGCCGGATTCTTCGTCGGTCTTGACGCGGAACGATGGATCTTCAGCAGCCAGACGATTGAGCGCGAGGCCCATCTTTTCCTGGTCAGCCTTGGACTTTGGTTCCACCGAGATGTCGATCACTGGCTCTGGGAAGATCATCCGCTCGAGGATAACCTGGGCATTCTGCGCGCAAAGCGTGTCGCCCGTGGTGGTATCCTTGAGACCGACGATAGCGACAATGTCACCAGCGAAGGCTTCGGTAATCTGCTCGCGGCTATTGGCGTGCATCTGGAACATGCGGCCAACGCGTTCGCGCTTTTCCTTGACCGTGTTTTCCAACATTGCGCCCTGCTCGATATGACCCGAGTAGATGCGGCAGAACGTCAGCGAACCCATGTGCGGGTCGTTGGCGATCTTGAAAGCCAGCATGGACAGCGGCTCGCTGTCGTCAGCGTGGCGCTCGATTGGAAGTTCGGTCTTGGCATCGATGCCCTGGATAGCCGGAACGTCGTTCGGAGCTGGCAGGAAGTCGATAACGCCGTCGAGCAGAGGCTGTACGCCCTTGTTCTTGAAGGCCGATCCGGCAAAGATCAGGAAGAACTTCGCATCGATCGTGCCGCGACGCAGCAGGCGACGGATGGTGTCGTTGTTCGGCAGATTGCCGTTCAAATAGGCTTCCATGGCATCGTCGTCGAGTTCGACGGCGGCCTCGATCATCTGCTCGCGGTACTTCGCAGCGGATTCCTTGAGGTCGTCAGGGATCTCTACGACGTCCCACTGGGCGCCGAGCTCTTCGTTGCGCCAGACCAGCGCGTTCATTTCGATCAGATCGACAACGCCCTTGAAGTCGTTCTCGGCGCCGATCGGCAGCTGAACAGGAACGGCCTTGGCACCAAGACGCGAACCGATCATCTCGATGCAGCGATAAAAATCGGCACCGATCTTGTCCATCTTGTTGACGAAGATCAGACGCGGGACGTTGTACTTGTCGGCCTGGCGCCAGACGGTTTCCGTCTGCGGCTCGACACCGGCGTTGGCATCGAGCAGGGCAACGGCACCGTCGAGCACACGCAGCGAACGCTCGACTTCAATGGTGAAGTCCACGTGGCCGGGGGTGTCGATGATGTTGAAACGGTGCTGGACGCCATTACGGTCCTTCCAGAACGTGGTCGTGGCAGCCGAGGTGATCGTGATGCCGCGTTCCTGTTCCTGCTCCATCCAGTCCATGGTAGCGGCGCCGTCATGGACTTCGCCGATTTTATGGGACTTGCCGGTGTAGTAAAGGATGCGTTCGGTCGTGGTCGTCTTGCCAGCATCGATGTGAGCCATGATGCCGAAGTTACGATACAGCGGAATTGGATATTCGCGTGCCATGAGGCGCTCCTGCTACCAGCGGTAGTGCGAGAAGGCACGGTTGGCATCAGCCATACGGTGCGTGTCTTCGCGCTTCTTGACGGCCTGGCCGCGGCCATTGAGGGCATCCATCAGCTCGCCGGACAGACGCTCGCGCATGGTGTTCTCACCACGCTTGCGGGCCGATTCGATGAGCCAGCGAATGGCCAGGGCCTGCTGACGGTCGGTACGAACTTCGACAGGAACCTGATACGTGGCACCGCCAACGCGACGCGACCGCACTTCGACCGAAGGACGAATGTTGTCGAGCGCAGTGTGGAACACCGTAATCGGGTCCTGCTTGACCTTGGCTTCGACGATGTCGAATGCACCATATACGATGCTTTCGGCAGCGGACTTCTTGCCATCCTTCATGAGCGAATTCATGAACTTGGTCAGAACGAGATCGCCAAACTTGGCATCTGGAATAACGTCGCGTTTTTCAGCGCGGTGACGACGGGACATATCTCGATCTCCTTACTTCGGACGCTTCGCGCCGTACTTCGAACGGCGTTGCTTGCGATCCTTGACGCTCTGTGTATCGAGAACGCCACGCAGCACATGGTAACGAACGCCGGGAAGGTCGCGAACGCGGCCGCCACGGATCAGGACCACCGAGTGCTCCTGAAGGTTGTGGCCTTCACCTGGAATGTACGAAATCACTTCACGCGAATTCGTCAGGCGGACCTTGGCGACCTTGCGCAGAGCCGAGTTAGGCTTCTTTGGGGTCGTCGTATAGACGCGCGAGCATACGCCACGCTTCTGCGGATTGGCTTCCATTGCCGGAACTTTGTTCCGCTTTGGCTTGCTGGCGCGTGGTTTGCGGATCAGCTGATTAATGGTGGGCATTTCGCTCTTTCCATCGTCCAAAATTCATTGCGGTCTAGCTGAAACAAACCAAAACGGCGCTCATCCGAGCCCGTGAGGGCAGCGGCGGCGCCTTAATTGCAGCGGACCGCCCGCAAAAGCAGGTAGTCATGCGCACAAGGATTTGCTTCGTCTAGTTACCCGACAGTGTGTTTGAGTGTCCTGGATACCCGCACAAGATGGCAGGGACCCGGTGTGACAATCACGACCGACCGCTTAGGTAGGCGCTGTTTAGAACCGACTCTGCCGTTCGTCAAGGATTCTTTACGAAAAAACCCGAGCAGGCCTGGGTTGCGTCAGTATTTTCCCAGCAGAGCACGCCGCTTTTCCGGTCCCTGCGCTTTCAGGTTCCACGATGCTTTCCGGCTTTTCGCTTACAGCTTCACTTGATAACTTGCACCTGCGTTACCGGGCGCCGTCACGCCGTCCGAGATTCTGGTTGTACCATCAAGGAAGTTTCGATGAAGCTGACATCAATGATCGCCGGCGGTGCTTTCGCCCTAGCTTTAACCGGCGGAGCATTCGCTCAAACCCTGATCACCGGCGCCGATACCGAAGAAATATTGAACGTGGCCAAGGGCTATGGCGCTGCGACCCTCACCACGCAGTCTAACGGCGATCCCCAGATTACGGGCAAGATCGACGGCATCGCCTATCAAGTCTATTTCAGCAATTGCACCGACAACGCAAATTGCGAGGACCTCAATTTTTACGCCGGCTTTCTCGACCTCAAGCCGACGCTCGAAGTCGTCAACGACTGGAATTTCAACAAGCGATTCAGCCGAGCCTATCTCGACCAGGACAAGGATGCCTGCGTCGAGATGGACGTCGACCTAGTTGCAGGCGTCACTCCCGAATACTTGGACGGGCAGTTCAACGTCTGGAACCTGATCCTCACCCAGTTTTCAGAGCACGTCGGCTACAAATAGGCAGTGATACCAGTACGAAATGTAAAGGGGCCCCGACGGGCCCTTTTTGTTTCACGTAATGCTACCCGTTCCGGATGATCACTCAGGCTACAAGTATCGGTGACATCGAGCAGGCTGCAAAACGAAATCAGTTCGTCGCTAGCGCATGGGCAAAAGAAAAGGGAGCCTTGCGGCCCCCTTCCCTCTCTTCAAATTTGGCAGTTCTTATTCGGCAGCTGGCGCCGCGATCTGAACCGTATTGGCCTGGCGACGACGCTCGTCGAGGATAAGGTCGTCGCGCTTCGACGCGATCAGCTTGGCCGAGGAGATGCCTGCGCCGGTACCGGCTGGAATCAGGCGGCCGACGATGACGTTTTCTTTCAGACCTTCAAGCAGATCGGCCTTGCCGGAAATTGCCGCCTCGGTGAGGACGCGGGTGGTTTCCTGGAACGAAGCCGCCGAGATGAACGAACGGGTCTGCAACGAAGCCTTGGTGATACCGAGCAGAACCGGATTGGCGGTTGCTGGCTTCTTGCCTTCGGCAATCAGCGCATCGTTGAGCTCGTCGAAATCCAGCTTGTCCAGCTGCTCGTCCTTGAGCATGCCGGTTTCACCTGGATCCACGATTTCCACCTTCTGCAGCATCTGGCGTACGATCACCTCGATGTGCTTGTCGTTGATCAACACGCCCTGCAGACGATAAACTTCCTGGATTTCGTTGACGAGGTAACGAGCAAGCTCTTCCACGCCCTTGATTGCCAGAATGTCATGCGGTGCCGGGTTACCGTCGAGGATGTATTCACCCTTTTCGATAGCGTCACCTTCCTGCAGATGGAACGGCTTGCCCTTGGGGATCAGATACTCCACGGGCTCGCCACCATCCTCATGCGGCTCGATGATCACGCGCCGCTTGTTCTTGTAGTCGCGGCCAAAGCGGATTGTGCCGTCGATCTCGGCGATGATGGCGTGGTCCTTTGGACGACGGGCTTCGAACAATTCGGCCACGCGAGGCAGACCGCCCGTGATGTCCTTGGTCTTGGCCGATTCCAGAGGAATACGGGCCAGCACATCACCGGGCGAGACCTTCTCGCCGGGCTCGACCGCGATAACCGCGTCAACAGAGAGCAGGTAACGGGCTTCGCCACCACGTTCCACCTTCTGGATCACGCCGCCACGACCGATGGCCAGAGCCGGCTTCAGGCCCTCGCCACGCTGGTTGGTTCGCCAGTCGATGACAACGCGCTTGGTAAAGCCGGTTGCCTCATCGGTGTTTTCCGCAACGGAAGCACCATCGACCATGTCCTCGAAGACCACTTCGCCTTCGACTTCAGCCAGAACTGGACGGGTGTAGGGGTCCCATTCAGCCAGACGCTGGCCGCGGCGGACAGCATCGCCTTCCTTGACCAGCAGCTTGGAGCCGTACGTCACCTTGTGGGTGGCGCGTTCCTTGCCGTCGGCATCGAGAATGGCAAGCGACACGTTACGGGCCATGACGACCAGCTTGCCGCCTTCAACCGGAACCACGCTGGGGTTGCGGATGGCAATCTTGCCTTCTGCACCAGATTCGAGGAACGAGCTGTCGACGACCTGCGCCGTGCCACCGATGTGGAACGTACGCATGGTGAGCTGGGTGCCGGGTTCGCCGATCGACTGTGCGGCGATAACGCCCACAGCTTCACCCATGTTCACCGGCGTACCGCGAGCCAGGTCACGACCATAGCAGGCAGCGCAAGTGCCCTGGCGCATGTCGCAAGTCAGCGGGGACCGGATACGGATCGACTGGATCCGGGCGTCCTCGATGATGTCGACGTGCTTTTCTTCGAGCAAGGTACCCTTTGGTGCGATCAGATCGCCCGACAGCGGATGGAAAATGTCATCCGCAGCCGTGCGGCCCAGCACGCGCTGACCGATCGAGGCAACGATCTGGCCGGCATCGACGATGGGCTCCATCGTCAGGCCCCGCTCGGTGCCGCAATCGACGGACACGATGATCGCGTCCTGCGCCACGTCGACCAGACGACGCGTCAGGTAACCCGAGTTTGCGGTCTTCAATGCCGTATCCGCCAGGCCCTTACGGGCACCGTGGGTGGAGTTGAAGTACTCGAGAACGTTGAGGCCTTCCTTGAAGTTAGCCGTAATCGGGGTTTCGATAATCGAGCCGTCAGGACGGGCCATCAGGCCGCGCATGCCGGCAAGCTGCTTCATCTGGGCTGGTGAACCACGAGCACCCGAGTGAGACATCATATAGACCGAGTTGATCGGCTTTTGACGGCCGGTTTCCTCGTCGATCTGCACCTTGCGGATCGCGTCCATCATCTCTTCTGCAACCTTGTCGCCACACTTGGCCCAGGCGTCGACCACCTTGTTGTACTTCTCGCCCTGAGTGATCAGGCCATCATTGTACTGCTGTTCGAACTCTTCCACCTGCTTACGCGCGGCTTCCACGATCGTGTACTTGGACGCGGGGATAACCATGTCGTCCTTGCCAAACGAAATGCCGGCATCGCAGGCGTTCTTGAAGCCAAGCTGCATGACGCGGTCACAGAAAATGACCGTCTCCTTCTGACCGCAACCACGGTAAACCGTGTCGATCATCTTGGAGATCATCTTCTTGGTCATCAGCTGGTTGGCCGTGGAATACGGCACGGCCGGGTTCTTGGGCAGGATCTGACCGATCAGCATGCGACCAGGCGTGGTCTCAACGATCTCGGTAATTTCCTTGCCATTTTCGTCCCAGGAGGTGACACGGCCTTTGATCTTCGTGTGCAGCGTGACGACCTTGTTGTCGAGCGCGTGCTCGAGCTCGGCATAGGAGCCGAACGCCATGCCTTCACCGGGCTCCTTCTCGTTCATCAACGAGAGGTAGTAGAGGCCCAGCACAATATCCTGGCTCGGCACAATGATCGGCTGACCATTGGCAGGGTGCAGGATGTTGTTGGTCGACATCATCAGCACACGTGCTTCCAGCTGCGCTTCGAGCGACAGCGGAACGTGCACGGCCATCTGGTCACCGTCGAAGTCGGCATTGAAAGCCGAGCAGACGAGTGGGTGCAGACGGATTGCCTTGCCTTCGATCAGGATCGGCTCGAACGCCTGGATGCCAAGACGGTGAAGCGTCGGCGCGCGGTTCAGCAGAACCGGGTGCTCGCGGATCACTTCGTCAAGGATATCCCAAACCTCGGGCTTTTCCTTCTCCACAAGCTTCTTGGCCTGCTTGACGGTCGAAGAAAAACCCTTCGCTTCAAGGCGGCTATAGATGAAGGGCTTGAACAGCTCGAGCGCCATCTTCTTGGGCAGGCCGCACTGGTGCAGCTTGAGGTTCGGACCCACGGTGATGACCGAACGACCCGAATAGTCGACGCGCTTGCCGAGCAGGTTCTGGCGGAAACGGCCCTGCTTGCCCTTGAGCATGTCGGACAGCGACTTCAGCGGACGCTTGTTGGCACCGGTGATGGTACGGCCACGGCGACCGTTGTCGAACAGCGCGTCAACAGCTTCCTGCAGCATGCGCTTTTCGTTGCGGATGATGATGTCAGGCGCACGCAGCTCGATAAGGCGCTTCAGGCGGTTGTTGCGGTTGATCACGCGACGATAGAGATCGTTCAGATCGGACGTCGCAAAGCGACCACCATCCAGCGGCACCAGCGGGCGCAGCTCGGGCGGAATGACCGGAATGACGGTCATGATCATCCATTCGGGCTTGTTGCCCGAAACGGTGAACTGCTCGACGATCTTGAGGCGCTTTGCCAGCTTCTTGGGCTTCAGCTCCGTGGTCGACTCGGCGATTTCGACGCGCAGGTCAGCGGCAATGCGCTCGAGGTCGAGCGCCAGCAAGATGTCACGAATGGCTTCGGCGCCGATCTTGGCGGTGAAGCTGTCGGCACCGTATTCGTCCTGCGCGTCGAGGAACTGCTCTTCGGTCAGCAATTCATGTTGCGTAAAGGGCGTGAGACCCGCGTCGAGAACGACATAGTTCTCGAAGTACAGAATGCGCTCGATGTCCTTGAGCGTCATATCGAGCAGCAGCGCGATACGCGACGGCAGCGACTTCAGGAACCAGATGTGAGCAACTGGAGCGGCCAGTTCGATGTGGCCCATGCGCTCGCGACGAACGCGGCTCAGGGTGACTTCAACGCCGCACTTTTCGCAGATGACGCCCTTGAACTTCATGCGCTTGTACTTGCCGCACAGGCACTCATAGTCCTTCACAGGCCCGAAAATACGCGCGCAGAACAAGCCATCGCGTTCAGGCTTGAACGTGCGATAGTTAATGGTTTCTGGCTTCTTGATCTCGCCATAGGACCAGCTGAGAATCTTCTCCGGGCTGGCAATGGAAATCTTCATCTGGTCGAACGTCTGTACCGGAACGGCCGGGTTAAACGGGTCCATGACGTGGGAATGATGGTTCATCAAATCTCTCCTCTTTCCATCGGGAGGGGCATCGAGCCCGCTCCCTCAGGAAGTGAATGGGGGTAGGAAGTGCCGGATTATTCCGCCGCTTCCTGAGGAGGTGCGAGCTCCGCTTCGGCCTGGCCGGATTCGTCGATCACATCCCGCATGTCGAGTTCGACATTGAGACCGAGCGAACGGATTTCCTTGACCAGAACGTTGAAGCTCTCTGGGATGCCTGGCTCGAACGTATCGTCGCCACGCACGATGGACTCGTAGACCTTGGTACGACCGGCAACGTCGTCCGACTTGATGGTGAGCATTTCCTGGAGCGTATAAGCCGCGCCATAGGCTTCCAGAGCCCACACTTCCATCTCGCCGAAGCGTTGCCCGCCGAACTGGGCCTTGCCGCCCAGCGGCTGCTGGGTAACCAGGGAGTACGGACCAATCGACCGCGCGTGGATCTTGTTGTCCACAAGGTGGTCGAGCTTGAGCATATAAATATACCCAACCGTCACCTGACGATCGAACTGTTCACCAGAACGGCCATCGAACACGGTAGACTGACCAGAGGCCTTGAGCCCTGCCCGCTCCAGCATAACCACGATGTCCGCTTCCTTGGCGCCGTCGAACACTGGTGTCGCGATCGAAACACCCTTGGAAAGGTGCTCGCCCAGACGAACCATGCCGTCGTCGTCGAGGTCGGTGATGGCTTCGTCACCGGCAAACAGGTCCTGCACTTCAAGACGCAGCGGCTTCAGATCGCCATTGCGATGATAGGCGCGAACCATTTCGTCGATCTTCTTGCCCATGCCGGCGCAAGCCCAGCCCAGGTGAGTTTCGAGAATCTGGCCCACGTTCATGCGCGAAGGCACGCCGAGCGGGTTCAGCACGATGTCGACCGAGGTGCCGTCTTCGAGGTACGGCATGTCTTCGACCGGAACGATGCGCGAAACCACGCCCTTGTTGCCGTGACGGCCGGCCATCTTGTCGCCTGGCTGGATCTTGCGCTTGGTCGCAATGAAGACCTTGACCATCTTCATGACGCCGGGCGGAAGTTCGTCGCCACGCTGCAGCTTGTCCACCTTGTCGATGAAACGCTGCTCGAGCAGACGGCGGCTTTCCTCGTACTGAGCGTGGAGAGCCTCCATTTCGGTCATGACCTTGTCGTCATCAACCGCAAACTGCCACCACTTCGAGCGTGGCTGAGCCTCGAACATCTGATCGTTGAGCTTGGTGCCCACGACATAGCCCTTCGGACCCGCCGTTGCGGCCTTGCCAAACAGCATTTCCTTGAGACGGGCGTAAACGTTCCGGTCGAGGATCGACTGCTCGTCATCACGGTCCTTGGCCAAACGCTCGATTTCCTCGCGCTCGATAGCCATGGCACGCTCGTCCTTGTCGATGCCGTGGCGATTGAACACGCGCACTTCAACAACAGTACCGGCATCGCCCGGCGGCACGCGCAGGGAGGTGTCACGAACGTCAGAGGCCTTTTCGCCGAAGATGGCGCGGAGCAGTTTTTCTTCCGGCGTCATTGGCGATTCACCCTTGGGGGTGATCTTGCCGACGAGAATGTCCCCGGGAGCGACTTCTGCACCGATGTGTACGATACCGGCTTCGTCGAGGTTCTTCAGCGCTTCTTCCGACACGTTCGGAATGTCGCGCGTGATTTCTTCAGGACCAAGCTTGGTATCGCGGGCCATCACTTCATATTCCTCGATATGGATCGAGGTGAAGACGTCCTGCATCGCGATCTTCTCGCTCAGCAGGATGGAATCTTCGAAGTTGTAACCGTTCCAAGGCATGAACGCGACGAGCACGTTACGGCCGAGTGCCAGATCGCCAAGTTCGGTCGACGGACCGTCGGCGATGATGTCGCCCTTGTTGATGTGGTCGCCAACGACGACCAGCGGACGCTGGTTGATGCAGGTCGACTGGTTCGAGCGCTGGAACTTCATCAGGTTGTAGATGTCGACGCCCGAGACCGACGCGTCGGTTTCTTCGGTCGCACGAATAACGATACGGGTCGCATCCACCTGATCGACAATACCCTTGCGCTTGGCAACGATAGCGGCGCCGGAGTCACGGGCCACGATCGCTTCCATGCCGGTGCCGACGAACGGCGCTTCGGCACGCAGCAGAGGCACGGCCTGACGCTGCATGTTCGAGCCCATCAGAGCGCGGTTGGCGTCGTCGTTCTCGAGGAACGGGATCAGCGAAGCCGCAACCGACACCATCTGCTTGGGCGAAACGTCCATCAGATCGACATTTTCCTTGGGCGTCAGGCCGTTGTCGCCGGCGTGGCGAGCAACAACCAGATCGTCCTTCAGGGTGCCGTCAGCGTTAAACTGCACGTTAGCCTGAGCGACGTAGTGCTTGGCCTCTTCCATGGCGGAGAGGTACACCACGTCTTCGGTCAGCACGCCGTCCACGATCTTGCGGTACGGGGTCTCGATGAAACCGTACTTGTTGACGCGGGCAAAGGTCGACAGCGAGTTGATCAGGCCGATGTTCGGGCCTTCTGGCGTCTCGATCGGGCAGATACGGCCATAGTGGGTCGGGTGCACATCGCGCACTTCGAAGCCAGCACGCTCACGGGTCAAACCACCAGGTCCAAGCGCCGACAGGCGACGCTTGTGGGTGATTTCCGACAGCGGATTGGTCTGATCCATGAACTGCGACAGCTGCGACGAACCAAAGAACTCACGCACAGCGGCAGCAGCCGGCTTGGCGTTGATCAGGTCCTGCGGCATCACGGTGTCGATTTCGACCGAGCTCATCCGCTCCTTGATGGCGCGCTCCATGCGGAGCAGGCCGAGGCGGTACGAGTTTTCCATCAACTCGCCAACCGAGCGAACGCGGCGGTTGCCAAGGTTGTCGATGTCGTCGATTTCGCCACGGCCATCGCGCAGGTCGACCAGCGTGCGAACGACTTCGACGATGTCTTCCTTGCGCAGCGTGCGCATGGTGTCGGGAGCGTCGAGCTCGAGGCGCATGTTCATCTTGACGCGGCCAACGGCGGACAGGTCATAGCGCTCGCTGTCAAAGAACAGCGACTGGAACATGGCTTCGGCGGTGTCGACGGTTGGTGGCTCACCGGGGCGCATGACGCGGTAGATATCGAACAGCGCGTCTTCACGCGTTTCGTTCTTGTCCACGGCCAGCGTGTTGCGGATATAGGCACCAATCGAAATGTGGTCGATGTCGAGGATCGGCAGCTCGTCAAAGCCCAGGTCCATCATCTTGGCCAAGGTCTTTTCGTCGAGCTCGTCGCCTGCCTCCATATAGACCTCGCCGGTCTTCATGTTGATCAGGTCTTCGGCAACGTACATGCCATACAGGTCTTCGTTGACCGCCAGCAAGTGCGTCAGGCCTTCTTCTGCCAGCTTCTTGGCCTGGCGTGCAGAAAGCTTCTTGCCGCCCTCATGCACAACGTCGCCCGTCTTGGCGTCGATAAGGTCTGCCGAAGGCTTGGCATTCTTCATCTTCTCGGCGTCGTATGGCTTCTGCCAGCCGGTCGCCGTCTTTTCGAAGGTCAGCGTGTTGTAATACGTCGACAGGATTTCCTCGGTATCCATACCGAGAGCCTTGAGCAGCGACGTTACTGGAATCTTGCGGCGACGATCGATGCGGGCAAACACCACGTCCTTGGCGTCGAATTCGATATCGAGCCAGCTACCGCGGTATGGAATGATGCGGCCAGCGAACAGCAGCTTGCCGGACGAGTGAGTCTTGCCCTTGTCGTGATCGAAGAACACGCCAGGCGAGCGGTGCATCTGCGAAACGATGACGCGCTCGGTACCGTTGACGATAAAGGTGCCGTTCATCGTCATGAAGGGCATGTCGCCCATGTAGACGTCTTGCTCCTTGATGTCCTTGACGGAGCGGGCGCCGGTTTCTTCGTCCACCTCGAACACGATCAGGCGCAGCGTTACCTTGAGCGGGGCAGCGAACGTGATGTCGCGCGCACGGCACTCGTCGATATCGTACTTTGGCTGCTCGAACTCGTACTTGACGAACTCCAGAGATGCCGTGTTCGAAAAGTCGGTGATTGGGAAAACCGAACGGAAGACGGATTGAAGCCCTTCATCGGGACGGCCACCCTTGGGCTCGTCAACGAGGAGGAACTGATCATAGGAGGCCTTCTGGACCTCGATCAGATTGGGCATCTCCGTGACTTCGCGAATGGAGCCGAAGGACTTGCGGACCTTGCGGCGGCCGTTGAAAGTGGTAGCCATGAAAGCTCCTGTTTCTTTTTGCGATGTGTCTCGGAGGCAGATATCCAAAAATCCGACTATCAGCCGTCGGGTCTCGGGATATGTGCCCTGATGGGTTCTAATTAGTCTGGCTAGACAACGCCCGAATGCCCCAGCCCAGGACAAAAACGCGACAACGTCAAAACACCCCATGGTCAAAAACCACAGGGTCAAGGAACGTTAGCGCGCCTCAGACATCAAAATCGTCATATATTCCGCTATTGGTGCCCGCGACCCATCCAACCGGCCACTGAGCGAATCATCTCGTATAAACGAGAATGCGAAGTGGCACATAGCGCGCCACTTCGCAAAATACAAGAGCCGAGACGAACTTACTTGAGTTCGACCTTGGCGCCGGCGGCTTCCAGCTTCTTCTTGATGTCTTCGGCTTCAGCCTTGGTGACGCCTTCCTTGACAGCCTTTGGAGCTGCTTCGACCAGTGCCTTGGCTTCGCCCAGGCCCAGTGCGGTGATGGCGCGGACTTCCTTGATGACGTTGATCTTGTTCTCGCCGAACGAGGCAAGGATCACGTCAAATTCAGTCTTTTCTTCGACTGGAGCAGCGGCAGCAGCGGCAGGGCCGGCAGCAGCAGCAGGAGCGGCGGCGGAAACGCCCCACTTTTCTTCCAGCATCTTCGACAGCTCGGAAGCTTCCAGAACGGTCAGGGCAGAAAGGTCGTCTACGATCTTGGCGAGATCAGCCATTTGATAAATCTCTCTTTTTCGGTGTTCAGTTCAAACCAGTCCAGAATTCCTAAGAACCAAGGACCGTGGGGTTACGCTGCTTCGTTGCTCTTTTCCGCATGTGCGGCCAACACGCGCGCGATATTCCCAGCCGGCGCAACGATGACCGAAGCGATACGCGTGGCGGGCTGCTTGAGCATCCCGGCGAGCGTGGCGCGCAGTTCATCGAGCGAAGGCATGGTCGACAACGCCTTGACGCTGCTAGCGTCGAGTGCGGTCTTGCCCATGACACCACCAAGAACGACGTATTTGGCGTTCTTGTCGGCAAATTTCTGCGCCAGCTTTGGCGCAGTCATGGGGTCGGCCGCATAGGCGATGACGATCGGACCGGTAAACAGGTCCGAAATGTCCGCGTGGTCGGTGTCTTTAAGAGCAAGCTTGGCAAGACGGTTCTTCGCGATCTTCACGTAACCACCGGCACCCTTCACCTCACGGCGAAGAGCCTCCAGATTGGCGACGGTCAGACCGGCATTTTGCGCGAGGACGATCGATCCAGCGCCCGAGAGGGCTGACTGAAGCGATGCGACAAGCTCACGCTTTTCCGCTCTTTCCACTGCTAGTCTCCACATTGAGCTTGGCAATACCATTGCCAAGCCATTGCCAATTGCTGCCCTCCGCCGTCTAAAAGACGAGGAGGAGCAACGGTTTAACGCCTGTCAACCGTGCTGCCCGGAAGGGCAACTGGCCTGGTTCGAACCGCAACCGCCCGACCCTTGCGGGCCGGAAAATCTTGGGTCTCACCCCATCTATGCAGGCGCCTTGCGGCATTAAGTGGACCCAGATCGATCCACACCGGCAGTCTCGGACAGGACTTTTACGTTAGCATAGTGCTAACGTTTCGCCAGCATAGTGCTAACGTTTCGAGGGACGTATCCCTCAAAACTGCTTACATCGCCGAAGCGGGTTCGACGTGGACGCCAGGGCCCATGGTCGACGAGACAGCGACGCGCTTGACGTAGGTGCCCTTGGCGCCAGCTGGCTTGGAACGCTGCACGGCGTCGGTGAACGCCTTGATGTTCTGTAGCAGCGCTTCCTCGGAGAAGGAAACCTTACCAACGCCTGCGTGCAGTATACCGGCCTTCTCGACGCGGTATTCAACAGCGCCGCCCTTGGCAGCCTTGACGGCACCAGCAACGTCCTGGGTAACCGTGCCGACCTTGGGGTTTGGCATCAGGTTGCGTGGCCCGAGGATCTTGCCGAGGCGACCGACCAGCGGCATCATGTCCGGAGTGGCAATGCAGCGATCGAAGTCGATCTTGCCAGCCTGGATCTGTTCCATCAGGTCTTCGGCGCCAACGATGTCGGCACCAGCCTTGCGGGCCTCGTCAGCCTTGGCATCCTTGGCGAACACCGCCACGCGGACGGTTTTGCCCGTGCCGTTTGGCAGGTTCACGACGCCACGGACCATCTGGTCGGCGTGGCGCGGATCGACACCCAGGTTGATCGAGATTTCGATGGTTTCGTCGAACTTTGCCGAAGCGCGCTCGCGGACCATCTTCACGGCTTCGTCAAGCTTGTAGAGCTTGTTGCGGTCGATGCCCTCGCGGGCTTTGGTGATCTTCTTACCGACGTGTGCCATCTATCAGCCCTCGACCTGAATGCCCATGGAACGGGCAGAGCCAGCAATCATCGACACAGCAGCGTCGATATTGTCGGCGTTGAGATCCTTCATCTTCTTTTCGGCAATTTCACGCAGCTGGGCTGTCGTGATGGTGCCGGCCGATTCCTTGCCTGGCAGCTTGCTGCCGGACTTGAGGTTGACGGCTTTCTTGATGAAGAAGCTGACCGGCGGAGACTTCATCTCGAAAGTGAAGCTCTTGTCGGCATAGGCGGTGATCACGACTGGGATGGGCGAACCCTTTTCCAGTTCCTGCGTGGCAGCGTTGAATGCCTTGCAGAATTCCATGATGTTCAGACCGCGTTGACCCAGTGCCGGGCCAATTGGCGGGGATGGCGTTGCGGAACCCGCAGCCACCTGTAGCTTTACGTAGCCAACGATTTTCTTTGCCATAATCGTCTTTCTGTATGGTGCCCGCTGTCACGCGGACCGTTTGACGCTGTGGTAGGAGGCTGAACCGGGCACTTGGCAGCACCCGACCTCTCCCACAGATTGCCGCAAGCATGCCGCAAGAAATCCTGCGGTTGCCGGCGTTAGAAAGTCAGACCTTTTCGACCTGACTGTATTCGAGCTCCACCGGAGTGGGACGCCCGAAAATCGATACCTCGACCTTGAGGCGCGAGCGCTCCTCGTCGACTTCCTCGACCACGCCGTTGAAGCTGGCGAAAGGACCGTCCGAGACGCGGACGTTTTCGCCGACTTCGAACGAGATCGAAGGCTTGGGATGCTCGACGCCTTCCTGCACCTGCTGCAGGATGGCCATGGCTTCCTTTTCCGAGATCGGCATCGGCTTGTTGTCCGAACCGAGGAAACCGGTCACCTTGGGGGTATTCTTGATCAGGTGGAACGCCTCATCGGTCATATCCATCTTGACCAGGACATAGCCCGGGAAAAACTTGCGCTCGGCATCGACCTTGCGGCCACGGCGGATCTCGACGACCTTTTCGGTCGGAACGATCACATCCTCGAACAAATGCTCAAGCTTCTTCTGCGCAACCTTCTGGCGAATGTCTTCCGCCACCTTGCGCTCGAAATTGCTGTATGCCTGAACGATATACCAGCGTTTGGCCATGCCGCGTCGCCGCTCCTAATATTCTAGTTTGATCCGGCTTAGCGGATCGACAACATCAAACCGACCAGAAACGATATGATCTGATCGGCCAACAGGAAAAACAGGCTCGCCGCGGTCACCAGAACCAATACCATGACCGTCGAGATCAAGACCTCGTTGCGGCTTGGCCAAGTGACCTTGGCGGTTTCCTGACGAACTTCTTTCAGGAACTGGATCGGGTTCAGTCGGGCCATATGCGAATCTACTCTTTGGCGTATTTGGTGCAAAACCAAAGGCCGCGCAGGTTCACCGCACGGCTTGAAACTGGGTGTCTAGAGAAACTCCGCCCAAAACGCAACAGACCTTGTGCCGGTTTTGCGACGGCGGACGGCTGGCAAGCCATGATCAAATCTTAACGATACGTTAATAAGCCGCTTGCGTCGGCCATCACAATCGCATTTGATCCAATTGCGACGAAAAAATGGCAGGGGGACTGAGGCCATGAATTTCGATGATTGTGCGTTCGACATCAGACAATGTGAAGTTCGTTACTATGGGCCGCACAAAACGATCGCGGGGCGGATCACCGGCGTTGTCCGTGTCCGCATCGAAGAACGCTTCATGGGCAATACTGCGAGCTATAACCTCGATCTCAAGGTCAAGGCCGACGTGGGCCTTGTTGCCTCAAGCGAGGTTCGCACTGCCCTCCTCACCCACGCTGCGCACCAGCTCAACCGACTCAAGGCGCGACACACAACTCCGCTATCGGTCGCGGCGGAGTAGCGCCTTCGGGTTGAATAAACGCCCAATACGCCCCATCTTTCCTGCTTACAGGAGGATGACACATGCTGAAATCTCTACCACTGGCGGCTGTGCTGTGCCTTGCCAGCATCGGGTCTGCGTTCGCAGCCTGCCCGCCTGCAGCCACAGGATCGACTGCTGAAGCGATCCGCGCCAACGAGCAGCGCGTGATCTGCCTGCAGCAGGAAGTCCAGGACAACTCGCGTTACCGCCAACTCGAGACTGATGTTCGTCGCAACGAAAATGCGATCAATCGCATTCAGCTCGAACGCCGCTTCGATGCCCTGCCCCGGCCAATCCCAACCCCTTTCGGCCAGCCAAAGCCGTTTGGCCTGAATTAAAAGCGCCTACCAGTTGGTTTCAAGCGCTTCTGCAATCTGCTCCTTGGTCCAGCCTGCTGGGGCCCAGACATTGACGTCTTTGTCGCCCTGTTTGACGGTCGCGTGCCGCATTTTTACCGGCTCGGCTGCTGGTTCATCGGAATGATCATAGGCCGCCGCAGAATGGCTAAAGTCCTCGCCGCGACGTTCGCCCTGATGCAGCCAGCGGCCGGTGAACTCGGTTTGTTTGGTATCACTCATATCTGCTCTCCTTTTCATACTGGCAACGCGCCAGACCCGAGCGCGGCTCCATGACAGGTTAATTGACCTCCGCAGATCCATCCCCGCAGAAATGCCTCCGCGGAAAAAGCTCGTTTGATCCGTAGATTTGCGGGAGCTAACCGAGCTTCGAGCACTTGTCTCGAGGACACCAGACATAACAAAACCGTGCCTTGCGAGGGATGTGACGATTCTGTTGCAACTCAATACGCCAAGCTACCGTTGCTTGACCCAAAGAGGAGGCGGGTATGTTGGCGTTGGTTGTAGTCTTGGGCGTATTCATGTTCGTCAGTGCCGTTATCGGCCTGGCAGTTTGTCGCGCTGGATCGCCGCATTCAGGCGACGCCTCGTTCGGCTAAATACGACCAGATGAATTGCCGACCCGCCATAGACGGGCAAAGGTACCGGTACGCCGCTTGAGCTATGCGCTCGCGTTGAAACCGATACAGCTATTCTGAAATCGTTGGAAAATGCCTGGCAGGGGCTGGGGGACTTGAACCCACGACCCTCGGTTTTGGAGACCGATGCTCTACCAACTGAGCTAAACCCCTACAGGCAGAGGTGTGTCTAATGGCAATAAAGCCGTTCGGCAAGACCCCTCATGACATTCCCACACCTGTGGGCCTCGCCTATCGCCAGATATAGGGCAACAGCGGAATGGCGATCATCAACGTGCCGATGACGCTGACCAGGAAACTGATCGAACGCCATGGCGACAGCGACCGCATGTAGCAGATCACATGGCTGACGCGGCCCAAAAGATACAGCACGCCGCCGACGAGCGACAGCCAACCCTGCTCCTGGAACACAATCGACAACACCGCAAGCGTCAGGAAAATCGGCAGCGTTTCATGCAGATTGTTGAGCGCACGCCGCGATCGGACGAGCTCCGGCGTGGGCGGAGGCAGATCGTCCCGTGGGCCCATCTGGCCCTTCGCGCCAACCTGGTCGGTCAGCAGCTTGCCGGGGATTTGTGCCTGCACCAGAACCAGCAGCAGGACGAGGAAGATTATCAACAGCATTCATCTGATCCTATTTACACTTGGAGTTGGCCCAGCCCGCGGGGGCTAGGCGCTATCCTGAAATTATATCAGTTGGCAGTTTTGCCATAGGGGTTGGCAAGTTCGATTGTCCACAACACACTCCATGGGCCCAACATGCCATTCAGGGCCGTGCCCTGCAGCCAGACGCGGCGACCGGTAAACTCGGATACTTCCGAATGGGCCTCGTTTGACAGATTGGCGTAGAGCCGCAAGGTGGTGCCGTCGGCCAGATACCATTCGACGATAACCGACTTGTGGCCAATCGGCTTGTAGGCCGATGAGAAGCCGCCAATTCCGTGCAGCCGCGGGATGATCTCCGTGCGCCGCACGTCGATCACATTGCGATAGAACATCAACCAATTGGCATGCTCTTCTTCTTCGAGGGCGTCCCAATCAAGTCGAGCCGAATGGAAGGTCGACTTCAGCGTCGGATCGATGGTGTCCTCGACATTGGCCTTGCTTGGATCTTCGTGCTCAGGGGTATTCTTGAGCTCCTCCTGACGTCCTTTCATCACCACATCCCGCAGGTCCTCGGGTACGTCGGCGAAGAATGGAAAGGGTGAGTTGGAAGCCCACTCCTCACCCATGAAAAGCATCGGAATTTGCGGCGACAGCAAATAAACCGAGGCAAGTGCCTTCACGGCGTCGATGCTGGCGATCTCGGTGATACGGTCGCCCTTGATGCGGTTTCCGACCTGATCGTGATCCTGCATGTAGACAACGAACGAGGTAGGCGGCAGGCCGCCACTCTGGGTGCCGTGGACCAAACCCTCATGCGGCTTGAGCTCGCCCTGATAGGCAAAACCTTCAGCCATGGCGCGACCCAGCATGTCGTTGCGATCTTCGAGGTGGTCGAAATCGGCGTAGTAGCCGGTGTTCTCACCGGTCGCGGCCGAGTGCAAAAGATGGTGGACGTCGTCGTTCCACTGCGCCGTGTAGTGAACAGGCACCAAGCTCGAATTGCGCTTGAGCCAACGCTCCTGGTTCTCCGAATTTTCGAGAATCAGATGGGTGAAGCGCAGCGGCCGTTCGGAGCGGATACGAGCGGCGAGGATTTCAAGGATATGGGTGGTGCTGTCGTCCTTGATGGCGTGCACGGCATCGAAACGCAGACCGTCGAAATGGAACTCGGTGACCCAGTAGACGGCGTTTTCGATGACGAATTCGCGAACGACGGAAGCGCCCTCATCGTCGAAATTGATGGCATCGCCCCATGGGCTGGTATGCTTGGTATTAAAGATCGGTGCGATGGCCGGCAGATAATTGCCGTGGGCGCCGAAGTGATTGTAGACCACATCGAGGAACACCATCAGGCCGCGCTGGTGGCATTCGTTGATGAAGGCCTTGAGATCGTCAGGGGTGCCGTAGCTGGCTTCGGGGGCAAACCAGGCGACGCCATCATAGCCCCAGCCAAAATTGCCGTAAAAATCGGCCAGCGGCATCAGCTGCACCGCGGTGATGCCCAACTCGACCAGGTGATCGAGCTTCTCCATGGCGCTGAGGAAGGTGCCGCCGTGGGTGAAGGTGCCGACGTGCAGCTCATAAATGATGGTTTCTTCCCAGGGACGGCCAATCCACTCGGTATCGGTCCAGGTAAAGGCACGCGGATCGATGACCTCGCTGAAGCCGTTGACGTCTTCGGGCTGGTAGCGCGACGCCGGATCGGGAATTTCCATGCCATCAGGCAGCACATATTTATAGCGGGCGCCGGCCTTGATGCCGTGCATCTCGAGCCGATGCCAGCCGTCCTCGAAAGCTTCCATCTCCGTGCCGGTCGGCTCGCCCTTGAATTTGATCAGGACCTTCTCGGCCTTGGGAGCCCACAGCTTGAAGCGGGTGCTGTGTTCGGTCAGCTCGGCGCCAAAACGCATGGCGTGATTGCGAACGACGGATGTGGGTGTTGGACGTTTCATAATAAAAACCGCTTCTAGAAATTGTTTTAGGCAATGGGATTTTTTGGTTCGAGGGTCGGCGCAACGCCGGTGTCCCTGTTGTGTTCCGGTGACTTTGGGCGTGATACCCATGCGCAACCGAAGCCGCCGTGCACCGTTTCTGGCGTGGCCATGGAGACCTTTTGACACAATGACGAGCTTGCGCGCCACCTATCGATTGCAATTGAACAAAGACTTTACGTTTGCGCACGCTTTGGCGCTGGTGCCCTATTTGCGCGACCTCGGGGTCAGCCACGCCTATCTCTCCCCTATTTTGAAAGCCCAGCCCGCCAGTACGCATGGCTATGATACGGTGGATCATCATCTGATCAACCCGGAGCTGGGGACCATCGATGATTTCCGCGGCCTGGCAAAGTCGCTGCAAGCTGATGGGATGGGTGTTATCCTCGATTATGTGCCCAACCACATGGGCGTCGGCGGTTCGCAAAACGGGCTGTGGCTCGATGTGCTCAAGCATGGACAACAGAGCCACTATGCCGATTGGTTCGATATCGACTGGACGCCACCGCGCCAGGATTTGCACGGCAAGCTGATGGTGCCGTTTTTGGGGACCGGCTATGCCGAGGCGCTGGCCAATGGCGATCTGTCGCTCAAGGCCGACGGCGATGGCTTTGCGGTGTGGGCCTACGATTTCGAAAAGCTGCCGTTGCGCGATGAGGACGCAACGGCGCTGCTGGCGCATTACGGCGCCGCCGACGCGGCGATTGCTGCGCTGATGGGCAACAAGGGCGAACCCGAAAGCTGGGCGGCGCTCGACAGCATCATTGCAAAGCAGCATTGGCGCTTGATGCGCTATTCCGCAGCGACGGACGAGATCAACTATCGGCGGTTTTTCATCAATAGCGAGCTGGGCGGCATCCGGATCGATCGGCCGGATGTGTTCGAGCATGCGCACCGGCTGATCTTCCAGCTCATCGAAGAAGGCCTCGTCGATGGCCTGCGCATCGATCACGTCGATGGATTGCTCGATCCGAAGGGGTATCTGGAGCGGCTGCAGGCCAAAACGCCGCGCCCGATCTATCTGGCGATCGAAAAGATTTTGGCGCCGCACGAGCAATTGCGCGCCGATTGGCCGGTGGATGGCACGACGGGCTACGAGTTTGGAGCCGAGCTGACGCGGGTACTGAACTTTGCGGGTGGCGAAGCGCAGGTGACGCAGACCTATGCGGATTTCGTCGGCGATGTGGTCGAGCCGGAAGCCGAAACCTATGCCAGCAAGCTGCGGGTCATGGACAACGAGCTGGCAGCCGAGCTGGCGGCGCTGGCGCGGCGGCTGGCGGCACTGGCGTGGAGCGTGCCAGCGACACGCGATTTGACCGAGAACGGGCTGCGCAAGGCTGCGCGCGAGGTTATTGCGCATCTGACGCTGTACCGGACCTATATCGACGACAATGGGCTGCACGAGCGCGATGGGCGCGAAATCGGGCTGGCCCTGGCCAAGGCGCGGCGCGCACGCCCGTATTATCCAACGGCGCTGTTCGATTTCATGGAGAAACTGCTGCTGGGCACGCTTGGGCATCAGTATGATCCGCATCTGGTCGCGGCGGTGATCGGTCGGTTCCAGCAATACACCGGCCCGGCGATGGCAAAGGGGCTCGAGGACACTGCGCTTTATCGGTATAACCGGTTGATCTGCCTCAACGAGGTGGGTGCGCATCCAGATCGCTTCTCGCTCGATGTCGCAGCGTTTCACGATGCCAACCAGGCACGGCTGACGCATCATCCGCTGACCATGGTCGCGACCTCGACGCACGACACCAAGCGTGGCGAAGACACCCGCGCGATGATCGGCGCGATCGCCGATCGTCCAGAAGTCTGGGACCACGCCGTCAAGACCTGGCGCGATATACTGGCAAACGAGCAGGTCCATCCCAACGATCAGTATGTGTTTTTTCAACTGCTGCTGGGCGGCTGGCCGATTGCCGGCGAACCGGTCGAGCTTGCCAAGCGCATCAAGGGGGCGATGGAAAAGGCGCTGCGCGAGGCGCGGGAGCGCACCGACTGGGGCGTCAACAATACGGACTACGAAGGCGCTGTCACGGAGTTTATCGATGCGGCTTTGGCCAACAAAGAGTTCATGGCGAGCTTTGCAGAACTGCGGGGTCCGCTCGCCGAGATTGGCCAGCGCAAGGCACTGATCCAGGTCGTGGTCAAACTGACCAGCCCTGGTATCCCCGATATCTACCGTGGTGCCGAGGACTGGGAGCAGAGCTTTGTCGATCCCGACAACCGCCGTCCGGTCGACTTCGCCGATCTGGCCCGCCGGGTGCAAAGCCCGCAGGGCGCAGCTGGCGAAAAGCTGGTGCTGACGCAAAAGCTGTTGCAGCTACGCCAGCGCTATCCGGAGGTGTTCACCAAGGGCAGCTATCAGCCGGTCGATCTCGAAGAAAACACGCTGGCTTATGTGCGCGAGCACGCTGGCACCCGGGTGTTGGTGGCAGCTGATCTGTCTGCGGGTCATGCAGAGGGAGTGGCACTTACAGGCGAGTTTGCGGGTTGCAACTGGACAGATGCCTTGAGCGGTACGCCGCACAGTGCCGATGCTCGCACAGCGTATCTGGTTCTGGTGTCGGAGCGCTAAATCGATCTGCCGCGGTCACTCAGAAAGTGACCGCGGCTTCGATCAAGCCGCCAGACGTTCTGGACTGACGACGAGGGTCACGATGAGCCCATCTTCAGTCCAATCGTAATTGATGGACCCTTTAAGCTGACCAGTCACGCTGCGCTCGACCAGCTTGCTGCCATAGCCGCCTTCGGTTGTCGGCGCCACGACCCTGGGACCACCGCGCTCCGTCCAGACGATGGTGACGGCTGTATCCTGCGCGGAACATGAGACATCGAGCGTACCGGTATCGACCGAGAGAGCGCCATGCTTGACGGAATTGGTGGCGAGTTCGTGCACAATCAAAGCCATCACGGTGATCGCCGACTCGCTGACGCTCATGCGCGGCACTGAGACGCGAATACGGCCACTAAAAGCGCCCATGTCGTCATAGGGTGCGAGCAGGACAGTCAACAGATCGCCCAGCAGAGCCGAGGCCGCCTTGGTCTGGCCGGCAATCGGGCGGACCAGATCGTGCGCCCGGCCCAGGGCAGTCAGGCGCTGGGTCAATTCGCGCGCCATGTCCTCGGTGGTGGTGGTGGAGCGGGAGGTGATTGCCGTCAGGCTGGTGGCGATCGCCAAAAGGTTCTTCACCCGGTGGCTCATTTCGCCAGCCAGAAGTTCGCGGCCTTCTTCTGCCTGCTTACGCCCGGTCACGTCGATGAAAATACCGAACATGACCCGGTTGACCATACCGACATCTTCGCCTTTGCCGCGGGCTGAAATCCAGCGCAGCTCGTCGCCCAGAATGATGCGGAAATCTATCTCATACGTCCCGGTCACCCCGCGCGTCGCACTGAACGCCGCCCTGACACGATCGCGGTCGGCCGGGTGGATATGGGCCGATAAATCCTCGAACTTGACGTCTTTCGACCGCGGTATGCCCCACAGGTCGTAGGCGTTGTCGTCCATCGCCAAGGCGTCGGTATCGACATTCCAGGACCACAGGGTGATGCCCGCAGCCTCGATGGCACGTTCCAGGTTCTTGGCTTCCCAAAGCATGATTTTTAGCGAACTGGCGGTCGTCGTCATGGGCACCCCAAGGGCTATAAGCGAGATCGAAGCAATTTTCAGAAGAACGCCGTCTGCCAGCCCTGCTTTTGGTGTCTTAGAAGCAAAGGGTCACGATCCCGATGCGAAAGTCAAAAGCTCAAAGCAGATTTCAAGAAAAGCGCTGCACCACGCCAGATGCGTGACGGCATCTGCGCACTACGACGGATTGCACCGGGATACAAGCTTAGCGGGTCATACCTAAAGGGCTATCAGCCCTGCGCTGCAAAGACCGTGGTGTCTTGGCCATCTGACAGCAAGGCTTCATCGGCGCAGGCGATACGGTTTCGACCGGCCCGCTTGGCATTCAGCAAGGCCAGATCGGCGTTATGCAACACGGCATGAATATCATCGACCGCTGGATTGGCTTCGGCCACGCCAATACTGATGGTTACTGGAACACGCCGGAAGCCCGCGTCAATCTCGAGCGCTGCGACCATGGCGCGGATACGCTCGGCGACCTCGGCGGCGCCATCGAGATCTGTTGCCGGCAGGAAGACACCGAATTCTTCGCCGCCCAGGCGACCGATCAAATCCGTGCTGCGCAGACCGGCTTTTAGGGTAAGCACCATCCGCTGAAGGACTTCGTCGCCCACCTCGTGACCATGGACGTCGTTGATCGCCTTGAAGTAGTCGGCGTCCACCATCAGACAACTGCTCGGCACCTGCTCTTTTGCATCGAACGCCATGGCCTGCGAAGCCAGGTCGAGAAAGGCCGTCCGGCGCAATGCGCCGGTAAGACCATCACGTGAGGCCTGCAGGCGCAGTGCCAGCTGCTCCGCAACCAAGGCCGCCAAGTCCTTCAAAAGACCGATTTCCTGCTCCGTCGCCGTTCTGGGCGCAGTATCCACGGCACAGACCGCACCGAGCGGCAGGCCTTCTTCGGACACTATCGGATAGCCCGCATAAAAGCGGATGTTGGGATCGCCGAGAACATAGGGATTGTCTTGAAACCGAGGATCAAGCCGGGCGTCGGACACCACCATGGCGCCCTGGGCCATCATGGCATGGGCGCAAAATGAAAAATTGCGCGGTGTCTCGGCCTCCAGCATCCCGATCCGCGACTTGAACCATTGGCGATGATCATCCACGAGCGTCACCGACGCCATCGGCACATGCAGGGCAGCCGCTACGATACGGGTAATCCGGTCAAACGCCTCTTCGGGCTCGGTATCCATGATGCCATACTGCCGCAAGGAATGCAGGCGTCGCTCCTCGCTCAGATAATCAGCCATGGTAAATTCCGCGCCAGACTTTAATAGCCGCGATTGACGATCTCAGCATTAAAGGAATTGGTCCCTTTTAGTGCAAGCGATGGCAGGAAATTTGGTTGTTAACTGCTGGCGGCAACGCCAGCTGAGGTATGTAGCTGAAACCCACGACTGCCATTGTCTAGGACATCGGAAGGCCGAAAATCCAGCCAAATGTTAAGGGTTTGCGCAAAAGTGATGGTGCGACCAACGCGCTTTCACCGAGCCAACTCCGCGCCCTGAAGCGCGATGCCAAAAGGCTTTGATTTGGAGAATTTTGGAGCGGGTAGCGGGAATCGAACCCGCATATTCAGCTTGGAAGGCTGCTGCTCTACCACTGAGCTATACCCGCCCGGTCAGTGACCGACCCTGTGGCATTAGCCCGACTTGATAAGCCAGCGCAAGTGCTTCCAAACGGCTTGCGCCAGCCTCGGCGCGGATTTCCGGCATGTTGGCCGACACACTGGCCCGAGGACCTCATCAAGTCCCTACAATGACGGCGGAAAACTTTCGGGCTTTGCCGAAGGGGTGTTGACACACTGTCATCGGACCACCATAAACCGCCCCGACGACGCGCCCCGGCGCTTCGTTTCCGACCCAGACGACGTAGTTGTGGAGGGGTGGGAGAGTGGTTAAATCCATCAGACTGTAAATCTGACCGCTTAGCGTACACTGGTTCGAATCCAGTCCCCTCCACCATCGTCGCTTTCCCCGCCATACATCAGTACCCGGCCAAGCGCACGAGTGCGCTTGCTGGTCACGAGCAAAAGCGCTAGGGCTCGGCCATGAGTTTCAACAAATTTCCGCCCAAGCCCCGCTATGACCCCGATGACGGTCCCGTATATCTGTACGGGCTGCACACGGTGCGCGCCGCGCTCGACAACAAGAACCGGATCAAGAAGGTCCTGCTGGCGACGCCCAATGCGTTGATCCGTCTCAAGGAGACCGGAGAAATCGGCAAGGTGACCGTCAAGGAAACCACGCCCAAGGAGCTCGACAAGCTGTTGGGCGACGACGCGGTGCACCAGGGCGCAGCGCTCGAAGTCGACCCGGTCAGCCGGTTCGGGCTCGACGACATATCTCCCCTCAAGCTCGTGGTCGTGCTCGACCAGATCACCGACCCGCACAATGTGGGCGCTATCCTGCGCACCGCCTGTGCCTTTGGCGCCGATGCGGTGATTACCACGGCGCGCCACTCGCCGCGCGAAACCGGCACCATGGCCAAATCGGCTTCAGGCGCACTCGACCTGGTTCCGATGATCGAGGTCCGCAATCTGGGCGACGCCCTGCAAAAGCTCAAGGATCGCGGCATGCTGGTGCTGGGCTTTGATTCGGAATCCGAGCAGCAGCTGAAGCCTCGCACCGACGACCAGCCAATGGCGATCGTCATGGGCGCCGAGGGCAAGGGCCTGCGCCAGCGCACCCGCGAATTGTGCGACGAGATCGTCAAGCTCGACATGCCCGGCCCGATCAAATCGCTGAACGTTTCCAATGCAGCGGCCATCGCGCTGTTTGCCGCGACGGCCGGACGGAACTGATGAGCGAGTTTGCGCCGTTTGCCATCGCTTTGCGGCTGTCGGGTGTAACGCTCGGCGAAGGCGATGCCGCCGCACGGCAAACGGCACTCGATCAGGCGCTCAAGGGCCTGACGAGCCGGTTTGAAGCCGAGGACGCCGAGGGCAGCTTTTACGCGCAACTGGATGTGCCGGTGAACAATCCGGTGCGGGCGCTGCTGGAACTGGCCGATCGCTCCGGGCCGGCTATCGCCGCCATGCTGGAGGACCGGCGCATCGGCAAGGCCGTGGTCGATCTGGCCTTCGACTTTCCCGAGCACGGGGAAGCCATGTCGGCCCGCCTGCCCGCGCATGCCGCAGCAGCGATAGCCAGCCATGGCATCGATATCGAAGTTTCGGTCTATCTGACCGACGTCGAAGACGACGAGGACGAATAGGCCTAGCTCAAACTCTTGGCGCGGCGGCCCAGGGTGTCGAGCGCGCTGAGGAAGGCCGAACGATCGGCGGGGCGGAAACTGGCGTTGTAGCCCTTGCTTTCGCCCGTCTCACGCAAGTGCTGATTGAGATCGCGCATCGCCAGCGCCATGCCAATCGAGGCCGGCGTAAAGGCCTTGCCGGCGAACCCGAGCACATGACAGCCCTTGTCGATCGACCGGCTGGCCAGCGGAATGTCGGCGGTCAGCACGATGTCGTTGGCGCTGGCATGCTCGACGATCCAGTCATCCGCAGCGTCGGCGCCCTGCGGCACGACGACGATCCGCACCATCGGGTCACGCGAAGGCCTGACGCCGCCGTTGCTGACAAAGGTGATGACCAAACCCAACCGCTCAGCAACGCGGAGCGCCTCGTCCTTGACCGGACAGGCATCGGCGTCGACGAAAATGATCGGGTCCGGCACCGGAGCGAGCCCTAGTAAACCACGACCGAGCGGATGCTTTCGCCGGAATGCATCATCTCGAAGCCTTTGTTGATGTCTTCGAGACGCAGGGTGTGCGTGATCATCGGGTCGATCTCGATCTTGCCATCGAGATACCAATCGACGATTTTTGGCACGTCGGTGCGGCCCTTGGCGCCACCGAAAGCCGTGCCCATCCAGGTGCGGCCGGTCACCAGCTGGAACGGGCGGGTCGAGATTTCCTTGCCGGCGCCGGCGACGCCGATAACCACCGACTTGCCCCAGCCGCGGTGGCTGGCTTCGAGCGCCTGGCGCATGACGGTGGTGTTGCCGGTGCAATCGAAGGTGTAGTCGGCGCCGCCAATCAGATCGCCGCGCCGCTTGGTGAGGTTGACCAGATAGGGCACGACATCGCTCTCGATCTCGGTTGGATTGACGAAGTGCGTCATGCCGAAGCGTTCGCCCCAGGCTTTCTTGTCGTTGTTCAGGTCGACACCGATGATCATATCGGCGCCGGCGAGGCGCAGGCCCTGGATGACGTTGAGGCCAATGCCGCCGAGGCCGAAGACCACTGCAGTCGCGCCGATCTCCACCTTGGCGGTGTTGATGACGGCGCCAATGCCTGTAGTGACGCCGCAGCCGACATAGCAGACCTTGTCGAAAGCAGCCGCCGCATCGATCTTGGCAACGGCGATTTCCGGCAGCACGGTGAAATTGGAGAAGGTCGAGCAGCCCATATAGTGGAAGATCGGCTTGCCTTCGAAGGAGAAGCGCGAGGTGCCGTCTGGCATGAGGCCCTGCCCCTGGGTCGACCGAATGGCGGTGCAAAGATTGGTCTTGCCCGAGCGGCAGGAATAGCACTCGCGGCATTCAGGCGTGTAGAGCGGGATGACGTGGTCGCCCTTTTTGAGGCTGGTAACCCCAGGTCCGACGTCGACCACGACCCCTGCCCCCTCATGGCCCAGAATGGCCGGGAACAGCCCTTCTGGATCAGCGCCCGAAAGGGTGAAGTCGTCGGTGTGGCAGATCCCGGTCGCCTTGATTTCGATCAGCACCTCGCCGGCTTTGGGGCCTTCGAGATCGACTTCGACGATTTCAAGCGGTTTGCCGGCGGCAAAAGCGACAGCGGCGCGGGTTTTCATCGGGCATTCTCCATGGGCATCTTTGGCCGAGGTTTGCCACGGGACGAGCGCGACGACAACCTAGACGTTGCCGACAGCGACCGCGACGTTGACCGTGGCGGCGACGATCAGAGTATTGAAAAAATACGAGAAGGTGGAGTGCAGCAGCACCAGCTTGCGCATCTTGTTGGAGGTGACGCGGATGTCTGACACGGCGAATGCCACTCCGATGACGTAGGCGAAGTACAGAAACGCCACACCATCGGGGCTGTCGCCTTCGGGAAAATCGAGACCGCCGACCAATTCTGCCGACTTGCCCTCGCCGGGATTGGCGGACGGTGACTCGTAATACTCGTAGGCGTAATGCAACGCCGCCATAGTGTGGATGGTAAACCACCCCAACAGGACCGATGCGACGCTGAGGAGGACCTCCTGCAGCAGTGGGCCGTCATCGCCATTGAGCGCCATGAACAGCGTGCCACAACACACGCCGACGATGCCGAGCACGGCGGCAAAGATGATGCCGACCGGTGTATCGGCCTCGTCGGCCCGGGACCGCAGAAAATCCGGCGTCAGGATCGGCAGCATGAAGCCAACCAAAGTCAGATAGACCACAAACATGGCGATTGCGCCGAACGGCGTGGCAAACTTCGGCCAGAAATATATACTGGCGAGGAACACGAGAGCGCCCACCGCCAGCGCGATGAAGAAGGCCGAATGGCGGGGCAGCCGCGTGGTCGCGAGACGGCGACCGACCCGTTCACGACGGCTGGCGGCTTTGGGCTGGATTTGTTTGATCGGCTGTTTGCGTCTGGTCGCCACGACATGACTCCTGGGCCCATGGGGCATGAACTCGACAGGCTGCTGCAGTATTTCGGTAATGGAGCAATGCGTGTCGCAGAGGCACATCGGGTGCTCTAGCCCATTGAGTAGACAGTTAATCTTAAGCTAGATAGGGCCCAAGCTCGCTTGGACGACAAGCGCTCCTTTAACACTTCAGCAACAGAGCGTTCCTCATGCCCAATTTGATCGTACCCGTCATCCTTGCTGGCGGACAGGGTACCAGGCTTTGGCCGATGTCGCGCGCGGCTCGTCCAAAACAATTCCTGCAACTGGTCGGCTCCAACAGCCTGTTCCAGCAGACCCTGGAACGCGTTGCAGACGCCAGTGTCTATGCTCCAGCCATCGTCATCACCAATTCCGAGTATCGCTTCATCGTCGCCGAACAGGCCGACGAAGCCGGCGCCGCGCTGGCAGGCGTGCTGCTGGAACCGGTAGCTCGCAATACCGCCGTGGCTATCGCTGCAGCAGCAGTTTATGCGCGGCAAAAATTTGGCCCGGAAGCCGTGCTGCACGTGCTGCCGTCGGATCATGATGTGCTGGTGGACATGGGTTATACCGCAGCCGTGCTATCGGCCGCGGAGGCTGCGGCCACTGGCGAACTGGTCACCTTCGGCATCGTCCCGACGCAGGCGGAAACCGGTTTCGGCTATATCAAGTCCGCCGCAACGCACGGGAGCGACGTCGCTAAAGTCGACCGGTTCGTCGAAAAGCCGGATCGCACGTGGGCCGAGGCCATGTTGGCCGAAGGCGGCTATCTTTGGAATTCGGGCATGTTCATGATCGGCGCCACAGCCTTTCTCGAAGAATGCGCGACACTGGCGCCCGAGACGCTGGCCGCAGCCGAACAGGCTGTTTCGCTCGCCAAAACCGATCTGGATTTCATCCGGCTTGACCAAGCCAGCTTTGCTACCGCGCCCAATATTTCGGTCGATTATGCGATCTTCGAAAAGACCAGCCGCGCCTCCGTCATCGCCGTCAATTTCGGCTGGTCGGATCTGGGCAGCTGGGACGCGGTCTGGAAAACCAGCCAGCACGACGCCGACCACAACGCGACGCGCGGTGCAGTCACCCTCAACCAAGTGAGCAATTCGCTGGTGATCACCGACCACGCTCACGTAGCTGTCGACGGGCTGGACGATGTCGTGGTCATCGCGACAAACGACGCAGTCTATGTCGGAAAATTGTCCGAGGCGCAAAAGGTCGGCGCCATGGTCAAAACGCTGCGCGCCGATGCCGCGACCTCCAACCTCACGGAAATTCACAAGACGGCCTATCGCCCATGGGGCGGCTATGCCTCGGTTTTGAGTGGCGAGCGCTTCCAGGTCAAGCGCCTGTTCGTCAAGCCGGGCAAGAAGCTCAGCCTGCAAAAGCACCATCACCGCGCCGAGCACTGGATCGTGGTGCGCGGGACCGCCGAAGTCACGATCGACGGCACCAGCACTATTTTGAGCGAGAACCAGTCGATCTATCTGCCGCTTGGCTGCACCCACCGGCTGGCCAATCCGGGCAAGATCGAGCTCGAACTGATCGAAGTGCAGACCGGGTCCTATCTTGGCGAAGACGACATCATCCGCATCGAAGACGAATTCGGTCGCGCTTAGCGCACAGAGGCCATGAATTGCAAAGGGCGCCCGCGGGGCGCCCTTTTTGCTGGCTAGGTCGTCAGCCAGTCGTGCAGTTGATCGGCTAGATCGATTGGCTCGTGCTCAGCGCCGTGCAGCACCAGTTCGGCGTCTGTGGGTGGCTCGAAGGGGCTGTCGATACCGGTGAAGTTCTTGATCTCGCCGGCGCGGGCGCGCTTGTAGAGGCCCTTGGGGTCGCGTGCTTCGCATACTGCCAGCGGGGTATCGACATAGACTTCGGTGAAGTCGATATCACCGGCGATCTCGCGTGCCAGGCGCCGCTCGTTGGCAAACGGCGAGATGAACGACACCAGGACTATCAGGCCAGCGTCGGCCATCAGCCGCGCGACTTCGGCCACGCGACGGATGTTTTCAACACGCGCCGCTTCGGTGAAGCCGAGATCGCGGTTGAGGCCGTGGCGGACATTGTCGCCGTCGAGAATATAGGCATGCTTGCCCTCCGCGGTGAGCCGCTTTTCCAACAAATTGGCGATCGAGGATTTGCCCGAGCCGCTGAGGCCGGTGAACCAGACGATCCTGGCCTCCTGCCCCTTCATGGCGGCGCGAACCTCGCGGTTCACGTCGAACGACTGATAGGTCAGATTTTGCGCCCGGCGCAGGCCGTATTCGATGGTGCCGGCAGCGAGGGTTGCATTGGAGAGGCGATCGACCAGGATGAAGCCGCCGGTAAGGGCGTTAGCGCGATATGCATCGAAAGCGATGGGTTTGTCGGTGGCTATAGTGACCGTGGCGACCTCATTGAGGTCGATCTTGGTCGCCGCCGTCTGCTCCAGCGTATTCACGTTGGTGCGGTATTTGAGATCGGTGATCGTGGCAGGCACGAACTGGGCACCGATTTTGAGCAGATAGGAGCGCCCCGGGTAAGCCGGCTCGTCACTCATCCAGACCAGGCGCGCCTGGAACTGATTGGAAAATTCCGGCGTCTCGCCGGGGCGGCTTAGGACGTCACCGCGCGAAACATCGACTTCGCGGTCGAGCACCAGTGTCACCGCCTGCCCGGCAATGGCCTGGTCCAGATCGCCATCCATGGTGACGATCCGCGAGATGGCCGCCGGCTTTCGCGAAGCGGCAATCAGCACCTGTTCGCCCACCTTGATCGAGCCGGATGCCACCGTACCGGAAAAACCGCGGAAATCGAGGTTCGGTCGATTGACCCACTGCACCGGGAAGCGGAACTTCTCGGCGGTGCGGTCTTCGGCAATATCGATGGTTTCGAGGTACGGCACCAAAGCCGAGCCAGTGTACCAAGGCGTGCGGGGGCTTTCGGCCATCATGTTGTCGCCGCGCAGTGCCGAAACAGGAATAGCAGCCAGCGTCTTGAACCCCAGCGGTTCGGCAAAGGCGCGATATTCGGCAACGATCTTGTCGAACACCGCTTGGTCGTAATCGACGAGGTCGATCTTGTTGACGACCAGAACGACGTGCTTCACCCCGATCAGCGAGAGAATGAAGCTGTGGCGCCGCGTCTGCGTCAGCACGCCCTTGCGCGCATCGATCAGTACCAGAGCAAGCTCGGCGTTGGAGGCGCCGGTCGCCATGTTGCGGGTATATTGTTCATGGCCGGGGGTGTCGGCAACGATGAACTTGCGCTTGTCAGTGGAAAAGAACCGATAGGCCACGTCGATGGTGATGCCCTGCTCGCGCTCTGCGGTCAGCCCATCGACCAGCAGCGAAAAATCAATGCCCTCATCGCCAACGAGACGATTACGGCTTTCCTGTTTAAGGCTCGCCAGCTGATCGTCGAGCACCTGCTGGCTATCGTAAAGCAGACGACCGATCAGCGTCGATTTGCCGTCATCGACCGAACCACACGTCAAGAAACGCAGCAGGGACTTTTCAGTCTGCTGCCCGAGCCAGACATCGAGATCGCTGTGGGGCGTTGCAAGTAATTGGCTCATCAGAAATACCCCTCCTGCTTCTTTTTTTCCATCGAGCCCACACTATCGCTATCGATCAGGCGACCCTCGCGCTCCGAGGTGCGGCTGGCCTGCATTTCCATGATGATTTCGGGCAGGCTTGCAGCGCTTGAGCGAATTGCGCCGGTCAGCGGATAATCCCCCAGGGTCCGGAACCGCACGGTTTCGAGCTGCGGCGCTTCGCCGGGCTCGAAGCGGAAGCGCTCGTCATCGACCATGATCAGCGTGCCCGAGCGCTCGACCACCGGCCGGGGCTTGGCAAAATACAGCGAGGGCAATTCGATGCCCTCTGAATACACATAGGTCCAGATATCGAGCTCGGTCCAGTTGGAGATCGGGAACACCCGCATGCTCTCGCCGGGATGCAGCCGCGTATTGAACACGCGCCACAGTTCGGGCCGCTGGTTCTTGGGGTCCCAGGCGTGGCTGGCATTTCGATGGGAGAAAATGCGCTCCTTGGCGCGCGATTTCTCCTCGTCACGGCGCGCGCCGCCAATAGCCGCATCGTATTTGCCGGCATCCAGCGCCTGTCGCAGGGCTTGGGTCTTCATGATATCGGTGAAGCGCGAGGAGCCATGATCGAAGGGATTTATATTGTTGGCCAGCCCCTCGGGATTGGTGTGGCTGATCAGGTCGAAGCCGTGTTCGCGCGCCATCCGGTCGCGAAACGCGATCATCTCCTTGAACTTCCAGGTGGTGTTCACATGCAGCAATGGAAACGGAATTTTTCCCGGATAGAAGGCCTTGCGTGCAAGGTGCAGCAGAACGCTCGAATCCTTCCCGATGGAATACATCATCACGGGTCGCTCAAAACTGGCGGCGACTTCGCGCATGATCTCGATGGCTTCCGCTTCCAGCAACTGCAGATGGTTCAAAGACGTGTCGGTCACTCAGGCCAATCCCCAGCAAGCGCTTGCACAGCGCGCATTTCAGGGCTTTTGGTTAGTCCGCCACGCCGTCCGCAACAAGCCGGAAAACCCGGATATAGCGCTGCCCAGCAGGTGTTTGGGAAAAACGTCCCTGCCCTGCCCGACAACCGCCAAACGCCACTCAAGACGGGCCATGGATGTGGCGCAATATGCGCCAATGGACCCATCGGCGAAAAAATAGTTCCGCAGCCGACCGGACACCAGCTAGAAGGCGCGCCAGTTTAACCGTCGCATTCCCATTGCCGAGCGCGGCATCAAATGCTACACGCCCCCGCACGCCGGTATAGCTCAGTTGGTAGAGCACCTGATTTGTAATCAGGGGGTCACGAGTTCGAACCTTGTTGCCGGCACCATCCAATTCCCTAATATTTTCAATGTGATAAGCGGAGCGACCTTCTGGTCCCTCCGCCTTTCATGTCGCTTTCATGTTGCAAGCCAATACCCAGCATTTCAGGGCTTTTCAGTCCGTTGCCGGCGACCCCATGCGACAAGCTTGCAACAAGGTTGATTGGCGGTAGGACACAAGAGCGCTCTCCGCTGCTTTAGAAATGGCCGTGGGCTGTGGGAGTATTCATCTTCTCTTCGGCTTCGCTCGCTGCGCGATCTAACCGGGCGGCATGCAGATGGTTTGATATCCAGGACGTCAGTCCACCGAGAATGAAAATTACGCAAACAGTTGCGGTTATAAGCTGGATAGAGGTGCTTATGCGCCGGTTGTCCGGCACCCATAGAGACGGGTCCCTCGGTGGTTCGTTTTCGAGTTCGTTGAGCAGCGTCGGGCAAAGTTTGACCATTCCAGACTTGGAAAGATCAGCAAATTGGCTTTACCCTTTTGCGCCGACTTAGGCGCTTTGGCGCTTAAGGCTCGCGCAGAAATTCGTTGATCGCCAGATCACCCCTGTACTTTAACGTCAATAACGACCCCGGACGCGATTTGTTTTAGTGCGTCATAGACCGTCCGCAATTTTTCGCTGGCTTTGCGGTAGTGTAAACCTGAGGCGCACAGATGGTCAGAAAACCCATCATTCAGGTAAATTTATCGAACAATACAAACCTAAACCGAATCCCGAAAACTCATCTCAGAATTTATTCTTGCTATATATTAATATATTTCTAATATAGACCATCCGGATTATATTTTGTCTTAATTTTTTAAGCACTTTAGAGATCAGTTTTATTCAGGTGATAATATGGTTGACCGAGAAGTCGATCTTCGCCGTTTATTTGGATTAATTCGTCGACGATCCCGCTTAATAGTGTCCGTGACAGCAATCTGTGTGATCGTTTCTGGTTTGGTTTCGATCGCCATTCCGCCGGTTTACTCTTCAACCGCGACCGTCATTTTTGATCCGCAGCGCAAAGATCTGCTGAATTCTGAAATGCCACTCAATGCTGGGATGGCTGATAATACGCGTGTTGAAAGCGAAGTTGAGCTCCTGCGATCGGATAGTCTTTTGCTGCAGGTGCTGGCAACGCAACAAGCATCTAGCCCCGCCGATGCACCGTCGCAACCAGGATTAAAAGCGCAGTTTCCTGGCTGGTTTGGCTTGAAAAAGCTAGCGTCGGAAGCTGCACGAGATCAGGTTAACCAGCAGCTTAATACCTTGCGCCATGCGATAAACGTACAACGGCGGGGCCCCACTTATATCATCGCTATCGAGGCGCGAGCCGAAGCCCCCGAGATTGCGGCCGATATCGCCAATGCCTTGGCCAAAGCCTATCTCGATGAGCAGGTCAGCGCGAAGGTCGAGGTCGCGCTCGGAGCGCGAGACTTGATCCAATCACAGCTCGTGGAAGCCCGCACGGCGATCGTCGTGGCAGATAGCGATTATGTTGCCTTCTTGCATCAAGGTGTCGATCGGCTTGCATCAGGGCAAGACGGCGTTCTGTTGCGACATCTGGTTGATGAGCTTTACAGCACGACCATCGAGCAGACACAGGCCAGCAAACAGCTGGCCTCGATCGATGCTAGCCACGCGCCAGATACGGCGCTTGAGCTTGGCTCGACGACGCTGGTTGGTGAACAGCGCCTTGCCCTTGCATCGCAAATTGCATTTGTCGATACGTCGACCCCGATGGTAGCGGCGCTACAGGAGCGCATTGCTCAATCGGACAGCGACGGTTTGCCCGATCTCTACGTCGACGCCGCTGCCATGCAGGAACAGATCGCTGCCCTGCAGCTTCGCCAAAGCAATTTGCGCGCAGAATTGCGCAGCCAGGTCATGCAAAGCGACTTGCCCGCAGACATGCTGACGGATTTGTTTGAATTGCAAAGCAGCGCGGCCTTCGCTCGAAAGCAATACGAAACACTGGTGACCCGCGCGTTGGAGTTGCATAGCCAGGCGGGTTTGCAAGTCCCCGACAGCCGGCTGGTTGCCGCAGCATTACCGGCATCGAGCCAATCGTTTCCCAACACGAACCTGTTCATGGCCTGCGCCCTGTTTGGCGGCTGCATTCTCGGTGTCGGGGTGAGCCTTG
>Ga0247806_10000239_pt1 | contig 37955 bp, 32 predicted proteins | sample UWRJL059202B1_FD_179935 | JGI IMG/M metagenome (GOLD analysis project Ga0247806, IMG submission 179935) | Plant litter microbial communities from Arlington Agricultural Research Station in Wisconsin, United States - UWRJ-L059-202B-1 | ecosystem: Environmental > Terrestrial > Plant litter >... | reverse complement strand
GTTTGTTTTTCCTGTAATTCAGCAGCAAATTTAAAACTGTGGGCAGGAACAACGCGATCATCATGATCTCCGGTGGTCACCATTGTAGCAGGATATTGAACTCCTTTTTTAACGTTTTGAACTGGCGAGTATCCTTTTAAATATTCAAACATTTCTTTATTGTCCTGAGCAGTTCCGTAATCATATGCCCAGCCTGCACCGGCAGTAAAAGTATGATAACGCAACATATCCATAACGCCAACAGCGGGCAAAGCTACCTTCATTAAATCAGGACGTTGTGTCATTGTTGCGCCCACCAATAAACCGCCGTTAGAACCTCCGCGAATCGCTAAGAAATCAGATGACGTATATTTTTGAGCAATTAGATATTCTGCTGCTGCGATAAAATCATCAAACACATTTTGCTTTTGAAGTTTTGTTCCTGCGTCATGCCATTTTTTTCCGTACTCACCACCACCTCTTAAATTGGCCACTGCGTAAACGCCTCCGTTTTCCATCCAAACGGCATTGGCAATACTAAAAGCCGGAGTTAAACTAATATTGAATCCGCCGTAACCGTAAAGGATGGTTGGATTTTTACCGTTTAATTTTGTTCCCTTTTTGTAAGTAATAATCATTGGAATTTTTGTTCCGTCTTTTGAAGTGTAGAAAACCTGTTTTGATTCAAAATCTTCACTTTTGAAATCTACTTTTGGTTTTTGATAAATTTCAGATTTACCTGATTTTGGTTCAAGCGAAAAAATAGATCCCGGAGTAGTATAATTTGTAAAGCTGTAATACAATGTTTTATCCTCTTTTTTTCCTCCAAATCCACCAGCAGTTCCCACTGAAGGAAGTTTTATTTCACGAACTAATTTTCCGTTATAATCGTATTGCTGTACAAACGAAACAGCATCTTTAGTGTAATTGGCAAAGAAAAAGCCTCCACCTGTTGACGGAGATAAAATATCTTTGGTTTCAGCAATAAAATCTTTCCAGTTTTCTGATTTCGGATTGCTAAAATCAACAGTAACTACACGACCATTTGGCGCATTTAAGTCTGTTTCTATAAATAACTTAGTTCCTTCGTTTTCAATAACCATATTGGCACTATTAAAATTATCTGTAATAGTAACAATCGGGCTGTTTGCAACCGTTAAGTCCTTAATGTATAGCTCGTTTCCATAAGTAGAATTGGCAGCAGTAATAACCAGGTAACGATTGTCTTCGGTAACAGAACCGCCGACGTATCTGCGTTTTTGATCTGCTCCAAAAATAACTTTATCTTCTTTTTGAGAAGTCCCTAATTTATGAAAATACAATTTATGCTGATCTGTTTTGGCTGATAACTCACTTCCTTTTGGTTTATCATAGCTAGAGTAATAAAAGCCCTCATTTCCTAACCACGAAACACCGCTAAATTTTACATCCTTTAAAGTGTCTTCAACTACTTTTTTAGACAAAGCATCAATAATAATTACTTTTCTCCAGTCGCTTCCGCCTTCAGATATCGAATAGGCCGCCTTGTTCCCGTCTTTCGAAAAATCTAAGCCACCAAGTGAAGTCGTTCCATCTTTAGAGAAAGTATTGGGATCCAGAAAAACTTCTTCATTGCCTTTTTCGTCTCTTCTATAAATAACAGATTGATTTTGAAGTCCGTTGTTTTTAGAAAAATAAGTAAACTTTCCTTCTTTATATGGAGCACCTATTTTTTCGTAATTCCAAAGTTTTTCCATTCGTTTTTTTAGTTCATCACGAAACGGAATTTTATCTAAATAAGCGTAAGTCACTTCATTTTCTGCTTTTACCCAAGCGCCGGTTTCAGCAGACTTATCATCTTCAAGCCAGCGGTACGGATCGCTTACTTTTGTATCGAAATATGTATCAACAGTTTCTCCCTTTTTAGTTTCGGGATATTTAATGTTTTGCCCAAATGAAAGTCCTGCAGTAGTAATAGCCATTATAAAAATTGTTTTTTTCATAGTTTAAGTTTGTCAGTTGTAACAAAAATAGTACTTTTTGTGAAGAATGGTAAATATTTAACCGCGAAGTACGCTAAGATTTACGCAAGGCACGCTAACTTATTTCTCGCAAAGTCGCAAAAGCGCAAAGTTTATTTTCTCTGCGACTTCGCAACTTTGTGAGATTAAAATAAAAAACCTTTGCGAACTTTGCGTAAATCGTAGCGTACTTCGCGGTTAAAAATTATAGATTAAAATTAACTCCTAAAACTATATTTCTTCCAATATTAGGAATACCGTCTGTTTTTAATCTTGAAAGGTGCGCGATATATTTTTCATCGAATAAATTATTTCCGTTCAGGTTGACATCAAAGGCAGTTTTACCCAGTTTTACCGTTCCTCCAAAACCTAAATTCACCAAAGTATATCCTTTCGAAGCCGTTTCGAAACCACTTACATTTTTCTGATCAAAAGTAGAAGAAACATTTAAAGAGGCATATCCTTCTTCAAACCAATTTTTGATTTTAAACTCAGTTCTAAGCGTGTTGTTCCAATTGTTTGCCGGAATTAAAGGCAAATAATCATCATTGTCTTTTTTACCTGTTACAGTTTCAAAACTTGTTTCAAAATGCAACCAGTCTAAAGGGTGCGGATGAAAGTGCAATCCAACTTCACCCCCGTACAATTTTGCATTATCCTGAACATAAGCAAAAACGTCATTATCTTCTAAAGTTTCTCCTGTTGGCGAAGTATAAATGTAATTGTTTATATGATTGTAAAATCCATTAATAAAAAACTCAAAATGTGAATTTTTATATTCTAAATTCAAATCAGTCTGAACGTTTTGCTCCGTTTTCAAATCAGCATTTCCAATTTCATAGCGATTTGTTCCTTCGTGAACACCGTTTGAAGTTAACTCAGCCAAATTTGGCGCTCTAAATCCAGTTGCAACATTCAATCGAAGCGTTAAAGGTTCAGCCAGTTTTGTTTTATATCCCAAAGAAGCATTAAAACTGTCAAACGATTTGTCTAAAGGCAGGAAATAACCTTCTTCACCTTCAGTTCCGTGCGCTTCAGAAGTTACATTTCGGTTGTCAAAACGCAATCCGGCTTGCAATACGCTGCTATTCCATTCGTAATTTGCAGTTCCAAAAACACCAAAATCATTTGTAGTGGCATCCGGAATCAAGTATTCTTCGCCAGAGTTTTTGTTCGTTTGATGCATTCCCTGAACGCCTAAAATCGTTTCAATTTTACCAAATTTCGGAAAATGATATTTTGCATTATAATTAAAAGTATTCAGTTTCATTCTTAAAGAAGCGTCATTGCTGTCTTCAAATTCGCTTCGGTCATTGGCGATATAACCCAAATCAACATCCAGTTTTGAATTTTCAAAGAATATAACATTGTTTAAACTCAATAAGTGATTGAAAATTCCCTGTCTTGGAAATTGCGTGTCCTTGCTTGAAGATTGTGCTGCAATGCCGTCTCCCGGAATACCAATATCCAGTTTGTTGTAATTGTATCTTAAAACACTTGAAAAGCTTGAATTGCTGTAACCAATTCCGGTTTTAAAATCAGTTTCGTTATAACGCGAATTTGTTACGCGGTCGCCATCGGCAATTTTATAATCAGAGTGTGTGTTGAAACTTCCGCGAGCAAGAAATTTCCAGTTATCGGTAGAAGTTTTTAGCCCAACCGAAGAATTACTTCCCTGCGTATTTGTGAAATATTTTTGGCTGAAATTGGCTTTAAAAGTTCCGGCGTCAGCAAATTTTTCAGGATTGAAATATAAAACACCACCCAAAGCATCAGATCCATATAATAAAGAAGCAGGACCTTTGATAACTTCGACACTTTCGATTCCGGCATCGTTTAAACCTAAACCATGTTCGTCTCCAAATTGCTGATTTTCAATACGAACTCCTTGAGAATAAACCAAAACACGATTTCCGCTTAAACCGCGAATAACTGGTTTTCCAATAGAAGTTCCGGTAGAAATTTGCGAAACTCCGGGAATCGTCGCCAAACCTTCAATTAAAGTCGAAGTTCCTTTTTGCTGTAATGTTTTGATACTTTCATGTTCAACTTTCATTACGTTTTGCGATTGCAGTTTATTGAAAGGGGTTGATACGACAACTTCATCCATTTCAAAAACAGATTCTGAAAGTATAATGTCTAAAGTGTTTTCTTTTAATAACTTAATGGTTTTGTTTTGAGTCGTAAATCCAACAAAAGCAAAAGCAAGCCTTAAACTCCCGTTTGGAAGATTTTTAAATTCATACTTTCCGTTTTCGTCAGTTGTAGTTCCTTTATGCAATTCGGGCGCGTAAACAGAAACACCTGGCATTGGCTGATTCTCAAGGTTTGTTATGGTTCCTGAAACAGAATTTTGAGCTGAAACCAGGCTCGAAAACCCTAAAATTAGGGCATATATTATTTTTTTCATTTGAAAATGATGCTATAGTTAATTGATTTTTCTTTTAAAGTAAAATTGGAATCAAAGTAAATTTGCCAATCCTGATACATTTTCAAGATGGAAAATTTGCTTATTCCGAATTACAATAAAAGATTTTTGATTTATTTTTTCGAACAATCGAAATTTAAAAATTAAGCTACAGGTGGGCCACGCAGTAAGTAAGCACTTTCTGAAAATGAAAATATTTTTTCTGAAGGTGTAAAGAAATAGGGAATTTCTTTGTGAAAAGTTCTAAACTGAAATGAAAAGTTATCAGGAATAATATAACTTCCAAAAGAAAAATGGCAAACATAACACAAGTCATAATCACGATGCTGGTGCGTTATTTCGCCCTGCGGATCGTTATAATTGTGATGACATTGTTTTTCTGAAAGCTGCTTTACAATGTGCTCATAACTGTGTATCGACTGAAACAATATGGAGAACAATACTGTCAGCGCTAAAGAAACACTTAATATGAGCTGCTTTTTTTTCATGCATTACAAAGGTATAAAAGCACATTGAATAATTGATTTGTTTTTTAGTATCTGTTGCTGATTTATTGAAAATAGTGCAACAAAAGATTTTATTAGTAGTGAAAAAATAATAATTTAGTACTAATTCATTTCCTGAGCCAGCAATATATTATATTTGTAAGTGAAAAAAATCAACTCTAATAAACGTTTACTTGAGAACTTCCTTAAAACCAAAATACGATATGCGATTCCTTTTTAGTTGTTTATTTTTAATGTCTTTTTTTGGCGTTTTAGCTCAGGAAGAAACAAAACCTACACTAGAACCAATCGTAAAAATCGATTCGTTGTATCGCGAAGACCAGTTTTATTTTTCGGTTACTTATAATTTGCTGACCCAGATTCCGCAAGGATTAAAACAGAATAAATTCTCTGCCGGACTTTCTGCGGGTTTTTTGCGTGATATGCCTGTTAACAAAAAAAGAACGCTCGCCGTTGCCGCAGGTTTAGGATTGAGTTACCAGAATTATTTTCAAAACCTGACTATTTCTCAGGTTCCGGATGGCACTTTGGCGTACGATGTAAGCGATTATAACGATATTACTTCAAACAGATACAGACAATATTTAGTTGATCTTCCAATAGAATTTCGATGGAGAAATTCGACTTTTGATAGTTACAGATTCTGGAGAATTTATGCAGGATTTAAAATAAGTTATGTTATTTCGAATAAATCGGTTTTGGATAATGGCGAAGAAAAGTATAAAATTACCAACAATCCTGATGTCAATAAAGTGCAGTATGGTGTTTATCTTGCTGCGGGTTATAATACCTGGAATGTTTATCTTAATTATGGGTTAAATCCTTTGTTTAAAAATGTAACCACTACTTCCGGGCAAAATATCGATGTGAGAACGTTGAATGCGGGTTTGATATTTTACATTTTATAGCCACAAATACAAAAATAATAATTGCGGAAATATTCCAAGAAAAGTCCCAATTACTAATTCATAAGGCGAGTGGGCCTCCATTTCAAGTCGGGATGATGCTACAATTCCGGTCAATAAAATCAACAATGCAGCCCAATATGGATTTTGCATTTGTAAATGAATACCTAAGCCAATTACAAAAATAGTTAGTCCGCTGATAGCCATCATGTGAAGACTTGCTTTTATTTTAAATAAAGAGCAGACCAAAGCCAGGATGGTGCTAAACAGCGCGCCCAGAAAAAAGAAATGTAACTCGGGATAACGCGTAATCAGAATACTTCTTTTTACCAATAAAATGTAAAGAAAGCATTGTAAAATAAGCGGAATTCGGCGTTGTGCTGTTTCATGAATCATTACTGATTTTACATGCCCGGTTGATTTTAGCAACATAAAAAACAAAATGGGAACCAAAATAGTAATGATCAGAATTTGAAACAAAACATAATATTTCTCCTGATTTGTAAAAATATCACCTTTACAAAGCAAATAGAATAAAGTAGCATACATCGAAATGAAAATTGGATGTAATATATAGGAGAATATCGGGAGTATTTTTTTCAAAATCTTAAATTTGAGGTCTTCACAAATATAATGAAATAATTTTTTTTGCCACAAATTTCACGAATTAGCACGAATTTTTATTTTTATAGGTTTGTTTAACATTTGTTTCCCGCAGATTCTGCAGATTTCATAAATAAAAAAAATCTGTGTGCATCTGCTAAAATCTTTTTTAAATGTGCGTGAAAATAATTCGGAAAAATTTGTGCAATTCCTGGCAAACCTTTTTTTAAATTTGACAAAAGAAATTTCTCAAATGAGCATAAATTTAAAAAACCTTGTATCAGTTCTTGAAGCCAAATGGATTGGTGCTGAAACGGATATTTTCATCGATCATATTTCGATTGACAGCCGTTCGCTGCAAAACGGATCTCAAACTTTATTTTTTGCCTTAACCGGTGTAAATAATGATGCTCATTTATATATTTCTGAACTTATCGAAAAACGGGTTCAGAATTTTGTAGTAGAATATATTCCTGAAAATTGCGAAGGCAAAGCCAATTTTCTAATAGTTCAAAATACCTTAAACGCATTACAGAATTTTGCGGGTTATTATCGAAATATTTTCGATTTTCCTGTAATCGGCCTGACCGGAAGCAACGGAAAAACAATCGTAAAAGAATGGCTTAATTTTTTGTTGAGCCCGGATTATAATATTATCAGAAGTCCTAAAAGTTATAATTCGCAGGTTGGCGTTCCGCTTTCTGTTATTGCGATTAATGAAAAGCATAATCTGGGTATTTTTGAAGCCGGAATTTCGACGGTAAATGAAATGGACAAACTCGAAAAAATCATTAAACCAACGATTGGTGTACTTACGAATATAGGAACTGCTCACGACGAAGGGTTTTTAAATCTAGTACAAAAGATTGATGAAAAATTGCTTTTGTTCAAAGATTGTCCCGTTATTATTTACCAAAAAAATGAAACTGTCGATTCATGTTTGTCACAATTTGCGGCAGAATATATGTTGCATCCGCGAAAACTTTTTTCGTGGAGTTTTACAGACAAAACTGCTGCTGTTTTTATTTCGAAAAAAGAAAATAAAAACGATAAAACCCTAATTCAGTACCATTATAATAATGAAACTTTCGATTTAGAGGTTCCGTTTCAGGATTCGGCCTCTATAGAAAATGCAATTTCAAGTTTACTGGTATTGCTTCATTTTCAATATGACTTTGCAACTATTCAAAATCGGATGCAAATGCTGTATCCTGTAAAAATGCGTCTGGAAGTTAAAAACGGAATCAACAATTGCAGTATTATTGATGATAGTTACAGTTCTGATTTTCAATCGTTAAAAATCGCACTGGATTTTCTGGAAAGCCAAAAAAAGAACGCATCAAAAACCGTTATTTTGTCAGATATTTTTCAAAGCGGCTTTTCAAACGAAGAATTATATTCAAAAGTGGCTCAGCTTATTTCAGACAATAAAATTAATCGCGTAATTGGTATTGGAACTACTGTTTCCTCTTTTGCAGACAAATTTTCGAACTGCATAACCTTTCAAAACACAGCCGACTTTATCGCTCATTTTGAAAACCTGAATTTTGCCAATGAAACAATTTTGATAAAAGGTGCAAGATCATTCCAGTTTGAGGAAATCGTGACTTTGCTGGAGGAGAAAACACATGAAACTGTTCTGGAAATTAATCTTGATTCGATCAGTCATAACTTAAATTTCTTTAAGGCAAAGTTAGCCACCAATGTCAAAATCATGGTGATGGTAAAGGCTTTTGGGTATGGAAACGGAGGCTTGGAAATTGCAAAATTATTAGAACATCATAAAGTAGATTATTTAGGTGTGGCTTTCGCCGATGAAGGAATCTCGCTTAAAAATGGCGGAATCAAATTGCCAATTATGGTTTTAAATCCGGAATCAACAAGTTTTCCGGCGATTATTCAATATCAGTTAGAACCTGAAATTTACAGTATAAAAGGATTAAATGCTTTTTTGAAAATTGCAAGGGAAAAGAATCTGAAAGATTTTCCAATTCATATTAAGCTCGATACAGGAATGCATCGCTTGGGTTTTGAAGAAAATACAATCGATGAATTGATTTCGACTTTAAAAGGAAATTCAACGGTTAAAATCCAAAGTGTTTTGTCACACATGGCAACAAGCGACGAAATGAAACATTATGAATTTGCACTTTCGCAGATTCAATTGTTCGAAAGACTGTCTTCAAAATTAATGACAGAATTAAACGTAAACCCAATCCGTCATATTTTAAATACTTCCGGAATAAGTAATTTTCCAGGCGCACAATTTAATATGGTTCGTTTAGGAATTGGCCTTTACGGCGTTTCCAATGATCCGGCAGAACAAAAATACCTTGAAAATGTAGGAACATTGAAATCGATTATTTCTCAGGTTCGTACAATTCCTGCTGGCGATAGCGTAGGCTACGGCCGTCGTTTTATGGCAGAAAAGCCAACAAGAATCGCCACAATTCCAATTGGTTATGCTGACGGAATTTCACGATTATGGGGAAATCAGGTGGGTTATGTTGTTATAAAAAACAAAAAAGCAGCAATTGTAGGCAGCATTTGCATGGATATGCTAATGGTGGATGTAAGCGAGATGGAGTGTAAAGAAGGAGATTCGGTTATTATTTTCGGCGAAAGCCCAACAGTAACAGAAATCGCAAATGCACTAAAAACGATTCCGTACGAAGTATTAACCAGTATTTCGCAACGCGTCAAAAGGGTATTTTTTAGATAGGTTTGAGGGATTTTCAGTAAAATTCCGTATTTTCGATATTCAATTATTATAAATGTAAACAAATCAGATATGGGATTTTTTTCAGAATTTAAGGCATTTGCAGTGAAAGGCAACGTAGTTGATCTTGCTGTTGCAGTAATTATTGGAGCGGCTTTTGGTAAAATTGTTAGTTCATTTATCGAAGATGTAATTACACCTTTGGTATTAAAACCAGCTTTAGATGCAGCTCATTTATCAAAAATAGAAGATTTAACAGCTTTTGGCGGCGTTAAATATGGTCTGTTTCTTTCAGCAGTAATTAACTTTATTATTGTGGCATTTGTTTTGTTTTTGATAATTAAGGGATTAAACAGTATTAAAAAGAAAGAAGAACCAGCTCCAAATCAGCCTGCAGCACCAACTCAGGAAGAATTGCTTACTCAAATTAGAGATCTTTTAAAAGATAAACAATAATATACAATACCGCTACACTAAGTCTAACTTAACCGCTTCTTAAATGAGGCGGTTTTTTTGCTTTTGTTTGTTTTGTAACATTTTGTTATTTTTTGTGAATCGCCTTGTTTTGACTTTTATTATGTATACTTTTGCATTATAATTTAGATTAATTCATACTAAAAATATAAAAATGAGAATAGCGGTTGTAGGTGCCACTGGTATGGTTGGCGAGATAATGCTTAAAGTTTTAGCGGAAAGAAATTTCCCTGTAACAGAATTAATTCCTGTTGCCTCTGAAAAATCAATTGGAAAAGAAATCGAATTTAAAGGAACTAAATATAAGGTTGTGGGAATGCAAACGGCTGTTGATATGAAAGCTGATATTGCCCTTTTTTCTGCCGGAGGAGATACTTCATTAGAATGGGCTCCAAAATTTGCCGCAGCCGGAACAACCGTTATTGATAATTCATCAGCATGGAGAATGGATCCTACTAAAAAATTAGTAGTACCTGAAATCAATGCTAATAGTTTGACAAGCGCTGATAAAATTATTGCAAACCCAAACTGTTCTACGATTCAAATGGTTTTGGCATTGGCGCCTTTGCATAAAAAATACAACATAAAAAGAATTATTGTTTCTACTTACCAATCGATCACCGGAACGGGTGTAAAAGCAGTAAGACAATTAGAAAACGAGTACGAAGGAATTCAGGGAGAAATGGCCTATAAATATCCAATTCACAGAAATGCTATTCCGCATTGCGACAGCTTTGAAGAAAACGGATACACTAAAGAAGAAATGAAATTAGTTCGCGAAACTCAAAAAATTCTTGGTGATAATACCATCAGAGTTACGGCAACTGCGGTGCGTGTACCAGTTGTGGGCGGACATAGTGAAGCGGTAAATGTTGAGTTTACAAATGATTTTAATGTAAATGAAGTTCGCGAAATTCTGCACCATACAGATGGAGTGGTAGTTCAGGATAATCTGGACACGTTTACTTATCCAATGCCATTGTACGCTGAAGGTAAAAATGATGTTTTTGTGGGAAGAATTCGCCGTGACGAAAGTCAGGAAAATACTTTAAACATGTGGATTGTTGCTGATAACTTAAGAAAAGGTGCTGCAACAAACACCATTCAAATCGCTGAGTATTTAATTCAGGCAGGTTTGGTATAAACGAGAGATTAAAGAAAATTGTTATAAAGAAAAAACCGTAATTGCAGTGATGTAATTACGGTTTTTTTGATGAGATTAGTTCAGTTCGTTGGCAAACCCGACAGGTTTTTAAAACCTGTCGGGTTTAACTTAAGGGTAAGCATAAAATTAAAAAATTCCAAATTCCATAGATTGAATTCTATTGGAATTTGGAATTTTTAATATTGAATTATTTATTCTTAATATTCAGGAGCCAGTTCTAACTCAAGCCCCTCTAATTCTGTAGTAATTGGAATCTGACAACCTAAGCGGCTATTAGACTTAACATAAAATGCTTCCGAAAGCATGGCTTCTTCTTCATCGCCCATTTCAGGTAATGCAACATCGTTTAGAACATAACACTGGCAGGAAGCACACATTGCCATTCCTCCACAGGTTCCTTCAACAGGAAGTTCGTATGCCTTGCATAACTCCATTATATTCATTGCCATATCAGTGGGAGCCTGTAACTCGTGTATAACTCCTTCTCGATCTTTAATCTTTATTAATACATCCATTTTTAATGTTGGAATTTTTCTGATTTAGGATTTCATAACGTGAAAAAATCCATTATTTTATTAACTGCTTGGTTTTGTACTAAAAGCGTACTCTTTTTTGTTTCCTTCTTTCTGGCGCATTTTAACACCAAGGATGTAACCGTTTTTTTCTAATAAAGTTACAATAGCAATAACGGAATAATAATCTCTATCAGCCTGGAAAATTAAAGTTCCTTCGTAAGTTGAGTTTACGACCCCTTGTTTGTCTGTGCTAACAGAAACTTTTCTTGGATGTGAAAACTGCGCTGAGCTATAGGTTGCTTTGTTGGCAAATTTAGCTTTCCCATCGCAGAAGTCATATAAAAAATCATAATTACCAATTCTTAAACTTCCTTCTTCTTCGTTTGAATTAGTAGAAAATACAATCTTTCCTGAATAGGTAAAATCAGACCATTCTTCTGCTTCGTTCAAATAAGCCTTGTCAACGACAAGTGTTGTTATGTTTTGTTGTCCATAACTCGCTGAAACAAAAAACATTAATAAAACTAGAGCGTAAAAATTCTTCATAAATTTCGGTTTAAAGTGGTTATGTCGCAAATTTAAGTTAAAAATGTAACAATACCTTACTGAAAACTCTTAAAACTTTAGATAGTTTTTTGATAAAATCGCAAAAAGACGCTTTTTTTTGAATGTTTTTTGAATTTTTCTAAATCAAAATGATTAAAGGTCTAATATTCTTGTTAAATGAGAATTTTCCTAATGAGCCCTAAAAATGCAATTGTTACATGATATTTACCACTGTTTCTATCTGTGGTGCATATTTTTTTATGGTTGTTTCAACGCCCGCTTTTAAAGTCATTTGATTTACACTACAGCTAATACACGCACCTTCAAGGCGGACCTTAACATGTTTGTCATCGTCTATAGAAATAAGTGAAATATCTCCTCCGTCAGAATTTAAAAAAGGTCTGATTTCTTCAAGAGCCAATAATACGTTGCTTGTTAATTCTTCTGTTGTCATAATATATGTTGTTTGATTTTTAGATTACTAGACTTTAGATTTCCGAATGTAATGATTCGGAAATTCAGGATCTAAAAATCTATTTTTTGCCTACTGCTGAACATCCAGCCATAGTTGTAATTTTAATGGCTTCTGTAGCGGGAAGGCTATCGTTTCTGTTTACTGTTTCCTGTACAACATTTCGAGTGATTTCCTCAAAAATAGTTTCTATTACAGAGGCCGTTTGCAAAGCCGCCGGGCGACCGTAATCTCCGGCTTCGCGAATAGATTGTACAATTGGCACTTCTCCTAAGAAAGGAACATCTAAATCTTCTGCAAGGTTTTTAGCCCCTTCCTGACCAAAAATATAATATTTATTATCAGGTAATTCTTCCGGTGTAAAATAAGCCATGTTTTCGATGATTCCCAAAACAGGAACATTAATGTTGTCCTGCATGAACATGGCTACTCCTTTTTTAGCATCGGCAAGAGCCACAGCCTGAGGTGTACTAACTACAACTGCACCTGTAATGGGCAACGATTGCATAATCGATAGGTGAATATCACCAGTTCCCGGAGGTAAATCGATTAACATAAAATCCAGTTCTCCCCAATCTGCATCAAAAATCATTTGGTTTAATGCCTTTGCAGCCATTGGACCTCTCCAGATTACGGCCTGACTTGGAGCTGTAAAAAATCCTATTGAAAGTATTTTTATCTCATAACTTTCAATTGGTTTCATCTTAGATTTTCCGTCAACCATAATCGAAACCGGCTTTTCGTTTTCGACATCAAACATAATTGGCATTGATGGCCCGTAAATATCGGCATCAAGAACACCAACAGCAAATCCCATTTTTGCTAATGTTACGGCTAAATTTGCCGTAACAGTAGATTTTCCAACTCCGCCTTTACCAGAAGCAACGGCAATAATATTTTTAATTCCGGGAATAGCACGACCTTTAATTTCGTTTTTCTCCGGAGTTTCCACTTTAATGTTTACTTTAATTTTTGCATCTGCAGATACCAATTCGAGAATCGTTTTTTTGATATCATCTTCTGCTCTTTTTTTAATGTGCATTGCCGGAGTGTGCAGTACTAAATCTACAACAACTTCATCACCAAAAGTCAATACATTGGCAACAGCTCCACTTTCAACCATATTTTTTCCTTCTCCGGCTACTGTAATTGTTTCCAGAGCTTTAAGAATTTCTTTTCTGTCTAATTTCATTTTATTGTCTTGTTTGTATGAAAAGAAATTAATCTAAATATTGTTTTTATTTAAACTGATTTCAGACTGCAAAGATAAATGATTATGTTCGGATTTTGGCTTTTTTGTATTGGATTTGTTGATATTGAGATTATTCAAACCAATGCAGCCAAGTTTATTTTACATTTTTTGTTAGAAAAAAATAGAACTTCACAACTTAATTTACTTTATGGTGAACTGTTTTTGTTAAAAAATATGAATTTTCGTATAATTCTTATTTCATCATAAAATTAGTAATTGCATTTTTGTATCTTTGAACTACCCTAAATTTTTGATTTCTACTATTTTAAAAATAGACGAAGGCTTATTTTGAAGGTTTATTATGCAGTTTCGCTATTTTAAAATAAAGGTTTATGTCTAAATTTTAAAAGATAAAATGATGCGAAATGCTAATTCTTTAGTTTTACTTATCCTAACCAGTTTTTCCCTGTCGTCTTTTGGTTTTTCTGAAAATGATAAAATTGTACTTGACAATAAATTAGTTTTAGATAATAGTTTCTTGTTTCCGGAAAAATCAGCTCCGGGATTTTCAGTTAATAATGAAGATATTATTAAATTTTTCAATACCTATCCCAAATTAAAAAAATACCAAAATGATGTTTCGGATCTCTATAAAAAAAGAGAATATAATACAATTTGGTACGACGATAAGAATATCAGCGAATTTGGCCATTTACTATACGAAAAAGTAGATTTGCTAAGAGAGCAGGGGATAGATAAAAAGATGCCTTATAAGGATGTGATCGACGAAATTTTTAATGAAAGTGTTACGGAAAAACCGTCTCAAACAGATACTGAATTATTGCTGTCCAGCATGTATGTCTTTTATGCCAGTAATGTTTACTCTGGCGAGGATGCGGCAACTTTAAAAAAAATTGGCTGGTATTTGCCCACCAAAAATGTTTCTTATTCAAGAATATTGGATTCCCTTATTGTAGATCCAAACCGACTTAACCAGGATGATCATCTTTTGTATAGCCAATATTACAAACTTCAGGATGTTTTAAAAAAATACCGCACTATTGAAAAAAACAATTTATGGCAGAAAATCGTAATTGACAGCACCAATTACAAGGAACTAAAACCAATGGACAGTTCTGCAATTGTGGGTCAAATTAGAGAACGATTGTTTGTTGTGGGGGATTTAAAACAAAATTCTAAGCGAAATGTTTATGACGAAGAAATGATGGCAGGAGTTTTAAACTATAAAAAAAGATATGGACTTAAATTAAATTATGCCTTAACTCTGGAACATATTAATCAAATGAACGAACCTATTTCAAACAGAATCAGGACGATCATGATTAATATGGAAAGATGCCGCTGGATACCCACAAAATTAGCCAATGCAGACGAATTGGTGATGGTAAACATTCCCTCGTTTCGATTATTTTACATTAAAAATGGGAAGTACGAACTTGTATCTGATGTTTTTGTGGGAACAAGAATGACAGAAACTGTTATTTTTAGCGGAATGATTGACAGAATTGTATTTAGCCCGTATTGGAATGTTCCCCAAAGTATTATTGATAATGAATTAAAACTCAAAATTGCCGCCGATAAAAACTATCTCGCAGAAAATAATATGGAGTGGAACGGAGGTCGCGTGCGACAAAAACCGGGACCTAAAAATTCATTGGGCCTTGTGAAATTTATGTTTCCAAATCCAAATGATATTTATCTGCATGATACTCCTGCTAAAAGTTTGTTTACGTTTGAAAAACGAACCTTTAGTCACGGCTGTATAAACGTAAAGGAGGCAAAACAATTAGCTGTTTCTATTTTAAAAGGCAATCCCGACTGGCCTGTCGAAAAAATAGATAAAGCAATGAGTGGTGAAAAAGAAACAACCTGCATGCTTAAAAATAAAATACCGATTTATATCTGTTATTTTACCACTTGGGTAAATGATGAAACGGGCGAAATTAGTTTTTTTCCGGATGTATATGACAGAGACAAACAACTAGATAAATTACTTTATTCTGATGAAGTTGTTATGAATTAAAGATAAATTTAGTTTTAGAATAAAAAATACCCGTTAGTCCCCAAACTTCGGGATAAATCTAACGGGTATTTAAAAAAAATGGTCTACAAGTTTATTCGTATTTTAAATATTTTAGAATATCTATTTTAGTTACCTGATAGGCTTTGGCCGAAACAATTAACAAAGTCAAAATCAGTAAAGAAATCAGCGCAATTGTAAACGGAACAACTGACATTCCAATTCTGAAAGCAAAATTCTCCAGCCATTTTTGCAATAATATATAAGCCGGAACAACTCCAATTGCAAAACCAATTAAACAGAAAATAATATATTGTTTTGATAATTCTTTCAGCAAGGCATCTGTTTCAGCGCCTAAAGTTTTTCTGATGGCAATTTCTTTCAATCGTCTTTCCATAGAAAAAGAAGCCAAAGCAAACAATCCAAAAATGGCAATAATAATAACAACAAGATTCAGGATAAAAAACAAATCTTTCTGTTTTACCTGTTCCTGATACGTTTTGGCAAATCCTTTGTTTACAAATTCGTAATCAAAAGGATAATCAGGATTTATATTTTTCTCCCAATAGGCTTTTAATTTTGCCAAGGTTTCGGTTAAATTATTTGTTGAAACCTTTACGTACATATGCTGAAAATTATTCCATTTTAAAGTTTTCATATTAATAAAAACCATTGGCGGAACCTTATTTTGAAGTCCTGTAATATGAAAATCCTTTACAACACCCACCACTCTAAATTTCATACTTTCATCGTTGCCAACACTCCAACCCGATGTTATAATAGTATTAACTGGGTTTTTAAGATTTAATTTTTTGGCAAGCGTTTCATTAATTAACCAGTTGTTTATGGTATCTGAAGCATATCTTGTCGATAGATTTCGACCCTTGACGATTTTGATTTTCATCATTTCAAGAAAACCAAAATCCATTTCAACATTTCGCGGTTGTACAAAAACACCATTGTGGGTCAATCCTGAGCTCGAATTAGTGCTGTTGCCAAAAGTTCCCGCAAATGTAGACACTTCCTCGACGCCAGCCATTTTTAAAATTTCCTGTTTAGTGGTATAATACTTTTGGGCTTTTGTATTTTGTTGCTGATAATTAAACGCAATTCTTACAACCTGATTTCCGCTAAAGCCAAGATCCTTATTCATCATGTAGATGACCTGAGAATTTACAATAAAAGCACCAATTATAAAAAATGCAGCAATACCAAATTGAAAAATAAGCATTGAATTTCGAATCCAGATACCGCTTTTACTTCTCGAAAAATTGCCTTTTAAAACTTTTAAAGTTTCAAAATTTGAGATATAAACGGCAGGGAAAATACCCGCAAGAACGATTACTAATCCAAATATAAAAATGAGCTGCAGGTAAAATTCGCCACCATTCAGAGTTAAGGTTTTTTGTAAAAAATTGTTGTAATAAGGCAATGAAAGTTCCACAATTGCTAATGCAAAAAGAATTGCAATAATCACGATTATAGTAGTTTCAAATATGAACTGAGCAATAATTTGTTTTTTTGTAGCGCCCACAATTTTGCGAACACCCACTTCTTTGGCGCGTTTAATAGCCGAAGCAGTTGCCAGATTGATGTAGTTAACCAGAGATAAAACCAAAATTAAAACAGACAAACCAACCATGATATAAAGCAGTTGTAAATTGCCTCTTCCTTCCGGAAGATTATTTCCGCTTGTTTTTGTTCCGTGCAAACGAGCTGTTTTTAATTGATCAATAATTACGGTAGTCTGCCCGTATTCTTTTATAAAATCTTTAATTGATTTTCCGCTTGCTTTGGCTTCTTTTAAAGTTCGGTTGACGTAATCAACATTCTGCATTTTTTTTAAGACAGCAGCAGGATCGGCTCCTTTTTTGAATTTAACAAATAATCCAAAGCTAAAATTCCCCCACTGATCAATTGAGTCCGGACGTTTAATACCGCTAAAAACATAATTTGGTTCAAAAGATGACGGTTTTGAAAGACGATACACAGACTTTACCACATAAGACTCATTATTATATCGAATTGATTTACCAATTGGATCTGCATTTTTAAAAAGCAATTCCGCCTGCTCTTCTGAAATTGCAACACTAAATTTTTCTCTTAATATATCTTTCCTGGCACCTTTTAATATTTGAAAAGGAAAAATATCAAAAAAACCACTGTCAGAAATCAAAATCTTTTTGTCAAATACTTTCTTATTTTCATATTTAACAACGTCCCCGCTGTACCAAACATTCATAAAAGAAATTGTTTCAATTTCAGGAATAGTAGCTTTACAGGTTTCGCCAAACGGAATAGAATTTGTGGCCCAAATATCGCCGGTCATTCCAATTTGGTTCAACACCTGATACGAATTTTCTTTTTCTGGATTCCATTGATCGTATGCGTTTTCATTGTTCCAATATAAAATGGCGAAAATCACGCCTGCAATTCCAATGCTTAATCCCAGTACATTTAAAAACGAAAACAATTTGTTTTGCCTTAAATGATAGATGAATATTTTAAACCAGTTAAAAATCATAGTTTATTATTTAAAATGGTTAGTTAGATAATTGACAATACTTTGCAAACAAATCCCACCAGAATTACGATTGCGGTTACAATAAATTTGATCATTTTGTACTTATTTAGCGTCCATAAAAACATCTACATTTCTCTGATTTAGTTTTTCAGAGAATATTACGCCGTCTTTCATATGAATCGTTTTTTGCGAAAACGAAGCATCATAATCAGAATGCGTTACCATCAAAATAGTAGCCCCTTTAGCGTGTAAATCTGTTAAAAGCTCCATTACTTCATTACCATTTTTGCTATCCAGATTTCCGGTTGGTTCATCGGCAAGAATAATTTTCGGATCGTTTACCAAAGCTCTTGCAACAGCAACTCTTTGCTGTTGTCCTCCCGAAAGATGCTGCGGATAATGTTTCAATCGGTGCGAGATATTTAATTTTTCGGCAATAGCTTCAATTTTTTGTTTTCTGTCTGATGCTTTTACATTATTATAAAGCAAAGGCAATTCGATATTATCATAAACCGAAAGCTCGTCGATCAAATTAAAATTCTGAAAAATGAAGCCAATGTTTTCTTTACGAACCTGTGCACGTCCTTTTTCTTTTAAACCCACCATTTCCTGATCCAGTAATTTATAGCTTCCGCCGCTTGCACTGTCAAGAAGTCCGATGATATTTAATAAAGTTGATTTTCCGCAACCGGAAGGTCCCATGATAGTTAAAAAATCGCCCTTTTTAATCTCTAAAGAAATGCCGCTTAAAGCAGCTGTTTCTACTTCTTCGGTTCTAAAAACTTTGGTTAAATTTTGAATGGTTATCATATTTTTTTAAGGTTTAATGTTATTGTTTTTTGATTGATGATTGAAACTTATTAATTGTGAATTGTGAATTGTGAATTGTAAAATGTAAAATGTAAGTTGGGTTTGAAACTTGAAACTTAAAAACTTTTTTTATTGAGAACTAATCGACAGCTCCTCAATATCTTTATAGTCAGAATACGAGGAAGTTATCACAGATTCGTCTTCTTTTAAACCTTCCAGAATTTCATAATACGAAGGATTTTCCCTTCCTAATTTTATATTTCTCCTTACGGCTTTATTTCCTTTTACAACAAAAATCCATTTTCCGGCAGTTTCCTGATTAAAACTTCCTTTTGGAACCACTAAGGTTTTGTTTTTCTCCGATAAAATCAGCTTTACGCCAAAGCTAACTCCGTCTTGCAAAGTGATAGTTTCTTTAGAAATAAAAGCCAGTTCAACCGTAAAATGACCGCTTTTTACTTCCGGAATTACTTTTGTAACCAATACTTCAAGCGTTTTTCCTTTAAATTCGACCTGACCTTTTAAACCTTCTCGTAATTTTTCCAAATAAAATTCATCCACTTCAGCAATCAGTTTATATCCTTGTTTCGAATCGATTTTCCCGATGCTTTCACCCGCCTGGAATGTTTTTCCCAAAACAGGTTCAAAAGAAGTCAATCGGCCAGATTCCGGAGCTGTAATCAGGAAATTCTTCTTGTTATTTCTCAAAATATCAAGGCTCATTTCCATAGTTTGAATCGAACGGTTGATTTGCGAAATCTGAAGTTGATTACTTTGTTTTTCTTTTTGAATACTTTGCTGAATCGTTTTTTTACGCTCTTCCTGAAAACGTAAACTTTCCTTAAACGTATTCCAGTCATTTTTCGAAATCACATCTTTGGCAAACAATTTCGAATTCATGTCGTACAACCTTTTTGCGTCATTATAATCGTGTTCTATTAAAACCCAATCCTTCGTTAAGTTCAGTTCCTGATTTCTAATATTCAGTTTTCCTGTATTTAAATTGTTGATTTGCTCGATAATAGCTGTTTCCTGGGTCAGGTAATTCAATTCTGTATTGGGGTTGTACAAACGCGCCAGCGACTGCCCCTTTGTAACCATTGCGCCATTTTCGACAAAAATCTCTTTTACAGATCCTCCTTCGGTAACATTTACAAGCATGACGTTCAGCGGTTCGACTTTGGCCTGAAAAACAACAAAATCTTCAAAAAAAGCTTTTTCAATTTTTTGAATCGAAAGCTCTTCTGATTTTACATTTAAACTTCTTTTTGTGTTAAAAGAAAAAAAGATAATTACAGCCAAAGCTAAAAAAACACCAATTGCTATTGTCAGATACCTAAATTTTCTATTTTTACGAGGAATTACCTTGTCCATTTTTTAAATAATTTACTGATAATCAATAGGTAAATACTGTGCCATAAAAAGTATTATCTGTAAAGTATTGATTTTAAAGAAGCTTTAAAAACCATTCAAAAAAGTAGTGTTCGATAATGAACAGTTGACCGTTCAAAATCGGACAAAAAAAGACAATATGCGAAAAAAACTTGCCCAGATATTAGTCGTTGACGATCAGGAAGAAATTCTTTTTTCGGCAAAAATGATTCTCAAAAAACATTTTGAAACCATTTTTACGGCCAATAATCCAAAAAAAATCATTTCTATTTTAAATGAAAATGATATAAATGTGGTTTTATTAGACATGAATTACCGAATAGGTTTTGAAGACGGGCGCGAAGGAATTCATTGGCTAAAAGAAATAAAAATACTTTCGCCGCAAACCATTGTGATTTTAATGACCGCTTTTGGCAAAATTGATACAGCAGTTGAAGGCATAAAAATTGGCGCTTTTGATTATGTTTTAAAACCCTGGCACAACGAAAAACTGCTGGAAACTATTGATAAGGCTGTCGCCGAAAGTCGAAAAAACAGCAAAAAGCCCATTGCAGAAAAAATAGAGAAACAGTATTTTGTTGGAACTTCCGTCAAAATAAAACAATCGTACGTAATTGCAGAAAAAGTAGCCAGAACTGACGCCAACGTTTTGATTTTAGGAGAAAACGGAACCGGAAAATATGTTTTTGCAGCGTTTATTCATCAAAATTCAGAACGAAAAAATCAGCCTTTTGTTCATGTCGATTTGGGTTCTTTGAGTGATAATTTATTTGAAAGCGAACTTTTTGGATACGCAAAAGGCGCTTTTACGGATGCCAAAACAGACACGCCCGGAAGATTTGAAACGGCACAAAACGGAACTATTTTTCTGGATGAAATAGGAAATATCCCGTTGCATTTGCAATCAAAATTATTACACGTTTTGCAAACCAAAACGGTAACACGTTTGGGTGAGAGCAAAGCACGACCTTTGAATGTTCGCATAATTGCAGCCACAAACAGTGATATTAAAGCTGAGGTGAAAAACAAAACCTTTCGTGAAGATTTGCTTTATCGCATTAATACGATGGAAATTCATTTGCCTTCATTGCGTGATCGAAAAGATGATATTGTTCCGATGGCGTATTTTATCTTAGGTCAAACAGCAGAAAAGTACAATCATGGTCCCGAAGCTTCGGGATGGCGTTTTGATGAAAACGTGGCGCCGTATTTAGAAAAATATCCCTGGAAAGGAAATATCCGCGAAATGGAAAATAAGATTGAACGCGCTTTAATTTTAGCCGATAACAATACCATTTCTGTACAGGATTTGGATATTCTGGATTTTGAAGATATTCAGGAAAATGATGAAAATCCTTTATCTGAAATGGAAAAAACTGCTATAGAAAAAGCATTATTCAAACACCACGGAAATATCAGTAAAACAGCCGAAGAACTCGGTTTGTCAAGAGCTGCTTTGTATCGAAGAATTGAGAAATATGATTTAAAAAATGGGTAAAGAGGCAAGAATCAAGAGGTAAGAGTCAAGAGGTAAGAATCAAGAGGCAAGAGGCAAGATTTTTTTCAGCCAATTTGCCAGATCTTTGTGGGAATTATATCAACAATAATAAATCAATGAAAAACTGGAAGTTTTATAACGCTTTATTTGTAAGAGTCTTATTTGTTATGATTCTCTTTTTTATTTGCGTTTTTCTCATTTACAAGCTGTTTTATTACAACGCACTTTTACTTGGTTTTTTTGCTATTCTTATGTTGGCAGAAATGTATTTTTTTGTTAAAAACAAATTGCTTTTTTATGACAGAATATTGCTTTCGATGTTAAAAAATGATTTTTCGACTAACTTTCCCGAAGAGAATAAAAAGGGGAGTTTTAAAAATCTTTATTTTCTTTATGAAACTTTAAAAGTTCGCCAACAAGAACAAACGTCAAAAGAAATTGTTTATCAATCCATTTTAAATAATATCGAAACGGGAGCTTTAATTTTAGAAAAAGATAATGCTGACTGGAATATCTTTTTGATGAACAATTGTTTTTCAGATTTGTTTAAAGTACCAAAAGTTAGTCATTGGAAATACCTTAAAAATTATCTGCCGTCACTTTGCAGCGAAATTGAGAAAACAGATTTCTCTGAATTTAAATCGGCGATTTCTATAAAAATCGAAGAGCAGGATTTGCAGACTTTTATTTTGCAAACGTCGCTTACAAAAACCTATAACAAAGAATATTATATCATTTTACTGGATAGCATTCAGCGTGTGATTGAGAAAAAAGAAAAAGAAGCCTGGATCAATCTGATGAAAATTATTTCGCACGAATTAATGAATTCATTAACGCCCATTCGTGCGCTTTCGCAGAATTTACTCCAAATCGTCGATCAGGAAAAACTTGAAGAAGATGATTTTGAAGACATTAAAAGCAGTATTTCAACCATAATAAACAGAAGTGATCATCTACAGGTTTTTGTCGAAAACTACAGAAAACTGGCGATGCTACCAACACCAAACAAACAAATGACGCCAATCAATGCGCTTTTTGATGATTGCCTGCGCATTATGAATCCGATTTTGAAAGCAGAAAACATCGAATTGATAAATGAAATAAATAGCTCCCGTTCTATTTTAATCGATAAAAACCAAATGGAACAAGTCATTATCAATTTGATTACCAATAGTATTTATGCTTTAAAAGAAAAACAGGAAAAGAAAATGTTTTTGTCAAGTTACACAGAAAATAACCGCTTTTTCATCACAATCTCAGACAACGGCAAAGGAATCGATTCTGAAATTAGAGACAAAGTATTCTTACCGTTTTTCACTACCAGAAAAGATGGTGCCGGAATTGGTTTAACACTCTCTAAAAACATCATAGAAGCACACGGCGGCTACCTAAGCTACCAAACCGATGAAGATAAAACCAGCTTTGTGATTTGCCTGATTTAAATTTTTTTTCACCATATAAATGATATAAGTTCATAGTAAAGTTTTACTTTATCATTTAACATCGTAAAATCGGAGAGTTGCAATGAAATACTTAAAAAATAAAACTTACCGACTCTGCGACTTTGCAAGAGATTTATGCGAAATACGCAAATGAACTTTTATTACTTATATGGTAGAAATATCAGGCTGCCAAAAGTGTTTCTCAAAATCTACAATTTGATTATCAATTACTTCAATACCTTCGTTTTCCAGAAGTTGCTGCATTAAATTAGTGCCTTGAAAATGATGTTTTCCTGATAAAAGTCCTTTGCGGTTTACAACGCGATGCGCGGGAACGTCATCCATATTATGACAGGCATTCATCGCCCAGCCAACCATTCGGGCAGAGCGTGCTGTGCCTAAAGCTTTTGCAATTGCGCCATAAGAAGTTACTTTCCCGTACGGAATTTGTCTGACGATTATATATACTCTTTCAAAAAAATTATCTTCAGCCATAATTTATTTTTTTGCCACAGATTACGGGATTAAAATGATTTTACTGCGTGAAACAAAATCTCTGAGAAATAAACCTTTCTTGTAATCAATATAATATTATCCGAAATAGTAATTCAAAATATTAAATAGTGTTACAATGGCAATGATACCGGTAATACTGCCAATAATAGTATTCATGTTACGCATTAAGTAATCGGTTTTCTTTTCGATTCTTCCAAAGAAAGCAACATAACTGTAAAGTGCAGCAAAAGACCCCAGAACAGATCCTAAAACAAAAGTCAAAATGATATTGTCCTCAAACACAAAAAGGTGGTAAGAAGCCAAAGTAACACTTACCACAACATAATACGGAATGGGAAAAAAATTCAAGCCCGAAAGCAACATTCCTAAGAAGAAACGGCTTTTTCTGCTGCTTTTTTTAATCTTCGATTTTTTGGCTTTTGGTTTGGCAATAAATAAAAAGTAGATCGTTAAAATAGAAAAAATAACAAAACCCACTTCGCGTAATAAAGTCACAACATCGGGTCTGTTGTCAATTACATGTGCAAATAAAACAGCCAGATAAACCTGAAAAAAAATAACGAGAACGGCACCAACCACAAACCACAAAGCATTTCTTTTTCCTTCTTTCAAGTTTATCTTGGCTGCCGTCATGTTTAGTAATCCAGGCGGAATAATTCCAATGAAGGCGGCGATAAAACCAGAAAGTAATGGAGTAAGTAAGGCCATTCAGTTGTTTGTGGGTTCGTAAATTTGTTTTAAAATTAAATTAATCTTTAATTTTGAAGCGAATATACGTAATTGCCTTATTAATTTCTAAATATTGTTTCTCATAAAATGTCTGAAAAGCAGTAACTTCTTCCGGACTTCCTTCATTTGTATACACGTTATGATTTGCATATAAAACCTCATGTCCTTCACCATGAAGCAATCCGAGCGTATAACCGTGCATAAATTCGCTATCGGTTTTAAGATTTACGACACCGTCTTTTTTAAGGATTTTTTTATACAATTTTAAAAATTCAGAATTTGTCATTCTGTGCTTCGTTCTTTTGTATTTGATTTGCGGATCCGGAAAAGTAATCCAGATTTCATCCACTTCATTTTCATTAAAAATATGATCAATCAATTCGATTTGAGTTCGAATAAAAGCAACATTGTGCAATCCGGTTTCAACAGCCGTTTTTGCGCCTCTCCAGAAACGCGCGCCTTTGATGTCAACTCCGATAAAATTTTTGTCTTGATATCTTTCTGCTAATCCAACAGAATATTCTCCTTTTCCACACCCTAATTCTAAAACTAAAGGATTGTCGTTTTTAAAGAAATCAGAGTTCCATTTTCCTTTTAAAGGCATTAAATCGCCTACAACTTCTTCTCTGGTTGGTTGAAAAACGTTTTGAAATGTTTCGTTTTCCCTGAATCTTTTTAGTTTATTTTTACTTCCCACTTTTACAAAAATTTTCCGCAAAATTAAGGAATATAAACGAATGAAAATAGCGCAATTGGGTTTTAAAGTTTTTTGTCACGACTTTTTATCATGGATATTTTTTTTAGCCACGAATTGCACGAATTTTCACGAATTAATTTTCATAGTTTGAGAGAAAAAAAATAGTAAAAATTCGTGCAATTTGTGGCAAACCTTTTTTTACCCGTAATGCGCCTCAGTAATTGGTTTTAATTTTGGATCCAGTGTTTCATCATGTTGTGATAAATCCAATCCGATGTGTTCATTTTCTTCCGAAACTCGAAGGGGAATAATGAAATTGGTTACTTTAAACAGGAAATAAGCCCCGAAGAAAGTAAAAATCGAAACCAGAACCAACGCCATCATGTGATGTGCAAATACGTTCCAGCCGCCGTGTAGTAAACTTGCGCCTTCGCCGTGAGCAAAAATCGCAGTCAAAATCATTCCCATGATTCCGCCAACACCGTGGCAGGCAAAAACGTCAAGCGTATCGTCAAATCTTTTGGAGAAACGGCAATTGACAACCGAGTTGGAAACCAAAGCCGTAATGAATCCAAAAAACATACTTTCAGGAACCGAAATATAACCCGCTGCCGGCGTTATGGCAACTAAACCAACAACAGCTCCAATACAAGCGCCAAGCGCCGAAACTTTTCTGCCGTTCATTCGATCAAAGAAAACCCACGTTAGCATGGCCGCCGCCGATGAAGTAGTGGTCGTTGCAAAAGCCATTGCGGCAGTTCCATTTGCGGCAAGCGCAGATCCGGCGTTAAAACCAAACCATCCAAACCACAACATTCCGGTTCCTAGTAATACAAACGGAATATTGGTTGGGATATGATCGCTGTTTTTTCTTTTTCCTAAAACCAGAACGCCAGCCAAAGCAGCAAATCCAGAACTCATGTGCACTACAGTTCCTCCGGCGAAATCTTTTACGCCAAAATAACTCCCCAAAACGCCTGTTGGATACCAAACAGAATGGCACAAAGGCGCGTATATAAAAATGGTAAATAAACTAATGAAAAGCAGATACGAGATAAAACGAACACGCTCTGCAAACGAACCGGTAATGATTGCCGGAGCGATAATAGCAAATTTCATTTGGAACAAAGCAAACAGCATAAACGGAATGGTATTGGCCAATTGTTTATGAGGCAAAACGCCCACATAATCCATAAAAGCAAAAGTGGTTGGATTACCGAAGAAACTGTAAAAATGATCTCCGGAACCAAAACCAACCGGTTCTCCAAAAGCCAGACTAAAAGCCACCACAACCCATAAAAGTGTTACAACGCCCAAACAAATGAAACTTTGCAACATGGTTGAGATTACGTTTTTTCGGCCTACCATTCCGCCATAAAAGAAAGATAATCCCGGCGTCATGATTAAAACCAGACAACACGAAGTTAACATCCAGGCGACATCGGCAGGAACTATTTGATCTGTTGTTCCAAATTTTGATGCCACATAACTATTTTCTGTAACGTTTGGCCAAAATGCACCTGTAATACAAACAATACTAATAATAATAAAGGAGATGATCCAGCGTTTTTCTATTTTCATTTTTCAAATACTTTATTTAACCCTATTTTTTTTGGGGTCAAAGTTAAAAAAAAATCAATATTTAGATTTTAAGGGCTGAAAAAATAGAGGCTTTACTTTTATTTTAGTCGATTTTGTAAAATTCAATCTCTTTTTTTGAGACAATCTTATTTTATAGTTCTAAAATACGTCTAATATTGTCGATTGTATTATAATTAATTTGATATGTGATTTTGTAAAACGCTATAAAAGTTAGGATTATAATAAGAAACACTAAAATTGTTTATTTTTTCTTAAGCTTGTCAATTAAAACATCTTCAACAGGAGATTTTAATTTTGTGATGGCATCTACTTCATCATTGGGAACTGTCATGGATAAAACGTAATGCTGAATTTTCCATTCTTTGCCCACTTTTACCAAAACTCCAGATCCACGGCAGATTTTCATTTGCGTATTTAGCAATTCATCAAACCATGCCATTTTCCCCGATTTATCAAAAAAGATATGACGTTCCAGCGCTGTAAAATTCCAGGTTGTGCCTTTGTCGAAAAATGGTTTCGCCCAAATCTGAAATTCTTTTTTTGTCCAGTTTTCTGTGGCATCGGTTCCGATATAAATGGCGTCGTCGTTTAATACAGAAAAATAAGCATCAAATTTTACGTCGGCAGCAGCTTTGTGCCATGCGTCAATTGTTTGGTTGATTTTGTCTTTTTCGACATTTTGTGCGTTTGCAAAAGCGGTAACGAATAATAGAAGCAGGATTGATTTTTTCATATAAAGTTTGTTTTGGTTTAAAGTTAGTAAATATTATAATAATCGCGCAAAGACGCGGAGGCGCAAAGTTTTTTACTGCAAATTATTTCACGCAGATTTTAAAAAGATTTAAGCAGATATGCGCAGATTATTTTTTGCAAGTGATTTAATTTAAAAAAAAATCTGCTCAAATCTGCATAATCTGCGTGAAACAAAAACTTTGCGCCTCCGCGACTTTGCGCGAAACTAACACATGTTAAATCTTAAATTCTCTTACATCACTTATATTGGTTTAATTACTATATTTGAGGGCTTTTAAATCTACAATCATGAATTCAAAAATACTTATCAGTTCGTTAGTTCTTACTTCAATACTTTTTACTTCCTGCAAAAAAGAATTAGAACCTCAGGAAAATACACCAACATCAGAATTGGTAAAATTAGGGTTGATGAAAGATACCACAAAAGTAAATTCTGTAGTTCAAAATCCGGTTACAACGAATCCAAATACAGTTTTAAGTTCAAATGCCGGAATGAATCCCGCACACGGACAACCCGGACACCGATGTGACATTGCTGTTGGTGCGCCATTGAATTCGGCACCAGCACAAGGACAAACTGCAACGACTCAGCCAGCACAAACCGTTCAGGTAAATGCGCCACAACAAAATGTGGTTACAACCACCACCACAACTGCAGCACCGGTAAAAGTAGGAAAAGGAATGAACCCGTCGCACGGACAACCCGGACACCGATGTGATATTCCGGTTGGATCTCCTTTAAATTCTCCAGTTGCAGCAAAACAAACTACAACAGCAACAACAAATTCATCGCAAAGCGGAAGTACTTCACAAAATTTCACTGTTACACCGCCAGCAAATAATAATGTTCCGGCCCTATTAAGCACCGAAACGCCAACGGTTGCCGAAGGAATGAATCCCGCTCACGGACAACCCGGACACCGTTGCGATATTGCCGTAGGAGCGCCATTACCAAAATCGTAGGAGGAAGGTACAAAAGGTACAGAGCAACAAAGGGACAAAGATGCAGAGAAAACGTAGCACCTTTGTCCCTTTGAACCTTAGCACGTATTTTTAATGTGCTTTCATTTTTTCGAAAGTGGTAGTAAGCGATTTTTTTGCTTTTGCCAAAGCGCCGCTAAAAGCTTTTTCAATCGTATCAGCGTGTTCTGTAACGGTTAAAGGCTGTAAGTTGGCAATACGAACTTCCATTACACATTTTTTATCGTTAAGGCTGAATTTTTCTCCATTTTCATCTCCAAAATGCACTTCAACGCGTGTTATTTTTTCTTCAAAACGAGTTAGGCCTTTTTCTAATTCTTCAGAAAAATAGGTTGCTAATCTTTCGTGTCCTTCTATGTTTTTGTCTGTATTGATTTGAATTTTCATATTGGTTTATATTTAATGATTATTCTCAAAGCTATTTTATTTTATATGAAAAGCCAAGTGAGTTAATAAAACATTATGAAATTTTTTGAGGTTTTTTTGTCATTCCGAAGAATGAGGAATCTTCGCAAGAAACTCCGTTGCAATTATTAAACTAAAGGCTTTGTCTTTCAGTTATTGCGTTTTGAATTTCAAGGATACACGAATCTAAATTCTTTTTGATATCGTTACTCCAAAAACGAAGAATCTTCCAGTTTTGAGATTCTAAATAGGCATTGACTTCTATATCTCGTTGCATATTTCGTTCAATTTTTTTGATCCAGAATTCAGGATTAGTTTGTGGTTTTTTTCTGGTTTTCCAATCTTTCCCGTGGAAGAATTCTGAATCTACGAATATTGCAATTTTTAATTGTTTGAAAGTAAAGTCCGGTTTACCGAAAACTGTTTTGTTGTTTTTTCTGTATCTGTAACCTAGATTCCATAATGCTTTTGCCAAAGTTATTTCGGCTTTTGTTGCGGTGCTTTTAATGGCACGCATGTTTTTTGAGCGTTGTTCTGGATTATGGACATCCATTTAATATAGATTTTTATCTTATATCTTTTCTATAATGTGTTCGCTATCAAGGTCTGGGAAGCCAATACGATTGTAAAATCTAATAAAGCTTGAGACCATAGATTCTGCAAATGGAGCATCTAATTTTGCTAACCTTGTATAGTCAGATAGATCTTTATAGTTAACCATCATTTTGTCTTGAAAATCAATAATCCTATTTTTAATAAATGGCGTTTCTGGCAAAAAGAAAAATTTATCTTTTTCTCCTTGATTGTTTCGAGTCCAATTCACTAATTTACCTCTGTAATTTGATTGTTTTTTTATTTCATCTTCGGTTTTATCAGCTTTAGTTTTCAATTTTTCATATTGAATATAATCTGCTGAATGAGAAAAAAGTAAAGTTTTTGCTAATAGAACAGTGTCGACTTTTCTTTTTGTGCCATTTCGCAAAGCTAAATCACAACTAGGTGTCAATATTACAAATATGTCATTTCCTTTGCTTAACAATTCACCAACCTCGTATTCTTTAGTATTATCAGTTGGATAGATATAAAATTCCATTGGATGGACTTTATGTGTCGGTATATTTGTATTTCCAATAATTTCAGAAATTTTTTCTTTTGAAAGGGAACTGCCTAATTTTCTTAGCATTAGATATCCTAAAGAAAAATCACTACGTCCCTGAATGAAAATATCCCTTTTTTCATGGATTATACCCCAAAAATAATTTTTAAATTCTTTTTCTAAATGAAAAGTTATGTTTTCTTTAATAAATGGGAGATTAGAAATTATTAAGCGTTCTATTTCATTCTTTAGAATTTCGAAACCATCACTTTTTCTTACCACACCAATTATTTCTGATTTTAAATTTTCAACAGCTCCGGCATTTCCAGAAAAAAATATAACAGGTATGAATAGATTATCTTGAATTTTTGAAAGAACATTTAGTCCTAATTTATTACCATTGTCATCAGGTTTACCTTGAAAAATATCTAAAATAACTATATGATAATTATTTATTAATATTTCATTAAAAGCCTCTTCAAAATTTTCGAGACATTTGATTTTTAATGTATGACCTTGGATTTGTTCATCATTTAAAATTTTAAACAAATTTTCTCTATTGTCTAATTCATCATCTACACAAAGTATATTTATTTCTTTCATAATTAATTTACGATCTAAAAATTATTTTAAAAGTAGCTCCCTCTAAATCTCCATTAGTTATAAGCATGAAATCTCCATCGTGTTCAGAAACTAGTTCTCCAACTATAGATAATCCTAAACCTATACCATCTGGTTTTGTACTGTAATATGGGTCAAAAATTAACTTTTCCGTTCCATCCTTAATTCCAGGACCATTATCACTAAAGATAATTGATAATTCTTCATTTTCTTTTTTGACTTCGACTATTATTTTTCTTTCAGTTTCATTGTTTTCAAGCCAATAAATTGCATTTTGAATCAAATTCATTATGATCATTCCTAAATCTGCTTCATCTATTATGAATGAATTAGCTGTAGAAGGAATAATGTATTGAATATTTAGATTTGATAATTCATGATGATTTAATAAAAATTGATTTTCAATTACTTCTTCAACGATAATACTTGTTGCTTTACCTCGTTTCCTACCGCCAAAAGGTTCTATTCTTTTAAACAGTTGAGCAAAGTCTTTTCTAATATCTTGGATGTTCGATACTAATTTGGTGATTTCCTCAATATTATCTTTTGCTTTTTTTATTAAATGTGTTTGTGCATCAATTTTGCCCAGGTAATTTCCTCCATCATGTAAAATAACATCAACCAATTGTCCGAGAGTTGTTAATCTCCTGTATCTAGAAATAACTTCTTGAACTTTTTTAACACCTTCTTGTATTTCAATTTCTTTGGCAGTTACTGCGCTAATTACTTCTTTACTTTCAGGAGTTTTTTCTTGAATTAATTCTGATAAAGATTTTAATGAGAATCGTTCAAATAAATTTTCATTGGTTTTTAGTTTGTTTTCGTTTTCTCTAGGTCTTTCACGATATCTCCTATCTTCAACTTCATTTAGAATTAGTTTTATTAATTCTTTTATATCCTCAAACGCTTGGCCTTCTACAATTCCTTCCCTGTTACTTTGATCTTTAAGTTCTGGGTTATAATCTAGGGTAATTGAAATGTAACCTACAATTTGATTATTACTTAATCTCATTGTTGGATTATTTACTCTTCGAATGTCTAAACGTAACCAGTCATCATTTTTATTGCCATAGGGAAGTACCCTTATGTTATCTCTATAGATACTAATTCCTGATAAATCATCTAAATCTTTTTTAACGTTTTTTATATTTGAATTAACCTCTTTAGATAGTTTATTTAGATCATCTCTGTTCCATACGCGAAATTCGAAATCGAAAATTCCTGCAATTGATTTTCTAACAGGGTTTTTTAAGGTGAAATCTTGCTCAGAAAATGATAAAATTTCTTCTCTTCCTATTGTTTTGCTAAAATATTTTAAGTTAGTTGGTCTTCCTTCTTGTGAAATTGCACCTTTAATATAGTAGTCAGGTTTATTTAAAGTTTCTGGTCTTTCTACAAAGCCACTTAAATTATTTAATTCTTCCGGTAAATTCAAATTAATTAAAAAATCTTCGGAAGGTGTAATTGGATTTAATAGCCTGGATAAAGCTACTCTTAAATCTCTTATTTTGTCTTCACTCCAATCTATATTAAGATTGGTTAATTTTAATATAGTGCCTTTATTTGTTATTTCTTGAGGTTCTCTTATTTCCCATTTTGTTTTAATCTTATCTAAATAATCTTCTTCATTGGAAAAATCATCCCAATTAAAATTAACAACAATTTCACTTTCATCTTGTCTTTTAGAGATTAATTGAAGATTAGCTGCTAATTTTGCAGAAGCAAATCTTCCAATACCTTTTTCGCCTGTGAATTTTCGTTTATGATTTTGATTTGTTTTTTTGAAATTTGTTGCAGGTTCCATCCATGCATCTCTAATTATTGAAAAATCCATTCCAGAGCCTTGATCAACAATAATTATTGAAGCACCTTCTTTATTTATAATTTTTTTTTCTTTTTTTCCTTCTCGAATGATTTTGACTTCACCTATAAATGAAATCTCTACTATTTCGGAGTTGGCATCATAACTGTTTTTTACTAATTCTATTATCGCTACAATATCATTACTAATAAGTTCTTCGCCAATAGTTTTAATTAATCGCGCTTTTGGTTTAAAAATAAACTCTCCTGATTCTATTATTTCAAAACTCATATTAGGATTTTTTTTATTTCTTTTGCAATAGTATTAGCCATTAATGGTGGTACTGCATTGCCAATTTGTTTAAATGCGGCAGTTCTATTGGCGCCTTCCTTTACACCTTCAAAATAAAAGTCGTCAGGAAACGATTGTAATCGAGCTGCCTCGCGAACACTTATAGAACGATTCTGTTCGATATCTGGATGGATGTAGTGATGACCGTCTTTTGCAATGTGAGCAACGATAGTATGTGATGACATTATATCGCCCGGAACAACTTTAAAACGATCTGTAAAACATCCTCTGTTTTGATGAGACTTTAGATCTTCTGGTAAATCATTATAATTCAATCGTTCTTGTTTATTATTCCACTTTTCAACAGCTATTTTATATATAAGCTTGTCTTGAATGTTATGTGGTCTAGCAATATGCTGAGTTACTATATCTAGTCCATTTCGAATATTAGATTCTTTTAAATAAGAATTATTAGATCCGCTATAAACCATATACTTATCTTTTCCATTCCCAGCTTGCAATTTTGGTAAATCATCAAAGATATCTTTTACGTAACTTTGTAGACCAATATTATAATTGTCAAAATCAGGAAGATTAGGAATAAAATCGTCTCTCCACCCTATAATAATTAATCGTCTCCTTTTTTGAAGAACACCATAATTTTCAGCTTTTAGTTTAAAAATATGAATTTTATAGCCTTTTTTATTAAATAATCTCTCCATATTAGAAAGATATATTCCGCGTCCAGCAGATTTTAATCCTAAAACATTTTCAAACACAAACATTTTAGGCTTGTATTTTTCAAGATAATTAGCATATTGAACATATAGGAAATTTCTAGGATCACTTTTCATATTGTCTTCTGAACGAGCTCTGCCTACTAAAGAATAGGCTTGACAAGGAGGTCCACCAATAATTAGATCCACTTTATTAGAATTTAATTTGACGTCAATATTTTTAAATATTTCAGGATTATTTTCTTGGCTAATACTTTTATTAATAACACTTTTGACAATTTCGTCGGGAATATTTTTATAAAGCTGTTCTCTATTTATTTCTCCTTTTAAGTAATTTAGATATTCCGAAAAATTATTAGAATCCTTTAAATAATGAAACGCAGCTCTGGTCTTAAGGGTAAAACTTGCCGCAAGATCCATTTCGATATGGGCTACTGGGTTAAACCCCATTTTTGTAAATCCTTCAGACAGTCCTCCTGCCCCGGCAAATAAATCAATAAAATTGAGATTATTCTCCATAATTAAATAGTTCCTGAATATTTACTTCAAGTGCTTTTGCAAGCTTTTCGATAATTAGTAGTGATACATTTCTTTTTCCTTTTTCAATGTCTGAAATGTATGTTCTGTCGATATTGGCAATGTTTGCCAGATACTCAATTGAGTAATCTTTTTGTTCTCTTAAGGCCTTTACTTTATTGCCAAAATTTTCTTTCAAATCTTTCACGCGATAAATGTACCGGAATGAGGACAATTGTCCGGTTGACAATTGTCCTCATTCTTGATTAGTTTTTAACTGATTTTTTTTGTTGTAATACGAGATTTTTAGAAAAAAAAATGCCAACCATTTCTGATCAGCGTTTATAATTTTTGTCAATCTTGCAAGTGAGATTGCTTCGTTCCTCGCAATGACAATATTGTGTAAAATAGCTTTGTTATTATTTCTCCTTCCCCTTCTTCCCCCACTTAATTTTCATTTTCCCTTCATCATCGACCGCAAGCAAATGCAATACAATTCCGCGGTCGCGAACGGCGTCGCGTTCTTCCTGGCTGGCGAGATTGGCGTCGTTTTTAGAATTTCTTAGGGGTACAGTTAGTGCGAGATTGGTGCCTCGGCCAAAAGAATAAATACCGTTAATGTCTAAGTTTAGCACACTTGAACTTATGATAAGGTTGTTTACATCGACCTGCTCGCCGCGCATGTTGAGGTTTCCGGACAAATCGCTGAAGGTTATATTCTGGACATCGCGAAACGGAAAAGCAAATTTGCCCACTTTTACAATGGGCTCAAAATTTAATAAAGCGCCCTGAGTGACTTTAAAATCAAGTTTTCCTCGCATAGAATTGGTCAGTAATTCACCACGGCCGTTGATAAAACCACTCACATTGGCGTGACTGCTGAGTCTTCCCTTAATATTTTTGGGACTAAAAGAGGTGATGCCGAAATTGTTGAACGACGTTAAAAAACTTGCAATATCAACACTGTTTACCTGTGCATTAGAGGTGAAACTGTAATTCTTGCCATTTGGCGAAACAGTGGTATTAAAAGTAATACTTCCGCCGGAAGTTTGCAACGAACCGTTTTTAATTACAAGCCTTGAATCTATCATTTGTATCGTGGCTTTTGTGTTGGTTGCAGTTAGTTTATTGTAGTTTATTTTGTCGGCTTTGATGTTGATGTCTACGATGCATTTTTCGATGGCATTGCGCAATTGGTCAGACATGGTGGCTTTTTTTACCGTAACTTTCTTTTTCTGGGTATTGGTCAACACGCCTAAAAATTGTTTCAAATCGATGTTTGGACAATAAATATCCCAGTTTACAACCATTTTTTCGGGCGCATCATAATATAAATTCAGGAAATTGTCGATTTTGCCTTCCAGATAAAAGATGCTTTTGTTGTGTTTGTAAGCGATTTTTCTAATGAATAAAGCTTTTTCTGTAAAGTCGAGTTTTACGTTTACTTTTTCGGCATGTAGGTTTTTCGGAATAAAATGAAAAGACGCGTTTTGTACATTTACATTCCCAATAAAACGGGGTTTGGTAATATACAAATCGACAATATCAAACTGAAATTTTAAGTTGGCCGAAGCGTGACCATCTGTAAAATGAATCCATTTTTCGGTATTTTCTTCGTTGAGGTTTTTGATATCAAAATCAGAATTTACGATTCCGGTTGCCAATGGTTTTTCAAGATTGTTAATCACGGCTTGCGGAATCGTAAGCGGAATATTTTTGTATTTGCCCGAAAATCGGGTTAAAATCACAGCCGAATTAGCATCATTAAAGCCGTCTTTTGGTTTGAAATTATTGGTAAACATGCCTTTGAAACTACAATCGGTAATTAATCCGTCGGGAATGCTGACTTCATTGTTTTTTATTTCGGCCTGAACTACAATTTTAGGATCGCCTTCGGCATTAAAATCGCCTTTGATGTCGCAATTCACATCGATTTCTTTTTTCAAATCAAAACGGTTAAGCTTCGAACTAATGTTTGCCGATAATAAATTGGATGCATTTTGCCATAAAATCGAAGTAGAAATATTGATTCCGAAAAGAGCGTTGCCTTTCGCAAGATTAAAAAAAGCAACAATATCAAAGTCATCTGTTCCTATCTTTAGATTTCGGGTTACAACCTCAATTTTTTCTTTTTCGGCAGAATATGAAACGGCAAAAGTACCTTTGAGGATTTTCTGTTTGGCAAAACTTCCGTGACCGGTATTAAATGCCAGACTTTTGATATTGGTTTTCAGAAAGACATCTGTTTGCCAGTCTTCGCCATCAAAATCAACTTTCGATTTTAAACTTTCAATATCAAAATCAAATAATTTATGTCCAACATGATTGTCCAGAATAAAATGAACATTATTCAAATCAACCTGATCAATTGTAGTTTCGGTTTCTGATTGATTTTCGGGTGCTTTTTTCTTTTTTGGTTTAAAAATGTCAGCGTTTGAGTAACCGTTTTCGGCTTTATACACATAAATTTCCGCATCGTTGATCAGCATTTTATGAATATTGATTTCGCTCTGCAATAAACTCCAAACGTTTAAACGCGCTTCGATTTCTTTGGCTTTCAATAAGGTATGTTTGTGAATATGCCATTGATTGTCTTTTATTTCGACATCTTTTAGCGCAAGCGTAAAATTGGGGAAACCGGTTAAAAACTTATACTGAAAATCGCCAACATGAAATTTTCCGTTTATGTTTTCATTGATCTTTGTATTTATTTTGGCAATGATTTCGGTTTTATTCCGATTAAAATAAAATGATAATGCTCCGGATGCAATAAGCACAAAGGCAATGCATCCCAAAATAAAATACCCAAATCGTTTGGCATATAATTTAAAATGAGCGGATTGTAAAAAACTTTTGATGTGGTGTAAAAATGCCTGCATGAATTTACCGTTTCTGGAGTATTAAAGATAAGGTAAAAAAACGACGTTATTTTTAAAATTATGGCGTTCAATATTTTATAAGTTTAAGATTACAATTGCAAAACATGGGATTAATATAATAAATGACAATGCATTTATAATGAAAACTAATTTATGAATGGTGTTTGATTGGTTTTTAATTTTTAAATTTGTACTGTAGTTTGATAGTAGTTCAAACGATAAATTTAAAATAAGGAAATTATGGCATTAGCAATAACAGATGCTACTTTTGACGAAGTAGTTTTAAAATCAGATAAACCAGTAATGGTTGACTTTTGGGCAGCATGGTGCGGTCCTTGTAGAATGGTTGGTCCAATTATTGACCAAATCAGCGAAGAATATGCAGGTAAAGTAGTGGTTGGTAAAGTAGATGTAGATGCTAACCAGGAATTTGCTGCAAAATATGGTGTGCGTAACATACCAACCGTTTTGGTTTTTCATAACGGTGAAGTAGTAGGTAAACAAGTAGGAGTTGCTCCGAAACAAACTTACGCTGATAGTTTAGACGCTTTGTTGTAATCGTAAGATTATGATTTATATAAAAGAGGTTTGGCGATAGTCAAACCTTTTTTATTGATATAAAGTTTTTTACCACAAATTTCACTAATTTTCGCTCATTATTTATTTTGATACTGCATGAAATTACTGTAATTAGGAGCAAACTTTAATCGTAAACGTAGTTCCCAAATCTGGTTTTGAACACACTTCGATTTTGCAATTTATGGCTGTAGCCAAATCCCGAATTAAATGCAATCCCAGACCAGATTTGATTCCGATAACTTGAGAATCGTCATAAAGTGCCTTGAATTTTTCCTGAGTTCCGCCCGCACCATTATCTGTTATCGAAATATAAATTTGATTGTTTTCCTGCCAGGCTTTCCAGATTATTTTTCCGTTTTGAGTTTTGTCGAGTGCCTTTATGGCGTTTCCGGTTAAGTTTCTGATGATGGTTTTGAGGTAATTTTCATCGGTATTTAAAATGATATTTTCCGGATTTTCAAATGAAAGCTGAATATTTTCAACGCTTGCAAAATGTTTTTCAGTTTCTTCAAATAAATCGGCAATGGCAATTTTTTGGAGA
>Ga0247806_10000238_pt1 | contig 38229 bp, 65 predicted proteins | sample UWRJL059202B1_FD_179935 | JGI IMG/M metagenome (GOLD analysis project Ga0247806, IMG submission 179935) | Plant litter microbial communities from Arlington Agricultural Research Station in Wisconsin, United States - UWRJ-L059-202B-1 | ecosystem: Environmental > Terrestrial > Plant litter >... | reverse complement strand
AATCCGGCTTAACCCAAGCCATTCCGCGCTTGTATTTCAGGTTCGCCGCTTCCATCACGTCCCGCCACTGCGACACGGCTTCGACCTGACAAAAAGCCAAGATCCATCCGGTGCAATTCTCCTTAGCCCACGACGGGATAAAGGCCCGAAGTTCCTCAGTGATTTGCCCGAAGTCGATATTATCCTTCGTTCCCGACTTGATGGATTTTTGAGTTCGCCGCACGTCAGTGTGGGCTTCCTTCTCAAAAGGCGGGTCAGTGATGATATGGTTGACGGGGCCGATCGTCGGTAAAACCTCCCGACAGTCCCCTAAATACAGTGTGCAGTCGCCTATCGTCTCGATCCGCATCACACCCTCCCCTCAGCAGCCAACCGCGCCTTTCGGACGCCGTAGGGTTCGAACAGCTTTATGTCCCACGAATCGATAGGTCTGCGGGGAGCGGGAGGCGGCTTGTAAGGCCGCTTGGCAGACCCAACCATGCCTAGCCGGTTCAGCTTTCCACACACCATGTTTTTTGTCAGCCCCATTTTTACGGCAATCTTCGCATGAGAGAGACCGGCGCGCTTGTGTGCGACGAGGGCTTCTGTGAGGTCGGAGGTCCAGATCATGCCGCCACCTTTTTATACCCGCCGCACAGCGCAGCGTGAGCCTCACAATGACCCGTATCACCCCATACAGGCTCGCAACAGGCCAGATAGGCATGTCGCTGACCGTAGAGGTATTTGCATTCACGAGACGTGCGCGTGAGCCAGGGACGGGCAGTCAGAGGAATGACCTGTGAGGGTTTCACCGCCTTGGGTGCGATGTATGTAACGATGGCGCGCTCAGGCTTGATGCCTAGTTTTTCGAGACGCCGGAAAACCGATGAGCGTTCGCGTCCGAGTTCTTCGGCCATGTCGCGCTGACTTAGAGAGCCGACGCGATCACGAAGGTATTGGTCCTCTTCGGCGGTCCAGGGCTGCGGAGCGACCGGACTGACACCCTGAAGGTTCAAACGAGCCGCACGGCTAATGACGGCCGCAGCGGTCGCGCCCTTGCCGATCTTCTTGGCGATCTCGCCGCGCGTCAGGACGTTGATGTAGCGCCTGATCGTGGCGTCCATCTCTGGCGTCCACTTGAGTTGGCGAGGCTTTGCCTTGGATAACCCGAGGTGACGAATGCGATTGCTCGTCGCCGTCTTGCCGAAGCCAATCGTGTCGGCAATGGCCTTGTGGCCCATACCCTGACCGTAGAGCGTCCTGATCTTATTGTCTGTCGCATCTGTGAAGACGTTTCGCTTACTCACATCCACCTCCATGCGCCGTCTTGCTTAACAAGCCCGGCTGCTTTTGCTGTGCGTTTGCCGGGTTCGGTGCGACCGGCGAGGACGTTGCGAACGTAGGGCTCTGCAATGTCGTGCTTTGACGAGAAGGCAGCGGGTCCGCCTGTCGCTTGGATCTTGGCTTTGATGATGTCTAGGGCTTCGGGGTTAGTTAGCATCGGAGGCTTCTCCGGTGGCGGCTGAGATGACCATATTAGCGCGCCTGATAGCCTGATCTGCGAGATTGTAGGGATAGCCTGCCTCAGCCTTTTCTAGCGCTCTGGTGACCCACGTAAGAGCTTCCAGGAGATCAGGAGCCGACAGAGCCAGCCGTTTGTTTGCTTCCGATGTCCATTTAGCCTCGTGCGATCCGCATCCGGCGTATTCGACAACCCCGACAATCCAGCCGCTCGGCTGATCAGGATAGTCAGGGTCAACCTCTTCGATACACGGCCCCTTTGTGTGCGATGTGATGGTCTCGGACATTAGGCTGCTCCTTTGATGCGGAGGGTGATGTGGCTTGCTTCCGTCAGCGCATGTGATCGAACCCAAGATGCGAGGGGAATTGCGAGCGCGTCGGCGGCGCTTTGCAGTTTTTGCTTTTCCTCTTTGGTCAGAGCCAGTTGGACAAGTTCAGTTCGTTTAGCCATGTCGTTCTCCTGAATGGTCGTTATTCATAGACCGGCAAAACGACCCATGTCCAGCCCATGCAGAAATATATTCGCACCCTATTGACGACCCATCCTAGCCCGTGCTTATCTCGGCTCAACGAAACGAGCCAGATGGAGAGATGGCGATGACAAGCGAGAAGTCCGAAACTATTGAGCGGTTGGCTCAGCGGATTGCCGAAATGGTTGCATTAATCGAGTCGGACCGATGACCACTCCCACCCAACAAAAGCTAACCAACGCCTACAACGAGTTCATCCGCGATTACGTCGAGGCGCACGGACAGAACCAAGCGACGCGAGACGAGGCGCATGAGATCGCTGGACGGTGCGTGTCACTGGGTCAGTTGGCGGTAGATTTGGGAACGCGGGCCAAGCTATCGCCTGAGTCGATTGACTGGATGATTGAGGCCATAAAGGAAGTTGGACCGGAAGAAGCCTACCTCGTCGCTTGTGCGGTTGCGGTGGCTTTGGAGGAGGGGAAGTGATGGCTGAGAACTGGCAACCAATCGGCGGCGCAAACCGAGACATGTTTTTAGTCGGCAAAGATTGGACCGGTCCTGAAAACGTCGAAGCCCTCCTGAACGATGACGACGATATGTTGGCTATGCGCGCTATTTTCACCAAGCCTGACGGGACTCGTGTCCGCGCAATTCGCAAGCACTTAGCGCGCTCAGTCGAGCATGTATTCCAGAAAATGGAGCCGTTTCCATGACCGACCTCTGCCCTAACTCATTCGAGAGCGCGATGTCGCACCTCGTAGCAGCCGTCAAAGCGCTGGACGAACACTGGCCGACCACTCAATGCCAGTCCTCGCGTCTGGCTGAGCAAGTCGGTCGCCTGGATCGGACATGGGCCAAGTCGGCAAGCGCGATTTTGCATAAGGGAGATGTAGCGTGAATTGGGACGCAATGGAAATAACGCCGGATCAACTGGCGGAAGGCATCGCAAGGCTGCTGTTCTGGCCTGTCGTTGGCGCGGTTGCGCTGTTTGTGGCGCTGAAGGTGATGACGTGAAATACACGCCAGATGACCACGCTGTCATCGCACGATGCGTAGAGCGGCAACCTGATTTGTTTATCAGGGGACAGCATGAGGGATATTATATCCACTCTGATATTTCGGCTCTGATTGAGTTGATTGCGCGGTTATCTAACGAGGTGCTGTCGCCCCACGAAGCCCGCCTGATCCTCGCCAGCATGGGCTATGGTGACGGCTCTATCAAACCCGGCCTTTACACCGCCGAACAGAAGCTAGACGTTTTGGACAAGCTGCGGACGTGCGCGGCAGAGGATGGAGAGAAGTGATGACCAAACCGGTTGAGAAGATCACCATCGGCCACAAGGAATACACGCGGTTCATTCCGTACCCGAAGGCCGTTCGTGACGGAACGTGTCGCTGCATTTCGTGCGGCCAGATTGACGAGCCTGAATGTCACACGATGACCTGTGAAGAGGCCTTGCGCCACCAGGGAGTTATCCAATGACCGCCCTTCGTATCGCAGTCCCCAGCCAGACGCAGGAGCGAGCCAGGAATGCCGCCAACATGCTCGCCAGCGTCGCCAGCACCCTACAGGGGTTCACGACGGCGGATGGCGTGGTGTCGGCTGAGATCAAGCTGAAGCGCGTCCAGCCCGAGATTACGGCGCTTCTGGCGGCTATCCGAACGATCAAGCGTGACGCCGCACAGGCTGAGCGCGACCGAGCAAAGGACCGTGAGATTGTCGAGCGGAGCCGGATGATGATGGAGGTGGTGGAGTGAGTGACGTTCTGCGCATGGACTTCATCAACAGCTTGCCTCAGCCAATCTTTGGACGTGACCTTGGAAAGGACGACTGGTGGTGGCCCGTTAACGACTTTGAGGTAGAATCCGGTATGTGTCGGATTGACGTGTGCGGATTGCTTCAATGCCGATGGGTGACAGATTTCTCGGTGTTTCGAGACGCGGATGGCGTTCTTCACGAGCCAGACAGCTTGTTCGTTGAGGAAGACACATGACCCTCCGCCCCCGTGGCCTCGCCGCCCTTGCCCTCACAGATCCCGACCGGGCGAGGGAGATACGGTCCAAGGGCGGGAAGGCGAAGAAGGCGCGTCATTACGACGACCCGGAGGCGGCTAAGGCTGCTGCGGACAGTCGGTGGAATAAATCGGTTGACGCCGATACGATGCTAAGCAATAAAGACACATAGCCGGTTGGCGGCTGGATGGAGAGAGTGATGAAACTGGTCGTTACGCTTGAGATTGATGTTTCCGATATGTCGGACGAAGAACTGACTGACGCGGGATATTATGAATTCTCCGAGGAAGGTGAGCCTGATCCCACCGTGTCGGACTATCATCCAAAAGAGGTTGCTGAGTGTGTTAGGTTCGCACTCATGTCGTCTGACGTGAAGGATGAAATGTTTGCTGGATCGGATATGTTTCTGAACGTCGGAAACATTCAGGTCGTATCAGCGCAATACGAATAAAAAGGCGGCGACCTCGTTAAAAGTCGCCGCCATCACTCGCGGAACGGATGGAGAGTCACATGCCGCAAGATCAAGACGATAATAAAGGGGCCGATGCGATGAAGCAAGCCCCCACACCCGGTCCGCTGTTGCAGGGCGATATTGTTCGTGGCCCTAACGGTCAGATTGAAACCGTGAAAACCGCAAACCCTGACTTCGTCGTTTTAGCCAGCGGCAACGGCTATCTGCCCTCGCTTGTGACCTTCATCGGCCGCCCTGACGCTGACGGCTGGATGCCGTGGTCTGGCGGCGAGAACCCGGTGCCGGGGCAGAGGGTGGAAGTTAAATCACGATGGGTTCCAGAAGTTGTGGTGGGGCTGCAACCTTCTGACGGTTTGTCTTGGTCCGACATCATCGCCTTCCGCCTCGCCCCCACCGCTCCGGTCGAAGCGAGCGGGTCGGACGATCCTCTTCGCGAGCACGTCCGAGCCATGCAGCGGATGGCGACCGCCTATCTGGTCCCAGAGGACTACACAGACCGAAACGGCGACGTGACCTTCCACGGCACAGATACTAACTCGCGAGAGTATAAGTACGACCAAGCGGGGCGGCGAGCCAAAGCATTCGCCAATGACATGATCTACATGCTCGACGGCCCCGAAGAGCGCGCGGCCATGTCCGCCCTCCGCCCCCAACCGAGCGGAGAGACGCGGGAGGGCATCTACGTTGCCAGCCGTGCAAGTGTTCCAGCGCGCGGCGAAATGTGGCGCAGCCTTCGCGCTGGTGGCGCTCCGATCATCTCGACGTGGATCGACGAAGACGGCGAAGGTCAGAGCCACGATCTCGGCGAACTGTGGGAGCGCATCTTGCGCGAGGTCACTTCGGCCGAACGCCTGATCCTCTATGTCGAGCCTGACGACTTCCCGCTGAAAGGGGCGTTTATCGAGGTCGGCATGGCTTTGGCGGCTGGCGTTCCGGTGTTTGTAGTCTCGCCCGGTGTCGCGCTGGAAGCCCGCTCGCTGCGTCCGCTCGGATCATGGGCGCTGCACCCTCTCGTAACCCTGTGTCAGACCATGGGCGACGCTTTGCACGGGGCCAAGCCTGCCACCACCCCCGCCCGAGCCGAGGCCCAGGACGAAGGGGCGGCGGGGGAGCCTGTGGGATGGGTCTCGAAAGAGAGCTTGGCAGGACTCGTAAAAGGCGACGCTGCTTTGGTTTGGCCGACGCGCAAACCCAACGCCGATGAGGCCCCCCTCTACGCCCACCCATCCCCGACCCCCGCCGCCGATGCCGACAGGGTGCGGCCCTCTCTGTGGTGGAATGCCGAGGATTGGGAGGTCACGCGATGTGATCTTGAAGACGCCTATGAAGACGCCACCCAAGGCGAGATGCGCGGCGTCGCCAAGATCGGTAACGCTCATGAGTTCGACCCGATCTATGCTGTTCGCATCGACATCGACACGACTGGCGACGGCGAGGCCGATGACTATGAGATCAAGACATTCCCCACCAAGGAAGAGGCCGACGCATATCTTGCTGAAGCCCTGAAATCGACCGCCGCGAAGGAAGGGGAGAAGTCGTGAGGGTTCTGGACTTATTCAGCGGCATTGGTGGTTTCAGCCTCGGGCTGGAGCGCGCCGGAATGCAGACCGTCGCTTTCTGTGAAATTGACTCGTTTTGCCGGCGTGTGCTGGCAAAACACTGGCCCGAGGCGCCTTGTTATGACGACATCCGAACCCTCACCGCACAACGATTGGCCGCAGATGGAGTTGGACCTATCGACATCGTTACGGGCGGATTCCCCTGCCAAGACATCAGTCTCGCTGGACGTATGCGAGGCCTCGACGGCGAAAAGTCTTCAATGTGGTGGGAGCTCGCCCGCATCATTGAAGATGTCGAGCCGACGTTCGTCATCATCGAAAACTCCCCGGTCCTTCGCACTCGTGGATTGGACGAAGTTCTCAGCCGGTTCTCTTCGCTCGGGTTTGATGCGGAGTGGCACTGTCTGCCCCTTAACCCCCTTGGCGCGCCTCACAGGCGGGATCGCGTCTGGGTTATTGCCTACCCCGCTGGCTTCGGAAACGGGCTACCGGAAGGCCAAGTTTGCGCAGGGCGGCACCTCTCTCAGCACAGCGCTAGGTGGAGTACCGAACCCAATGTTCGTCGAGTGGATGATGGATTTCCCGATGGGTCACACAGACGTCGGGTCCTCGGCAACGCCGTCTCACCAGCAGTCCCCGAAATCATAGGCCGCGCAATCCTGGCTGCAGCACATCATCAGAAAGCCGCAGCATGACCGCCCCCTCCCAAACCCCCGAAGCTGCGGGGCTGGAAGTGGTGGCTTGGCGCTTTCGTGGTCATGCCGACAGCGGTTGGATTTACACTGGCCTCGGTGGACGACACGAAGGCTGCGAGGTCGAACCCCTCGTCACCGCCGCGTCCGCTCAAGCCGCAATAGACGCCGAGAAAGCCCGAGCGGATCGGCTGGCGAAGGCTTTGGAGCGGATCGCACATGAAAAGGGCGTCAGCAATGTGGCTATCGCCCGATCCGCCCTACAGCAGGAGACGCAGCCGTGAGTAGCAAGATCACTGTTGAGCGCGTCCTGCGCGATGACGATGACGCTTCGGACCAGACCGTCCGCGAATGGAAGCTGGAACTCGAAGGCGAGACGCTGACCATCAGCGGAAGCCGCCACCGTCCCGACTCTTGGCTCATTATCCGCTTGTCTGACGCTGACGAGTTCATGGCCGACATCAAGGGCCTGATGTCGATCCACTATGCCGGAGAGATCAAATGACCCATGCCCCCACCGATGCGATGCGCCTGGTGCCTGTAAAGGCCACGTCGCAGCAACTAGAAACCGCCGCGTTCAACCTGTCCGCTGAGATCGGCGCGGAAGAGGCGATGAAACTCGGGCCACACATCGAGTTGGCATACGAACTTCTCGTCGCAGCCGCCCCCGCATCGCCGCTGCCGGAAGGGGGCGGGGTTCCTGCTGACGTGGCGCGTCTGGTCGTTGCGGCTCGCAGGGTAGCGTTCGAAAATCCCTCGCAGTCTGAACTTCGAGAACTGGACATCGCTTCAGAAGCATTCGCCAGCCGAGTGCCTTGGGACGACGCGCCGGATGAGATTCCCGCCGCCCCGACAGGTGCGAAAACATGAATCAGGAAACTATCAGAAGCATAGTCGAATACGACACGAACGGCGGGTGCTGGTTGTGGACGCGATGGCTGAACCGCGACGGCTACGGAGAAATCAAAACCGTGGCAGGCGTCAACATGGCTCACAGGCTGAGCTATCGAGCGTTCAGGGGTGAGATACCTAAGGGGATGCTGGTTTGCCATAAGTGCGATATTCCAGCCTGCGTTAATCCCGAGCACCTGTTTTTAGGTGATACGCAGGCAAACTCGGACGACATGGTCCGTAAGGGTAGATCCGTTAAGTGGAATGGCAGGCGCGCGGGTGAGGGAAACCCTAGAGCCATTCTCAATAATGAATCCGCTGCCGCCATTCGCTCTTCCACAAAAACCGTTGCCAATCTTGCCGCTGAATATGGCGTCAGCAAAACCACGATTAGTTCTGTCAAAAACGGAAGGACATGGAAATGACCCCGCAGGACCTAGACGCGCTGGAGAAGCTGGCGGATGCTTTCGACAGCGGCGCGTATTCGACATCAGGTGCAATGGCTCGCACGTATGGCGCGGGCGGAAAGATCAGGGCCGCACAGGACATCAAAGCCCTGATCGCTGAACTGAAGGAGGCGAGGGGACTGCTGCAACGCTGGCGATCCGACCTCCCGACCGAAGCGCTGGAAGACCTCACAGACGCCTTCCTCGTCCGCAATGGGAAGGGGGAGGAACCGCACACCCCACGCAATGCCACACGCGGGTTGAGCGATGAGTGTTAGAAGGGCCAGAACCAAGGCCGCGAGTTAGCCTCTGCAATCGCGACTACGGCATCCTTACGAACGGAGCACACCCTTAAATCGCCGTCCCCAGCAATGATCGCCTTACCAAGATCCCCGATAGTCTGAGCGCCAGACACGTCCACAGTGGACACGCACGGCGTCTTGAGGCTATCGGGGATTACGCTTGTCGCGCAACTGCTGCAAATCGCGGCCATACCCATCAGGCAAGCGCTGGTCAGAGCCTTCGATGTTGTCAACTTCACGCTGTTTGTCCTCTTGCTCTTGGCGAATGGCCGGTGTCTGTGTGGCGACGTTATCGAGCGCCTTGGATGTGGCTTTCTCTGTTCGTGCGGATTGATCTCGTGACTGAGTGCAGCGGCTGACGACGAACGTAGCCAAGATCAGGAGTGCGATCACGGCGGCGAGGTAGAGCCAGGACTTAACCTCACGCATTGAGCGCCACCTTAACCGCCGCCGTCACGTCAACCTTCTTCGCCTTGCTCCAAGCTGGCGAATACGAAGGCTTACTGACGGGATAGACCGTCGCCATTCCATCATTTGACCACCTGCCGTCAAAGAACAGATCCCGTTCAGCCGCACGTCGCTTAACGATCTCAGGCGGGGACTTCCAATTCATGATTTCAAGCCGCGCTTTATCCGCACGGCCATTCTTCCACGAATCCACCCAATCCGCACGGCGGATAGCGCCTGTGTTGTAATGGAACGAAAGGGCGGCGGTCAGTTGCGCTTCGGTCAGCGCGTGGCCCTCAAACGCCTTCAACACGTCTGGCAGATATTTCGTCCGCATCAGCCAGACAGACACCTCAATGCAGCGTGCCAGGCTCTGAGGATTGTCCTTGTAGCGCGGATAGACCTCATGACCCGATGCGTTAGTGACGCCAATAGCCCATGTCCAGACGCCAACCGAGTCCTTGTAGGCTTCCTGAACGATGGCCTCGTGCGAGATCAACTCAAGAACGCCGCGTTCGGTCAGGTCTGTGACGGAGCCTGTAGCCTCCGCAGACAGCCCCCACGCCGTCCACGTCTTGTCGCCCGCCCATCCGTCCACCTTGAGGCCTTTAGCGGCCTGTGCCGCGCGGACGAAGGCTTCGTTATCCGATGCCTGGGTCACTTCTTCGCCTCCACCTTGGCGACTTCAACATCGCTATCTGCTTGTTTGGCCTTCCACGTCTCGACTGCCTTGAACCCGTAGAAGACGCCAGCACCGCCGAAGATAGCTGCAATCAAAATCGCTCCATCGTTTCCATTCTCAACCTTAGTCGCAACGATCACAGCGGCTATCGATGCCGAAAAGGACGAGGCCATAATGGCGAGAGGCCTAGCGGTTTCGCCAATGAACCATGCCAGCCGTTCAGATCGAGTCACCGCATCACCTCAAAAGCCAGCCACGGCGTTTCGCTGATCCGTGGATTGCCGCCGCAATAGATTGTTTCCCGGACCCGAAGATCATAAGGACCGGGCTGTATCTCGGTGGGGATGGCGATAGTGTATCGCGTGAACGGGCCTGAAACCTGACGCGTCGGAACAGGCAAGCGAGATTCGACCCCGTTTGAATCCCGAGAATCAATCTGGACTCCGTTCGTGCAGTCTTTTTTCTCAACGCGCGTTACGGTCGCTTCTACTGTTAGCGTCTCTCCAGGCTTAGGAGAATTCACGATATTCAGGCTTTCAAAGCGCACAGGCAGAGGCTCAAAAGCCCGAACGACCATGAAACCGCCGATCACCAATATTCCGATAAGGGACGCGCCTAGCATCCATTCAGCAGCGTTTGGAATACGGATTTTCATGCGCCCCCCTTCACCACCACAAGGGCGATGACAGCACCGAATACTGCGACAAGGATAATGCCGCACGCCGTCAGGACGATTTTCTCAACACGCGCAAACCGGCTCTCTAGGATTGCGTGTTCAGCACGAGAGACATATTGCCCCTTCATGTCGTTGACAGACTGGTTCATCGCCTGTGCGAGATCGGTCAGGCCCTTGCCGACGCGCGCAAACTCGCGCTCAACGGTCTGACGTAGGCCCTCAACCTTTTCTTCTTGCCTAGCAAGTGCGATCCGCATGTCCACGTCGGGGTTTCCTGTCTCGTCGTGCTGCATCGGTTCAAGCTCGCTTATCGAAGGGTAGATATACGTCGCTACAGGCCCCGACATCATCTTGTCTATATGAGCCGATTGCGCGGGCTTTTTGTTCCCAAGGAACCAAGACAGCATTACTGCGCCACCCATTGAAAACACGGCTAAGCCAAGCGCCAACGACTCCAACCAACTGACCCCCACCAGGCCACGCTACGGCGGCAAGTTGACACAACCACAACGCATTCAGCGCGTGTGGATAGGCATACCACAAATCAACACCGTTATGCCATGCAAGCCAATAGGCTGAGTGACACAGCATCATGACGGCAAAGAGCGCCGGAACGAGTTTGCTCCAACGCTCTCGCGTGACGACGCCAAGAGCCATGATAGCTCCGCAAAAGTCGATCAATGGCCTCATCGCGATAGCCATATCGACAGACGCCATCAGGTCGAAAAGGGCTGTCTCCAGCCAGACGAGCGCAAGTATCAGCGCCATGTAGCGCGCTCGCGTGTCGGCAAGCCCGAGAGCCAGCAAACAAAGTCCAGCGATGGAGACAGCCACGATCATTATCGTTTCTTGGTTCCGGGTTTAGTCGGTGGTTTAGGCGGTCTCGTCGGATTCGTCGGGCCGCTTGTCTTGCGTGGCTTGGTCATGAGTTGCCTCCAATCCCACCATTGTCTTCGCCGTGTTCGGAACAGCCAATCTTGCCGCATCCAGGACAGCGTTTCGGAGGAGGCTGAGGCGGGTTGTCGGGGTTGATGGGTCCGCTGTCATCGGCCATGTCAGTCATCCATTAGGGGCAGGATTGCCCTACACCTCTATATAGACAGGCGCGACGCTACGGAAGGTCAACGTTGATCGCCAAGGTTCCATTTAGATACCATCCACCCGTCACAGTGCCGTTGATCGCGGACAAGTATCGGTTGTTGTCGATTTCAAAAACCTGTGCGCCAGGTCGTTTGTTTGTGGTGTTGACCAGGTCCGATGCACTTCGAAGCTGCGCCGTAGTCGCCGCCGGAATTTCCCCTCGGAACATACGAACCCGGCGCATATCGTTGGAGATCCGCGCACGAGCCAGCGGACCCCGAGTCGGATCAGTGTCGTCATCTGCAATGAAAATCACGCCGGGTATCCGGGTCAGCGCTATCGCTGTCGTCGCAAACTCGATATTATATTTCGGCCCTTTAGCGCTAAATCCATTCACAAGAGGGTTTTCAAACTTGACATTGCTCAACTGAACGCGACCCCCGCGAGGGGAAGGATCAATGTACAAGTCGGAATAAACATTGTCAGTCTGCTGACTAGCCCAGCGAACCGTGCAATCTGACATCCGAAGGTCAGCAGATGGATGGTCCATATTGGCGCGAATATTGTGCTGCGCCGCAAGATCAAAATAGCAACCCTGCGCCACCACCGAGCTTGCGCCAAAGATGTTCATGTTATTTTCGAGTGCGACATAACAGTTAACGCCGACAAGCTGCATTGCAACAGCGCCCGAAAACAAGAAGTTGTCTTTCTTGGCTCCGAAAATATCGCCGCTGATAAAGCGCCAGTCTGTGACCGAGTTTGCGTAAACCGAGTATCGTCCGACATAGGCGATATAAGCAGACCTCCACTCAAGCAGCCCTTGCCATCCGGTCGCGCTCAAACCGTCACCAGGAACACCGTTAATGAATAGGTCATCTAGAACGACGCGCGTGTAAATCGGGTTTACAGCCGCGTTCTCAAGAGAAACACCATGAGCAACGTTCTGACCAGCAGCGGCATCGCGGTTAGGGCCAACAATGGTGAACCCGCCAAGCCTTACCTCTGCTGGCGTTCCTCCGCTTATCCAGTAATTAGTGGTGTCAAAAGCGCAGTTGATTTTTACGGCAGGGGCTGTAGCGGATTCAACAAGAATGATTCGACTAGCCTTTGATCCTACTCCAAACATATCCAAAGGACGATTGATCGTCAGTCCTGTTACCCGGTAATCTTTAGCTGACAGAAGCACAGATGCAGAAGCGCGTCCGCTTGCGCCCGAGCCTTTTGCTGCGTCGATTGCGGCTTGGATCGCGGCTGTATCATCGCCTCCGCTTCCCGCTGTCGGGTCAAAGTCTTCTGGACGCTTATAGACGCCCAAGCCGATGTTGGCCCGTGCTGTGGCAATGGAATTTAGATCGGCTAGATTTTGACCCTTATCCAGCTTTGTCGCCACAACCACGTTAGCGGCGGCTGTGCCAGCGGTGGCCCCCGCAAGCGCGCCAGCAAGGGCCGCCGCGCCGCCTCCAACCTGAGTTGCGGCATCAATAGCCGCCTCAGTCGCTGCCAAAGCAGCCTCAGCATCTTCCGCAGCGCCTTGTGCCAGATTTGCGGCTGCGATGTCCGCAGCCTGAGATGCTTGGAGGCCATCAAACGTGAAGGGCTGTCCAGCGGGACCATAAGGCGCATCAACAGATGCACTGTAGGTCATGGCGTCGCTGGCGTATATCTGAGGGAATCGACCCGATGAATTGGCTGCAACAGGGTTCGTCAGAGGGACAGTCAGGGCCTCATCAGCATAAACAGACGCAAGAACGTCAGTCTCGTTCTGATAAAACGACACAACCACATTAGGAATAGGATCGCCATTGCTATCGCGAGCGGGCATCCAGCCGGGGATAAAAAGACGACCGCTAGCCATTAATCGTATTCCCTGTGGTATTGTTGGCTCGTGCGAGCGTTCTTGATCACGTATATCATATGGCAGTCAGCGGAGCCATTCTGGTTGGCGACGCTCATTGCTGTTCTTCTTCTGCTGATGCGGGAGCAGGCAAAAGAAGACGCTCGATTTGCAATTGTTCGGGCGTCTGAGCGCCAAGCACGTTGCGAGTCCGCAGAATATAGGCGCGAACTTCTCTAGGCGTGCGACGGCCTAGGCGGCGCGACTCTTCCGCTAGACGAGCGATGCGCTCCAGTTCATCAGCCGAACCAATGCCAAGCCGAACAATAGCTTCGCGCTCTGCCTCGTTCAGACCGACGCGACGAATGGCGTTGTCGATAGCCAAGCGAAGGATGGCGGCTTTTCCGCCTGTAGCGACATTGGCGGTTTGTTGCAGGCCTTCCGCCGCCGCGTCTTGCAAGCGTGGAGCGGACTGAGATCCAGAGTTGGGATCGATGAAGTTCGCGCCCGTGACTTGATCGCGGGCAAGGCGAATATCCTGCTGGAACTGCTGGCCCTGACCAGGGAATGTCGCCTCAAGGTTACGCGCGACTATGGGGGCGTTCGGTCCAGCCGGAAGATTGCTGCCTGCGCTTATAGCGTTTAAAGGCCCTACAGCGCCTTCTCTGGCCTGTCCTAGCGAACGGACGATCTGGTCGCGCTGATAGATTTGGTTTGCGGCCTGAGCAGGCTCGGACAGCCCTCCGACGTATTCGCCATAGCGAGACGCATCGGTTGTGATCACGTTCTGGGGCGCACGATCTGGCCTGCCAAGTTGTTGGCGACCCAAGCCGTTTGGAACGCCGCCCACCGCATCAATCTGTTCCGATGCGCTCCGATAGGCATTGCGAGCCGTGCGAAGTTCGGGAATGAGGTTCAGCCCCTCTTCGATTTCATTAACACGCCCTGTTAGAGCCGCGCCAAGATTGCCTTCCGCTCCTTGCGCCATGTCGGCGTATGCCTGACGCACGTAATCCAGAGCCTTGCCTGTCGCAGTCGTGGCTTGATCGAAATCAGCCGTCGCCAGATCATCCAACGCGCGAAGCGCATCGGCGTCTCGCTCAAGGGCGGCAATGCGACGGGCCTCTGCAATAGCAGCCGCGCCTTCAGGACCACGAAGCGCACCGACGATTTCAATCGGCACGGTGATTTCCTGATTGTAGGCGTCACCGTAGAGATCGCGGGCCTCCGTCCGACGCGCCGAAGTCAGATCGCGAGCCACTTGGATAGCGTCGCGGTTATCCGTCGTCAGCCTGCGTGCGCGCGCAATAGTGCGAGGCCCGACAGACGAGCGAACACCTTCTGCGTATTGCGTCGCTAACTCACGTCCAGGCCCTTCGCCAGAAGCGGAGGCCCGAACAGTGGCGCGAAGATTTTGACCGCCAACATCAATAATGGACGGCTCAAGGCCAGCGCTACGGAACCGAAGAATATCTGCCGATGCGGCTTCTGGCGTGACGCCGCTGCGTCCAAGCTGGTCAGACAAACGGCGTGCTGCGACGACTTCGGGAGCGGCACGTTGACCAAACACATTCCCCGCCGCTTCTCGGATAGGCCGCGTTCCGACACCCGTAATCCCCGCAATCCGGCTGATATACGGAGCAGCAACCTGACCAGCGCCCTGCACAGCGCCGCCCAACGCACCGCCCACAACACCGCCCACAGCCGCGCTAGGCAGGCGCTCGACTACGCCGCCTTCTGCGTTGCCCGCGCCTGATGTCGCGCCGTAGAGAGAGCCGGTGATAGCTGCGCCGCGAACGCCTGTGCCAACAGCGAGTCCGCCTGTCAGCAAGCCGCCCGCGACCTGACCGCCTATGTTCTGAACAGGATTGGATTGCGCAAACTGACGCTCTTGTTGACGCCATTCATTCGTTACGGCGTTGCTAAGGTCTGCCGAATTGATCTCGATAGGCTGACCCCGAACGCGACGGATTGCATTTCGGCCTAGCTGACCCAGGCGAGCGGACTTGCCCGCAAGCTCATCTGCAAAGCCAGCCAACAGTCCCTGATAGACGGAGTTGCCTGCGTCGTATGCGCCGTTGGTCGTGACAGCCTGTTCGGCTGCGCGTGTTTGGGAATCTGTGAGGACGGGAACGCTATCCCAAGGCGCAGGGCTTTGAGTCTCTGAGCCAGGGTAAGGCGCTGTTCCAACAACCTTGACCCATTTGCCAGTCGAAGGCTCTAGTTCGTAACCTTGCGCACGAAGTTGCTCAGCAGGCTCATTCGTATAGGATTCTGCCACAACGCCATACGCAGGCCGTTGAGGTTCACGAGTGCGCGGCGCAGAAACGACCGGAATGTTATCCCAAGGATCAGCCATTAAGGTTTAGGCCCCCGAACCTGACCATCAGGCGTGATGAAATATCCACCGCGTGGAACGTTGGCGAAACTAGCCGTCACGTCAGCGGGGTTGATGTAATAGGGATTGCGAGTGCTTCCCAGCCGTTCAGAAGGGCGACCGCCAGAACCGATCACGCGTTGACGCGCCTGCTGTTGCGCGGGCGTCAGGTCAAAGCGAACGCCAGGCGTGTTGCCTGAGCGCTGGCGTTGAGGCTGGCCACCTTGCGGCGGCGCAACCCGATCAGGCGAAACGCCGTAGCTATCCGCATATCCACGATACTCGTTCTCAATACCGCGATAAGTTTGCTGACGAGTTTGAAACAGATTGTTCGCTTGGGTTAAAAAGTCATTGCGCTGATTGGGGTTTAGGCGCTGACCATTGATTGCGCGGTTGTAGAGGTTGCGAATACGTTCAGGAACGCCAGCAGCATTTTGAGCATTGGCAAACTCTTGCTCCCGAACAACCGAGCCGGGATCTAGAATCTTCATGTAAGCGAAGATTAGAGAAAGGTCGCCCGCAGCAGACGGATTGCGAGCCGCAGCCTGAACGCTGTTATAGGCAGACTGAACAGTTCGAAAGTCTTTGACTTCCTGACGGTTGTTAAACTCACGCCGAAGATTGACCTCATCGCGTCGATTTGAATTCTCCTCTGCTTGGTCTTGCCGACGCTCCGCGCGATCTGCCGTAGCCTGTGCGCGCTGCTCAGCAGGGCTTAGACCTCGATTTTCGCCCTGTGCGACAACCCGAGCGCCGCCGCCTGCCGATGTGGCGGGAGCAGCAGCGCCATTAGAAGGGCTACGAGATCCGTTTTCAAACTCACGGATAGCTTGAGCGATCAGCGGGATTTTGTCTTCTGTTACGCGGTCGTTGGGGCCTATTCCGGCGCGGCGCGCAACATAGTTGATGTATGCGCCTGTAGGGTTGTTGTCAGACGGAGGAGCCCACCGATTGATGATCTCAGCGGGAGTGTCGAACCCTCTCTGAACGTATGACCCTAGCAGGCGAGTTTGCGCTCCCTCTCCAGACGACAGGTCATTAAAGATAGCAAACCGACCATCCGATCCAGCATAACCCGGCAACGACCTAGCAAATGGACCGTCCTCGATATTGCCTGGATTATTGTTGCGGATTCCGCGTGGAACGCCGGAGTTTGCGGACGCTCCAGACCCTCCAATCACCCCGCCTGGACGCCCGCCAACCTCAACAATCGTTTCCGTTCCATCAGAATTTCGAACTGAACGATACTCGGGGGCCTTGGCTCCTTGGTAAAGCGGCGTAACGGTTCCGTCTTCTGAAACCTCGATAAAATCATTGCCGACAGCAACGCGCTTGGCCTCACGCGGCGCTGAGTAAGCGACCGACGAAGATGTCTGTCCCGTAAGCGGATTAAGGCCAACTGCAACGGTGTCTCCGTTAGCGCCAGCCCTCAGCTCATATTCCATTGCTTGAGCGGTTAGCGCCTCCACCTGATCCAAAAACGCAGGGTTGGCAGCGACCTGAGCAGCAATTTGATCAAACTCTTGCGGGTTTGTCCCGATAGCCAAAAACGTAGGACGGTATGACGCAAGAGCAGCAGTTACATCCTGCCCGGCGTCGCGCTGGGCCTTAAGCGCCTTGACAACTTGCATAGTCGTTTGAAGCTGGCGTGCAGAATCAGCCGTTCGCTGAGTGCGAGCAGCGGTAGCGTCTGTGGCTGCTTGCGTCGCAATTTGACGGCCTCCAGCGAGATCGCCAGATTGGTAAAGGGTGTTCGCCGCTCCTTGACTGTTACCTCCCGCCAACAAAGCCCCGGCCTGACGATTTGCGCGCTGAGTGAACAGGCCGTCAACGAATTGCTGGCCTTCGGTTACGGCTGCAAGGGGGTTAATCAACTGAACCATCTATCCCCACCGATTGATAAGGCCAGAGCCAATGCCCGCCAACTGGCCCCACATTTGACCGTTCGCCGCGCCTTGGGTCGCGTAGCTCGACGCCAGGTTCTGTGCATTGTTGCCGAGCGCATTCCCCATGCTGTTAGCGAAATTCTGGCCCTGTGCCGCGCTCTGATTTGCAGCCGTTTGGCCTACGCCAGCCAGAGAGGCTAGGCGATTGGCGTAATTGTTGAACTCGCCTGAAGCCAAGTTTCCACTGTATTGAAGAGCGGCCTTTTGCGCTGCGCCACTGTCCTGAATGCCGAGGGCGGCGTTTCTCGCCGTCAGCGCTCGGCCCTGCTCGTTCTGGCGAAACTGATAGTCAGGACTGGCCTCAAAGACTCTTTGTGCTTCCGCAGAAGCGCCAGCGCCATTCAATCCCAAAAGATTGGCATAATGACCAATCGATTGCGTTCCTGCTTGAAGCCAGGGCTGCTGATTCTGCTGCGCGATGTCAAACTGACGCCGCTGTTCAGCAATTGTCGCATCCGTAGCCTGCTGAGACGCATTGGCTGCGCTCTTGGCGGCGTTCGATTGAGACTTTGAAGCGGCAATAGTGCCTGCCGCTCCGACGCCTGCTGCAATAAGAGGAACCGCTACGGGCATCGAATCTTCTTTCCTACAGGCGAAGACAACCAATCATCTCGCGTTAGATACCATAGTTTTAGCCTTTTTGAGAGGCCTTGGTCAACAAACTCACCAGACGACTTCCAGCGGTGGCTTTTCGGGGGTCGCGACTGCCAATGTCCTTCTTGTTCGTAAGTGAAAACGAGCAAGGCTTTGCTGAAAATGTGATGTAGCGCCTTCGCACCTGTCGTTGCTACCTCTCTGCCCCACCCCTCTGGAGTGAATAGCGTGTGCATTTCATAAATCGATCCAAGATGATCTGTTTTTACAAAAAGAACACCGCCGTTATCTGATGCAAACGGTTCGTTGCATTCGTTCTTGATCAATGGAGAAAGGGATTGTTTTTCACACTCCATGAACACAAACGGAGCGACTTCAGGATGAAAAGCTACAGAATCCCAGAACTTGACATCCCTATTGATCACGTCGTCCGCCTTGCATAAAGCTTCACGTCAATGTTGTTCACATCACCGTCTAGCATACGGGTGTCGATACGGTAAGAGACCGCGCCTGTCGTCGTTCTGGCAGACGTAAAGACTGGGATTTCTGAAGGGTTTGTGACGTAAACTGTTCCTGCTGGATTTGGATCAGCGCGCGTAATCAGGAAGTTCCAAGGTCCGCCGATGATCGTATCGACGCCCGCCACGACCTCGACTAGTCGGATTTCGCCATTAGTCTCTCCAAAAAGAGAGGTTGTCGTAGATTTAGAAAACAGCCCAGATCCTGGAATGGTAAGATCTCCAGCGACAACGCCTGTAAGATCGACTTGAGGCCCCAGCACCCACGCAGACGGAAGCATATCGCGCTCAACCGTCTGAGATCCACTGTTGCCGCCCGACAGCCCGATAGCGATACCAGCCAACTCAAGCGCCTCGTTGATCAGTATGAGTTGTTGAGCCTGAGAGGCCTGAAGTTCTTGGATCTGAGCCAAGATGGCGTTCTGATCCGCCTCCTGCTGTTCAATGCGGGGTGCAACTTCGATATTCCAAAACCGCAAGAAATAGTCGAGCGGCTTGCCCTGACCATTCACAATGGCAAGATTGGCCTTGAGGCGAGGAAGTTTGAACGCAGCCATTAGCGAGACGGCTCGTTATATGCCGCACCTGAGACGGTCCAGATGATGTCGTCAGTCACCTGAAACTGAACCAACATGCCAGGATAGCGCGCCACGCCAAGACGGTTCAGCCGCACCGGCTCTCCGTAGTTTCCCTGACGCCCTATCGACACGTCGAACCAATCATCATAGGTCTGAAGATCGTAAGACAGGCTTATGCGGACTTTGGGGTATAGATTTGGGTCTTGTGCCGTCCCGGTATAGGCATACAGGTCAAGCGCGTTGATGCGTTGAGGCTGACCGACGACGCCAATGCCTCCGGTAATGCGCCGAACCATCGGCAACCCCGCGTCGTTGGCGACTTGTGGATCTAGGCGGTAAAGCTTCCCGTCTGTATCGCTTCCGGCAACGACGAACGTCTCTCCCATATCTCCCACATGACAACGCCATCCTGCGCGTTCGTAAGTCTGAAATTCCGACCATTGCTGCGTAGAGGCGTCGTAGGCATATGTTCCATCAGAAATCGTCAGACACCACAGAGAGTGACCATCGACGGGAAACGACCACGCGCGGAGGCTATCCACATCCGACTTGCGGATCTGCTCCTCAAGCGAATGATCGGAGAAACGCACCGGAGCCTGATCGCCACGATAGACAAGGCCATCGTTTCCAACCCAAGCAACCGAGTTATCGAATCGGCACACGCTATCTCTGGCGCGGCAGCCTTTGTCGTAGTTTCTCCCCGGAACGCGCTGGAAGGGCAGGTCTGCGTCGCCAGTAGGTACCCAAACCTCAATCCCCTCTTCCTTGAAGAACCAAAGCTCATCCCCCACGCGCTCCACCTTTACGATGTCGCCGGGGCTGGATTCCGTAGTGGCGAATGACAGGCCGTCAGGGTTTGTCTGCCCCGGCTCGGTCCAGTAGAACCGCGCTGAACCTTCCTCGGGTAGGATGAAGTAGCCATTCAATTGCGCGACAGATCCAACAAGCCGACCATCAGGCATGACGACGGTCGTCACAGATGCGCCTGTGCTGCTGTAAGCAATGCCGTCAGAAGCAATCAGCACCCGAGAGGATGTCGCGGCCATAGAGACACGAAGAGAGCCAGGGACGGAACCGACAAGCGTATCGTCGCCTATGTCGTCCACACGGTATAGGTCGTCGCCAGAAACGACGATAAAGTCGCCGTCGAATGTCCCCGCTTGGCGGAACACGCCCCGAATGATGTCTGCGCCTAGATCGGCAAACAAAACCTCGCCCGGGCGTTGAATATGGTCAATGCCGTTGAACCGATTAGTAACACTCTGCTCGACAAGCATGTTCACCGCACGGATGACGGGCATCCATTGCGTTTGACGCTTCTTACTAGACGTGCCGAGCTGGATTTCTGGCATTACGGCTCCAGAGCGATAGCATGAACGACTGTCGCGCCAGGGGATGAAGGCAAGGAAAGAATCGTTAGGCCAATGAGAGCGACAGTTGATCTATTCGTGCGTGTGACACGAAGATTTGCTGACGTGCTTGTAGGTGTCCCTTCGACCTGAACGTTGATCACGTCTGTGACGCCTACGCCAGTTTCTGCAATGGCGCTGATGATAGGCGTTACGCCATTGGTGAACGGCGGATTGAACGTCCAGACAAGAGACCCATCTGCCGCACTCGTCATACGAGACTTGCGGGCTTTTGAGGCATGGGTGTGGTTCGCCAGAGCGTAGACGGTGTTTTGCGTCCCCAAGGCGCTGTTATCCGCCACAGACGGAGGCGCACTCGTTGCAGCAGTCGGCATTTCGTCCTTACGAGCGAAAGATGACGTGTCTACAGCGGGGTTAGATCCTTGATCGGCCACTTAGAAGGTCTCCAGAACGCTCACGGCCTGCGCCACAGCCCCAATGCCAAAGACAGCGGCCTGGGTAGGGATTGTGATGCTGGAGCCTTTTGTTCCTAGCAGCAGAGCGCCGTTGGCGACAGTGACTCCGGTAACGCCAACAAACACGTCACCCGCGCCCACCATCGTAATGGTCACAGCCATACGGCCCGAGCGAGCCGCGACAATCTGCGTTGCACCCGTGCCGACGGTTACCTGAGACGTGGCAAGAGATGCCGCGCCATACGTCGCTGTAGGGACCGGATTAGCGGTCGTGGCGGCACTAGTGCCGTTAGCGCCCGTATTCCGTGTCGAACCATCCGTAGCGCTCGTCGCGGGTACGACATCAGCGCCCGTTGTGGGGTTGACCATAACGGCGCGAATGGCCGCTTGACCAGGGTTGTAGGGACCAGGCATTAGCAGTCTTCCTCGTTGCCGTAATTGGTGACTAGCGCAACGCTGTAGCGGTTGGCGCTGCGAAGCGTTTGAGGCCCTGCCAGTTCAGAGCCGAACAATTCAGTCAGGCGAACAGCCAGCACCGAGGCGAGACCATCAAAGCCTCTAGCACTCAGCGGAGCTTCGTCAGCCAGCGTGATATTGTCGATCCGCATCCAACGCTGAATCGTGCCGTCGTAAATGTAGGTTGCGCGCGTCGTGTTCTCGCTCGACGTGATGCGGATCACTGACTTATCGCGCGGGACGTTATAGCCGTCGTCGCCACCAAGCGGGACATTCAGCCCCCAGCCGTAGTCGCGATAGGGACGCCACGTATACCAGTAGTCATACGGAACCGTCTGAGGCAGATCGATGGTTACGCCATCAACCATCTCGTTAATGTGGACACTCGGATAGGCCGTCGCTTCGCCAGCGACATTCACCACCACATCGCGCACCCGTCCGAATGCGCCCTGCGAGATCCATTCCTCATACAAAGAGGCAAGAGATGCCAGCGCGTCAGCCGCATCAGAAGCCGACGCCTCGCCGCCTGAGCGGAGAACGCCGATCTTCTTAAGCGACAGCGTGATAACGTCTCTTGCCGTCTTCATCAGTCTTGAGCCTTATCCTTGGCGTCTTCGTGCTGTGCTTTCAGTTTGCGCAAGCCTTCCAGCCCTAGCTTGTGATGAGCAGGCACGTTTTCAGCCTTCAGATAGTCACGCAGCGTTTGGACTTCGGCTTCTTCTGCCTCATCCTTTGCTGCATCAACATCGTCCTTGTCGCTCTTTGCCGTCTCAAAGAAACGGTTCTGAGCGAACTTGGCTTGCAAGACCTCTTCCTTCACGTCCACGGACTTGCCGCGAACGAAAGTGTGGTCATGCTGGACGATGAATTGATCACCGTCCTCATTGACCTGGCCCTCGGGATATTCTCCGTGATAGGTGACTTTCATCACATCCTCCTTACGCTTGAGGTTCTTCAACCGTGTAGAACAGAGCGACTTCCAGATCACCCGGCGTCGCAACCGTGCCAGCCGCAAGAGCCGCCGTGACTGTCAGGAACCGGCTGGAGGGGCCACGCAGGAACAGGCCGGTATTGGCGATGGCATCAGAGTTCCCCGCCGTGGCAATCGAGCCAGCCGCAAAGTAGCGGTCAGGGTCAGCAGCCAAAACGGTGCCGTCAGGTTGAGTGAACCCAGCGTCACCGATGTTCAAGGTCGTCGCGCCACCAAAAGCGGGATACTTCACCCGAATATCCTGAATGCGGAAGTTCGCAGGCAGGCGGAACAGGTTGATAGTGTCGGTCGTGGTCGCGCCAGCGGTCAGAGTGACCTTGGTGTATTGGCAACGAACCTGACCGCCGCCAGCGCCGAAACCGGGGACCGGAAGAGCGCGGGCAATAGCGTCACTGTTGAAAACAGCCATAGAGATATTTCCTTCTACCGTTTCCCGGCTAGACGGGATTGCCTAGCCGGGGGAATGGTTGGTGATTACAGGGAGGCCGAAGCAGCCGTGTAAATGTGATATGCGCCGTAGTTGACGCCTTGGAAGGTGGTCTTCTTGATGCCGATCAGCTCTTCAATGGCCTTGGCAGGACGGAACTCGTAGTCTTGCGAGTTGTCAGTGATCAGGCGCGGACGCTGACCCCAGGCAACAGCCATTGCAGATTGACCGCACAGCGTGGCTTGAGCCACGTCAATACCGCCAGCGCCAGCACCTGCGATCACCGGAAGATCGGCGATCTCCTTGATGATCATGCCGTTCCACAGCAAGTCGCCGTTGCGGAACAAGGGGTTATCACGACCGCGTTCCATCGCATCACGATTGGCTTGGAACATCGTTGGGTCGCGGCGCAGATCACGCATCTGACGACGCTGGACGAAGACCACATACCACTCTTCGCCGTTGTCCAGACGATACGGGTTGATCGCCGGTCCAGTCGCGGAGATGTCAGCCGTAGCGGCCGCACGTTCACGAGCCAGATCCAGAACCGCCGTACTCATCTTGTCGTCAGTGTTGTCCAGAGTCGCCAGAGCCGTAGCCATGACGTTGGACGAGCCGTTCGACACGAGGACGCCGAACTGAACGCGATCCGCGTTATTCACCAGGAAGGCGTTACGTTGTGCAGGGGTAGCGGTGGTGTAAGGCACAACCACGTCAGGCGTCAGGAAGCCTTCAGCGTTCGACAGGCCCTGAACAGGGATACCGGTCAGGTTCTCGATGATGCCGGTCTTGAGAACGATCCGAGCAGCCCAATCGCGCAAAGACGGACCCGCAACACGCAGGATGTCCATGTTCGACTTGTAGCTGGTGGACTTCGGAACCTTGACAGCGTTACGACGGTATTCCGTCGTGACTTTGTCAACGAACTGTTCCAGATCGACTTCGTTGCCTTCAAGGACCTGAGAACCGCGAACACCCGCGTTCTTGATGACACCCAGTAGCGGAACGATGATGTCCTTGCCGCCATCGGTCTTGGATTCGTTGAAGATGCGGATAACCGCATCCGAACCCTCGCCCATGAACATATCGAACCCGGAGGCGCGAATGTAGGGCTTGTAGTAGTCGTTGATTAGCCAGCGAGTCTCGTTGAGATTCGAGTTAATAATGACTTCGGCCATTACCTATCCAGTGCGAATTTTACCTCCGACCAATCCGCACCTTGAGGAACTTGGCTAACTCCACCGTTACCGGGCTTCGAAGCAAGACTGCGAGGGGGCGTTTTAGAGGGAGACGGTTGCTGTTGAGAAGGCACTGCGGCCTCCGGTTGAGCAACAATCCAGCCCTGGCTAATCGCATAGTCCCGCGCGAAGTCTTCTGGAGACTTACCGGCTAGTGATTGAAGGGTCCGTGACTGCTGGTATTCCTGAACTACGAATTCTACTGGAGACTGAGCGCGTCCGATACGCATGTCCAAGGCGGGATCAGCGGAGGCTTGCTGCTGAGCCCATGCAATCGCTTCCTTAACCGTGTCCTCGCCAAACTTGTGTTCGGCCTTGAACTTGGAAATCTCAACGGTCGCATCCCACTTCATCTTGGCCTGTTCAGACTGAACATAAGCCGCGAAGCCGTTGGGGTCTTCATACGCATCGGGAATAACTTGCGCCTGTGGCTGCGGTTGTTGGCGCTGGACTGCTGCGAACTGTTGCCGCAACTCCTCGCGCTCACGTTCCGCTTCCTGCCGCTTGCGACGTTCTTCCTTCATCTCTTTGTAGAGCGTCGGGTTGAACTTCTCTTCCGGCTCGGCTTGTTGCTGAACTTCCTGCGTCGGTTCCGGCTCTTGTGGTTCCTGCGTCTCTACGACATCAGGTGCCGCCACAACTTCCGGCGCTTCGACAGGATCTTGGGTCTCACCGGCTTCTTCAAGCCAATCATCGCCCATGCGATCAACAACGTCAGTCATTCCGTCTCCTTGCCTGATTAACGGCGGCTAACCGAAATCACCCCGATCATCGGCGAGTGTCCCTGTAGTCTTTAATACTGTGGTTCTTTTCGAGTTGCAAGGTCATAGGCTTTCTGCTGCATTTCCGCCGCGTCGATTACCACACCAGCCTCTTCAGATTTGGCGCGGGCCACATTGAGCGCCGTATCGCTCTCGACTTTCGCAATATCTGCCTGAGCCTTACGCATCCCCAGCTCAACTTGCATTTGTTGCATTTGCTGCTGCATCTGCGCCATCTGCTGCGCCTGCGGATCGTCCTTCTCGGAATCCAGGATCGACTTGATGCGGCCCTTGTCGGGAATGGACGACAACGCCAGTGCAAGCTCTAGGGCCTTAGCCGGACCATAGGCTTCGGCGATCTGAGGCAACAGAGGCGCGATAGCCTCAAACTGCTCAGCCTGTAGGTTCGCCGTGTCAGGCACGGTCTCTACCTCAATATCCACGTCCATGTCAGCCAGCTTGTTTGTGATCTGCGGCGGCTGAATCCCCTGCATTTGCATCATCTGGACGACTTGAGGATCAATCGGCTGTCCCTGTGCATCAGCGGGCATGTTAACGCCCGCAAAGTCTGGCTTGCCTTCGTCCCCCGTGATCCTGATCCACCACGGTTCCGTCTTGAACTGCTTCAGGCGCAACCATGCTTGGCGATAGATCTCGTTCTCCCAATCCTCCAAGCGACCCAGCGCACGAGCAATCTCCGTCATGCCCGCTTGTTGCAGCACCAAGCGGCTCCGGCCCGATTCGTTGGACCCTGATGCATCAGCCAGCACAGCGGGCGTGGGGGCCTGCCTGACGAGCGCCTGACGGGCGTCCGCCATCATCAGGCTGATGGATTGCAGCATGTCGTTCGTGGGAACGGCTGTATATCCCAGCGGAATCACGCCATCTGCCTTAGCCGCTTCGGCACTTGCCGTCTTGGAATCCACCTCAGGCGGGAAGTTTGGATCGCTAATCTGAAGCTGGCGATGGTTAGCCAAGTGCAGCGCGCGAGACGTGTATGCGTTTAGCTCGTCCTGCGGCGACAGCATAGACGCCACGAGGCCATAGCGCTGATTCTTTCGGTCGATAAAGCACGACCCCATGACGATAGGACAAATTGGCTCCTGATCGTCGTCCAGATACGGCGACACGTCCTGCTCTAGGACGCCACCGACATAGAACACCGTCCGCATCCACTGGTCTTCGCGGTGATAGAGTTCCACGACAAACAGGCGTCGCTTTTTCTTGTCCATCCAATATGAGTTTCCGCCCACGCTATCAGGCTTGTCCTCATACATCGTGCCAAGGCCTAGATCCACGCCCCAGCCCGTCTCAAATGACACGCCGATGTCTTCCGCCAAATGCGGATACATGCGCTGCACGTCCTGCTCATACAGCCACTTGCCAACGCCCTTGAAGATGGCATCCGAGAAGTTGGCCTCACGTGAACGGGGGTCGTAAATAATCTCGTCATACCGAATGCGATGGATCACCGCGCCGGTCTTCTCATCTGCCTCGACAATAGCCGCCGCCACCCCCTCAATCAGGTGGTTCTCTGCAACGTCGATCTTCGTCTTGTGGAAGCGATTAACGTCAGCCACGTAGCGCAGGGCCTTGGACGCAACATCCGCCTGATCTTCGTTGTCGGGATTGCGAGGCCAGGCGCGGGGGTCAACCTTGGCCTGTTGCAGGATGCCTAGCAGGCCATTGATGGCAGGCTTGATCTCGTTGCGGATGACACGGGGCTGTCTGGCCCGGCGTAGAGCCAGCGTCTTCGGTCCGTCTAGCTGCTCGCCGTCATAATATCTGCGGCATTTCTCGGACTGAGCGCGACCAATCTCTGTCCCGTCTCGAAACTCGTCCACCATGCGCTTGAGTGGCGCGCTGTCGATCAGCCGAAGACGCGCGACTAGATCGGCCTGCTCCTGCTCTTCGGGAGAGAGCAACAGTTCTTCTTCAGCGAAAAATACATCAGCCATAAAGTCCGCCGCCGTCCTCGTCTGCGTATCTGTCGCGTGAATACAGGTCTTTCGGGCGTCGAGTATCGCCTTTTTCAGGCTTAGGCGCAACGCCTTGTCGTCTCAGCCCCTCTAGCATGTATCGAGCCGCGTCAATAGTGTGGTCATCCCAAGCATCTAGGAACGGCAAGACCTCATCCGTCTGCTTGTCGATCTTGTAGCTGAAGCCGCCAAACTCCCGCGCTGTCTCAGGGCAACGGGGGTGAATCACAATCTCGAATGACTGCAAGAACGATATGCCATCCTCGATAGATCCTGCGCCTTTTGTAGCCGGGATGATCTTTGGGAAGCCGTGCCTGCGCATGTAGCTGACAAGCTCAGGACGTGCCGTGTCTGCTGTAATGCGGAAGTCTCTAGACCTTGGGATGCGGTCAAAGAAAGCTGGCGTTTCGTCAACCTCAATCCCTACCTCATAAGCTTCATGGTCAATGAACAGCACCCGCCCCGATGGGTCGTTGACAGGCCTGCCATCTTCCCACTTGCCGATGAACCCACGCAACAGGACAGCCGGATCAACGGAGAAGCCCCAATCCGCTCCAAAGCGGAATGTAGCGTTGGCGGGGCTGTCGAATTCTTGAACACGGAAGTTCTTGAACACCTTGGCATCAGAGCGGGCCATGAAGCCGCCCTGCCAGATGTGCGTGTAGTCATCGGGCCTGACGAGAAGATCGCGCTTGCGTTCATCGTCCAGCACGGACGGGAACCAAGGGTTGTCACTCCAATTTAGCTCTACAATCTGCATGTCGTCGGTCGCCTCAGTGCGATAGCGACGATGCGTGGAGCTATCAGGGCTAGACGGGTTCCACGTAATCCATATCTCCGACCCAGGCTCACGCACCGTAGGAATGAGGGTCTTCCAACTCATTTCGCTGACTTGCTCGGCCTCATCGACCCAAGCCAAAAGAATGCGCGCCTTGCCTTTCAACGATTCGATGTTGTGGCGCAGGCCCGAAAAGACATACTCGACCTTGCCGGACACGTGCCGGATGTATTGGCGACCAATCTCCCACTGACGCGCAAGCCAAGGGTCAGACTCGATTGCAGCCTTAACCTCTGCGAACGACGAATCACTTAGCGAGTTCTGAAACTCACGTCCGCATAGGATGACGCCTGATTTCCCCTGCGCGACTGCTGCTGTTCCGAACACGGCGGACATGAGAGCGAAAGATCGCGTCTTGCCAGATCCACGCCCTCCATACGCGCCTTTGTAGCGGCTGGGCTTGCTGAACATCGGGGCCAGCTTGGGAGGAACCTCAACCCAGCTATAGTCGCGAACCCCTCGCCGCATTAACTCTTGGCGGGCCTCGTAAACGTCTGTGACCGCAAGCCTCACAGCCTACCGCGAACGATCTCTAGCAGCGGCACAAGCGGCGCTTCCTTGATGGCGTTGGCACGGACAATTGCCGCACTGTCGCTATCTAAACGAGCGCCATACAAGCCCTGATGTACAATCGCAGCCTTTGCGAACGAGGCGTTCCAGTCAGTCGGTTGGTGCGCAAGCGTGGAGCCAGATGAAAGTTCAAGGGCGCGGCGGTTCACGACATGCGCTCCATCTCAGCTTTAATCGCCCTTGCGCGCTCCGTCTGCCCCTCCACGCCATTCACCTTGTCGTATAGTGCCTGGAGGTCAGACAAGCTGCGCGTGGTTCGCGTCGGAGCAGCGTCGCCAAGCGCGTAGGCCGCGAGCGACCTGGCTTCCTCATCAGTCGCTTCGCCAGTGGACAGGACGTGCGCGGCGGTGGATTTGATGGGCGTGGTCATTGGACTTCCTCCAGTTCGGCGTAAAACGCCTTCCAATCTGTTGGCTTCCAGTTGTCTAGGGTGTTGGCGTGATCTCTCAGCATCTTCGCCAAATCCTGCGCGTCTTCCTTGCTGTTTACGTTACGAACGAAGCCAAGGCCTCGGTCTTCTTCGTTAACCCAGAAAGCGACAGCGCTGACAACGGGATCGCCATCATCTGACAGAAGCGTTGCACACTTGAGAAGGTCGGGTTGAATTGCTGGCTCGGTCATGTCTCTCTCCATCTGACCGCCCACCATACCCCCGCTCACTCCAAAGAGAAAGCCCCTCGTCCGGTTAGGGAGCGAGGGGCTTATATGGCTCCGCAGCCATTCGCGGCCGGGGTTCAAATCCTGCACCGCTTACAGAGTGCGCATCCAACCGGAATCCAGTCGGTCTCTGTGTGGTTATTATAAAACGAAACCCGCCAACATCGCAAGGACATTGGCGGGCCGTTGTCGGTTGGGCTTAACCCAAACCCTCTAACCGCGAATCTGACTTCGCGACAGCTTTGGAAGCGCCAAGTAACTACAACACCCCCGCCCTCTGCGCAACCCACAAAGCGGCGAGGAGGACGACAACGGCCTGAATCAGGCGCTTGATGCGAACGTCGCCCAGCGGGATCATGTCGATGGCGTAGAGGATCAGCACCAGAACGACGAGAGCGATTAGGAGGGTGAGGAGAAGGGTCATGCTGCGTCAACGCGGGTGGGGGTGGGGGGTTCCTGATAATGGCCGCACTTTTCACAGATGCGCTTGCCAGTCGCGCCGCCGATCATGACGCGCTCTCTTCCGCACACTTCGCACGAAGTTCCGTCGTATTCTCCGCATCCCTGATCGACCTCGTGGGGGTCACGATCTCCATACCAAGGCTCCATCACTCCCCCTCTCCTTCGCCAAGGATCGCGTCGATCATGGCAACGAAGCAAATCTTCGGGCCATCTATTTCAAATCCTCCTGTAGGATCTGCACAGCCATACGTCCCAACAATCTCCTCTTCTCGATCCTCCGCAGCCTTGACCATCGTCTCATCCGGCTCCCGCACAGCCATCAGCACGGCGCGGGCATCACGAAACAGGTTTGCGCGAATATATTTGTTCGTCCAAACTTGCTCAGCCCATGCAGCAACTTCCTCGTCTGACATCACGCCCTTCGGGTCTGCTCGGCCTCTAGCCAAAGCCCTAGCCGCGCGTTCAAGGGTCGGGTTGGTCATTCGCTGAAATCCTTCCTCATGCTCGAAACGCACCAGGCGACAATGTCAGCCAGCGAGTCATCGTTATCCTTGGCGATCTGATCCGCCCACGCTACGTCTTCAGTAGGCAACCAGCACTCCACGCGCTTATACCCCGCCTCCTTCCTGCGCAGGCGTTCGGCGCGTTTGCGGATGGTGTCGGGGGTCATTGGGAGGCCCTTATGATTTCGCGCGCCTGCTCATCGGTAAACGTGCGGCGACGAACAACAATCTGATTTGGTCTGGTCACGGCCATTCTCATCACACGCGGCAAAAGGCGGATTTTGCGGCCTGGATGGCAACACCGATTGAACAGTAGCCACATGCGTTCCTCCTCAATCGTGTAGCCAAGGTGCAGTTTGCGGTGGCGTTCCCTGTCCTGACGGAGGATCTCTTTAAGGAAACGCTGCTCACCACTCAGGATATTCAAAGCCGCCTCTGCGGCACGGCGGGAGGGGGTCATGCTGCCGAACTCCGCACGTTAGCCTCAAAAATACGAAGCATGGCGATAGCTGAATCCCATGTCTGATTGTCGGGATGAACGTCAGGCTGCGACTCAACCAGAAGAGAGACAGCCTGGGCTATACCATCAGCCTGTCCGTCCTGAATGGCTTTGCGGGCTTTGCGGAGACTTGTGGTGACGTAAGTCATGCCACCGCCCCCATGCGCTTCAGGCGCTGAATATCGCGCTCTAGGATCGACAGGCGCTGGCTGTTGGGGTTGTTGGCCTGAGTCTTGTCGCGCAGGCTGATCGTTTGGGCCAGCAGTTCGTTCAAAGACATGTCGTTCTCTCCATCTGTTGGAGCCAACATAGCACGACCGGTCACATGGTCAAGCGTTATTTGAAAGGATTCGGATCGGTGAGCACGATTTCGTCGTCCGCATAATTTTCGTCAGGCTGAACGGACGGATAAAGACGTTCTAGATCCTCGCGCGTGATCCAGCGCGTCCGTGCATAAAGGCGCTCTTGTGCGCGCTCCTCGTCATGCTGGCTCACAGCCCGACCCTTCCCTTGAGCCATTCGTGATAGGTCAGGCGGACGTGATAGTCCTCTGGAATGCTCCAGCGAGGCCAATCATACCCTAGCGCCGTGACCTTGGCTTTCCATTCCACGACGTGCTTTTCGCACCAGTCCATGAAGGTGCGCTGATCGAACTCAGGCACCACGCCCGTATCGTGCATGTAGCACTCACGGACGAGGTTGGAATTATCCTTCGTCATCAGTTCATGATCCCGAACTGCTTGGCGCTCAGCTTGTGAGCCTGGCCGTTCACAGTGACGATCACCGACTTACCGTTGACTTTGGCGACGATGCCTTTGCCGTAAACGGTGTTTGCTGCTTGTCCAACGATTGCCATGTCCGTCTCTCCATCTGATAACCGACACTAATCACGACCGGTCACGGTGTCAACGGGTTATTTCTCAGCGCCCATAGTCAGACCCAACCATCAAGGCCTTGGCGCGCTCCATGAGAAACACGCTCTCAGCGCATCCGTCAGTGCCGGCCATGTAAATCTCGCCGTCCTCGTCAATGCCGACAACGAAACACTGTCTCAAGCGACCTACAGCGCCATTCAGAACGTCATCGGCCTCCATGTGAAAGCCGTCCCCTTGCAGCACCTCAAGCTGAACCACGTTCGTCACTTCTACTCCCCCGCCACCGGAATGCTCGCCAGAACCGCTAGCTGCTCGGCACTCAGACCCGTCACGTCCACCGTCCCCTGCGTCCGAATAGGCCCGCCGTCTGTGCCGGTGTGTTCCTGCGTGATCTTGTCGCCGTAGGTCTTAGGGTTGCGCTTGCCCGTCTCCCACTTGATGAAGTTGAGCAGGGCGTTCGCGGTTTGGTGATCGATCAGACCAGCGAGCAAGTCTTCCCGAACCTTCTTGGCCTGGTCCGCTACGGTGTGCGCCTGGTTGCCTCGTGCGCGCACATAGTCATCACGAAAGCCTTGTTTGTCCTCATCGTTCAGCCACCGATAAACCGTGTTCGTTGACGGCATATGATCGCTCTCACAGATTTTGATGAGCGACTCGTCCATGGCGATACGCTCGCAAATTTCTGCGGCGATCTCTGGCGTGAAGACTGAGGGTCGTCCAGTCATTCGGCTTCCCACGAAAACTTACGAAGAGCGACGCCCTCAGAAGGTTTTAGGCTCGCATTGGAAAGTTTCACGTCGCGAGTGATTTTGCCTCGCGGTGTGATTTTTCCAAACGGAGATTTTCTCGCCTCTTTCAGCATGTCTGCCATGCCGTTATCTGCGTATGATCGAAACTGCTGCATGATGCTACGCCTCAACCGAACGGAATTGGGTCATCAAGCTTCTCCCCACGCGCTCGCTTCGTTTTGATAGGTTGAACCAGCGCACCGGGAAACGTCTCCTTGATCGACCGCACAATATCAGGGAAGGCCTCAATGGCGCGAGCCACCTCTTCGAGCGTCCAGACGTTCTTGAGTCGCCCATCCCGAATAACCTTCGACGCATCTGCGTTTGTCTGCACGATAGCGACAAGCGAGCCATCCGACAAGGGCGTCTCCCAAACGTCAGGATCTATCGGCTTCTCGCCCGCCTGTTCGGCCTGCTTGTCCAGAGCAGCCCAAGCGCGCTCCATGCCGCCTGTCGCGCTCGCCACGGTGTCCAGCATATCGCGCGTGATGACCTTCGCGCCGTAGCAGGCTTCTAGGGCATCCCTCATGCGTTCGCCCTGGCGATAGAACTTGGCGCGGGTGTCTGCGCCTACGAGAAGCGGCAGTCGGTCCACGCCCCACTTCGATTCCATGCGCTGCGCGATGTGGTCCACGCCGTCTATGTGCGCCTTCAGCGTGGTTGTGTCCTCGTTCATTTCGATCTCTCCATTTTCCAAAATCCTGACAATCTTGCTTGCGTGCGCGTCACCGAACTTCCCGCCTAAAGGTAGAGAGAGAGGGATTTTCAAGTTTGCTTACATACGCGCAAGCAGGATTGTCAGGAAAAATACCAAAATCCTGACAATCCTGACGGAAACAGCGATTATTCCACATCGCCGCCAACTCGGCCCTTTTTGATGATTTTCATCACCTCGGCCTTCCTTCTCGCCTCTTCTGCGCGGCGTTCGGCCATCGCTAGGCGAAGGTTCTTAACGACAGTCCAGCCCTTGCCGCCCTCGTCTTCAGATAGCCATCCACCAGCAACCAACGGCGACACGCGCTGTCCAATTTCCCACGTCGTAAGGCCGCGCAAAGAGCGAACGCCTGCCGTGAAGTCCGACGCCGTGAAGCGCTCTTTATCACTCGTCAGAATGAAACTGGCGATCTTACGCAAGGCCTCCCAATCGCCGCCGTCCGTCGAACTGCGATAAAGCTCCAGGCCATGCGGAATGCAGAAGTCGCGAATGATGCGTTCTGCATCCCTGACCGTGCGCTCGGAAACCGCGTCCAAAATCGCGTCAGGATCGCTGATCATATGGAGCACGAGAGACAATGAGCCGTGAATGCCCGATAGTTTGCCTGCGAATCCGCAGAAGCCCTTCCCGAGACCATCCATACCCTCAAGGTCATGAAGAAACCTCTGGAAGGCCCCTGACGCCTCCCTGGCCCCTTCATCCATCTGAAGCTTGGCGGGCATCATACGAAGAAGCCTAAAGCACAAATCTTTGTAGGCTTCAGCGGGGGCTTCGTCTTCTACCTCGCCGGAATAGATCGCCCGCGTCATCATGACGGGCAAGAATCTCTGTAGGAGGCCGTCAGACGTAAGGTTCGCCATCTCAGCCAGACGATCAGGCTGCACACCTCCAACGAAGGCGACGCATAGGTTCTGAACGAACGTCTCGCCCCGTCCAAGCCGGTCGATTGTGCGCGGGCCTCCGTTATAGGCCCCAAGCCAGAACCCACGGTCAGCAGCCGCCCCCTTACCGCCACCGTATTTATCCATCGCGCCAATCCAGCCCGACACCTCGTCTTGCTCGACCAAAACGCCCCTGTCCTGGCGAGAGAGTATCTCACCCAGCTTTTCAGACGTAACCTCGTTGAGCAGAAACCGCGTCGGCTTGGTTGGCTCTGTCTCGTTCTTGTCGCCGTCAGCTTTCCAGCGCGCATAGGAAGATTGGTATTCCTTGACCCCAACCGACTCCCACGACCGAACGGGTCGGACACAGGCCGACATGATGGGTGATTTCTTGGAAGACGGATCGCCTACCAACATCACCCATAGGCGCGGCTTCACATACCAATCGCCTGAACGCTTCATCTTGAGCGCAAACTCTTGGCTCATACATCCAGACAGGGCTGCAAGGGCAGACATCGCAACCGCCGACCTGTCGCCCCCGGTGCTGATCGACAGATATTCCACGTAATCCCGCAACACAGGCGGAAGCACTTCCAGAGGAAAGCCTGGAACAGCGTAGCGCTCCCAAGGATCGAAGATAGACGCGCCTGTCGCAGTGACGGATTCTGTCTCAGTGATGATCGGCGTGATCTCACCCTCGCTTGACACAACCTCAGCCACGAAGGTCTCGGGCTTTTTTCGCGCCTCCATGACCGCATTTCGGTTGGTCTGCGCGGCCTCAGCCTGAGCCTGGCCCTCTCCGGTTTCGTAGCTGTAGAGACCCAGCTTCGCCAATCGGCCACTACGCAAGCGGCGCATGGTGTTCTGAACCCGCATTAGAAGCTGCTGTTGTCCCGCGACGTTCGTCCAACGTCCATCATCATTCTTAACGTTGCGAGGGTCGCTGAACTCTGCAAAGGCGCTGTCGAACAACTCTTGAGGCTCTGGATCTGCGCCGTTCTCTTCCTGAAACTGACGAATGTGACGCAACAGAATATCGCGGAAGTGCGACTCTCGACCGTCAGTAACTCGGCCCACCCAATCCTTCTGGATTTCTCCGCTTGCGCCTGCCTCGCGCGTCACGTCCTGACGCATAGACGCTGGCGCTTCCTCAAGCCCTTTCAGCCGCTCAATGTCGGACGGTTTGGCGTTCTCTCGGATCGTCGTGACGGTTAGCTCTGTGCAATAGCCTTTGGCCTGCTTGCGCTCGCCTGGATAGGAAACCGTTCCACCCAGCCGCATGATTCGGGCCGAATCTTTGACTTTTGCGTCAGCGTTGGTGTGAAGCACGAGGGCGGCGAACGCATGGGCGAAATCGCCTTCATCGTCGCACGGCTCAACAAGTCTCGTCCAATGCTGCGACCGCCGCTCAGGCGTCAGGCCCGTGGTGACGACAAGCGCATCCTCGCAGACAGTCGCCATGCGAGCGCGGGTGTTATCATAGTCGCTGTCGATGTCGATTGGCACAGCCGTCGCGACGTAGAAGTCTTTCGCTTCTGAACGACCCTTACGATCCGTGTCGGGCAGCTTGAGTGCCGCTGCGATATAGACGTTCGACCCGTTTGCATTGCGCTGCACGGCGAACTCAACGGCCTTCTCGACCTCATCCAGATCAAACAACGCAGCCGCGTTGCAATGCCCGTTCCCCGCATCATAGGCGATCTCAAACAGCGCATCGGCGTAATCGCTTTTCGCTGGCTCAATCAACCATTCAATGTGGCTGCGAATATCGTCGGCGTTCGGGACACACGGCTTATCTGGCAAGCCCGTGATGCTGATTTGCGCCAAGGTTCCGGCAACTCCAGCAGGAACGCCACCACCCGACAAGGCAACCTTGTAATCCGCATGTGCGACCGATTTTGACGTAAACCACCGCTTTAGGTCGTTCTGAAGCCAGCCGCGCGCCTTGGCTGCTCCAATCTCTTCCGAGATCGCCGCAATGGTGCTGGCGTCGAGTTGGCGGATGTCCTGATTATTATCCGTCATCACGCCCGCTTCTCCACCTGGATAACGACGCGCTTAAGTCCAAGGATAGACAGAAGCTTATCAGAGGGTGGTCGCTCGCGGCGCATGACCGCTGAAATATAAGATTGAGGCAAGCCGCACTCGGCGGCGAACTTCGTTTGAGTCCCCGCTCGCTCAATTGCTGCGCTCAATTCATTTATGGGATCTGGTTCGATCATGACACCTCCTATTTCGGTTACCATACTCTCAAATCAATTACACGCAAGCGCTACTTGCGGATAGTCCCAGACAAAAAGAAAGGGGCCTCTCGACCCCCTTCCCTCTTAGAACTCTTCGTCGCCGCTATCGGCCTTCGGAGTTTCCTTCACCGGTTCCGGCTTCGGATCTTCCTTGGCCTCGCCAGACGAAGCTGCCCCGCCCAACTCAGCAGGACGATCAATCCATTTCTGGATTTCAAAGATCGGCGCATAGTTGGTCGAGGTCTGACCCTTGCCCGTCGAAACGATGGGCTTGGAACCCGTCAGGGCTACCAGGGGCAGCTTGCCGGGGTTAGCGGCCTTCTGCGCCTCATAGGCCGTGTGAAGCTCGTCCACGGCCCCAAGAACAGCCTTAGACGTGGCGCTGATCTCCCGCACGTCTCCACCCGACGACTTGCCGAGCTTCATCATAAGACGGAAGCCTTGCTTGTGCTGATCAGACGGACGGGCCGGAAGGGGCTGACCCAGAGGAACCAGCGTCAGTTGAGGCGCGACGCCAGCGGCGAACAGGCACCAACCCACTTCGATGTTCTCAAGGTCCATGACGGCGGTAAAGCCGTTCGTGATTTCGACGTTCTCCGTCGTCCACTGACCGCCCGAGTCTTGCTCGCGGTCCACGCGGAACATGCGTCCTGCGCGGGCATCAAACTTGACGACCTTGTTGAAGTCGCCACCACCATTCGATTCTGTAACCAGGCCAAGGGCCATTGCTTTTCTCCGTTTTCACCCACCCGAAAAGCGTCGGGACCGCGCATTACGACCGTTAGTAGCCGTAAATCTCGATTGCATTCGCCTTTGTCTGTGCGTCTGCGAAATAGAAACTGCTGCTGTCGTGCGGCACGATGGCCGCAAGCTCTCTTGCGTCTTTTGACAATCCAAGAAACCGCTCCAGCCGTTGAGCCGAAAGCGTTAGCTGACGCATGGAAGCCTCATATTGATCCTTCGTCAAGGTGTGCTTCTCGGATTTCTTGTCGGACGCATAGAAAAAGCGAACGCGCTTATCCATGTGAGCAGTCTTGTAGAGCGAGGCCTGGCGCAAATGCGTCTCCGACATCGCGCTAGGCACACGCATGGTCGTCTTCAGGTCCAGCACCTCGTCAGCGTAAAGCCAATCAAGGTAGCCGATGATCGGGACGCTGACGCCCTCTAGACGGACCTCAATCTTATGTTGATCGCCCTCGTTCGGACGGATCGGCAATCCGTGCTCACGCAACGAAAGGCCCTGCGTAATCATGCCGGGAATGACCGCACGCTCTGTGTCGCGCTTAGGATCGCCAGAGAGCGCCGTCAGACGGTCATAGACGGGCATGGCGACCGCTACGCAGTCCTCATGGCTCAGCGACGGGTCAAACAGCCCTGCGCTAATCCCTGCCTCTGCTGCGGTCCCTCTGTGCGCGGCGCATCCCATGCCCCCGCGCTTCCCCATCAACTTCTCCAATACCCAAAGCGAAGGCGCATTGAGCCAGAGATTGATTTGCGATGCTGAGAGGTGCGTCAGGCCGTGCGTTTCGAAAGCGTTCATTTTCCATCTTTCCTTGAAGCGTAAATAGCCAACAGCGCAGCCTCTGCCCGTCCGTCATCCTTAACTCTCGACCAATAGTGCGACCACTGAGGCAACAGGCTGGACGCCTTAGCGCGTGATCCGTCCTTGGACGCCGTGACACCCATGGCCTTCTTCCACACGGCAGGCGTAACGGTATCGAGGGGAACGAAGGTCGCCGCGCTCACCCCCAATAGGATGCCGTAAACCTTGCCGAAGGCGAATACGGAAGAGACGCCCTGACCTGGCATCGACCCGACCTGTTCGATAAGGATCGACCCCCCCGTTAGTTTGGTCAGGTCATCCATGATCCGCGCCAAGCTGTGCAGATCGACTTCGCGCTTGGTCTTGCCGTTGCGCTTCAGTTCGTATGTCGGCACGTCATAGACGGCGAGGTCGTTGGTTGACGGGTCATAGCGAGCAATCGCGCCAGACAGACCGGGGTCAATCCCGATAAAGTAGGTCATGAGGTCACCTCCCCCCCCCTCGCACTTCTCGCACGTCGGGAGCTTGGAGGGGCGGGTCATAGCAGCGACTCTTGGACGGCCTTAACGACAGGCTCAGCGAATAGACGGGGCTGCTTGTAGGCTGCTTCTATGCGGCGGCAGGCGATGTCGAAATATCGCGTGTCCATTTCAGACCCAACAAATGAACGTCCTAATTGAGCAGCAGCAACGCCGGTTGTTCCTGAACCCATGAACGGATCGAGGATGGTTTCGCCGTTGAAGGTGAAGTCTGAAAGCAATTCCATCATAAGCGTGAGCGGCTTTTCGGTAGGGTGCGTTCCCTCGCGGGTGCTGCTGTTGGTGTTGTGCGTATAGACACCGCGCTTCCCGCCAGCCGTCCACTTGCTAATTCCAGATCCGCACCATCCAAGCGCCATGCA
>Ga0247806_10000237_pt1 | contig 38339 bp, 39 predicted proteins | sample UWRJL059202B1_FD_179935 | JGI IMG/M metagenome (GOLD analysis project Ga0247806, IMG submission 179935) | Plant litter microbial communities from Arlington Agricultural Research Station in Wisconsin, United States - UWRJ-L059-202B-1 | ecosystem: Environmental > Terrestrial > Plant litter >... | reverse complement strand
CGGACCTGCTTAGTTTTTCACGCCTGATCGAGCCTGAGAAAAGCTTTAATACTGTTGATCTTTCTGAAATTATTAGTACTATCTGGACTGATTTTGAATTGGTTGCTGCCGAAAAAAATGCTAAAATCGTAATTGAAAATTTGCCGGTAGTTCAGGCTGTTGGTCTTCAGATGAATCAGTTGTTTTATAATTTAATGAGTAATTCATTGAAATTTACAAATCCTGACAGAGCACCTGAGATTAAAATAAGTTCAACTTTGGTTTCTCATGGATATGTGGCGCAGTTTACAGATTCTCCGCTGCTTCCAGTTGATTATTATCATATTACATTTAGTGATAACGGAATTGGGTTTGAAAATCACTATGAAAATCAAATTTTCGAAATATTTAAGCGCCTACACGGCCAAAGCATTTTTCCGGGCAGTGGTATAGGTCTTGCTTTATGCAGAAGAATCGTTATGAATCATCAGGGCGTATTGTATGCAAAATCAGAATTGGGAGCAGGAAGTACTTTTCATATTTTTCTGCCTGATAATGAAGCAGAAAAAAGCTAAAATAAAATTTTATTAGATAATAATTCGTAAATTAGAATAACTGTTGACTCTACAGGACAGTATAAACATATAAGGAGATGGTATATAAAAATGTTTTATTGATTGATGATGATGTTGACGATGCCGAAATATTCATGGAAGCCATTAATGTTATAAAAAAAGAAATTGTTTTCCGTAGTGAAGACAATCCTGTTATTGCCTTGAAAAATTTGGAGATTTCAGATAAACTTCCAGATCTGATTTTTCTGGATTATAATATGCCTCTTATAAATGGAAAAGAATTTTTACAGCGCATGAAAAGTAAAGAGAAGTTAAAAAATATTCCGGTAATTTTGATTTCCTCGCCTTCAGAAGAATTTGTTTCCGACTTACTGCAACAAAAGGAAATAATGCGTTATATATGCAAACCTAACAGCTATAGTGAACTAATCAGTATTCTTAAAACTGTATTATAGTGTGATTTCTTAGTAATTTTATAATTAGGAAAGGCAATATATTATCTAATTAAAATAAGTTTTCTTTCTTAAAAATCAATCATATCTAAACAGTTATTTAAGAATTTTTTTTGCAGTTACTACGTCATCTAGTGAGCTTTTTCCGCTGCCTTCGGATTTCTTTACTACAGTCATTTGTCCGTTTAGTTCCATCACAATAGCTTTTACATGATCTATCTGGTCAATTCCTGATTCTCTGACTGCTGCAAAAATCTCATCTTTGGTTATTGCTTCTTTTGCCATTGCTTTCTTTATAAATTGCCCATCATAAAATATAAGGCTTGGCTCTGCATTTATTATCTTTTCCATTTTCTTGGAGCTGCGTGCAGTCCATGCAAAAATATATTGCATACTAATAATTAGAATAAGGACAACAGTACCTTCAATTAAAGCTACCATTGCCAGCATCATGTATGCTAATGTAGATCCCAATGCTACAGTAACTACAAAGTCAAAGGCATTTAATTTAGCCAAGGTTCGTTTGCCCGAAATTCTAATGAAAACGAACAATGTCACAAATGAGATAATAGTTGCCAGGGTAACTTGTAAAACGCTTTTCCAGTCTTCAAAAAATAGTTCTTCCATTTTATAATTTAAGTAGACTAACCAATTTATAAACAAAAGTTTAATCTGTATTTACAGGATTATCTATCCTTTATATGATTTAGATTTTATGAACTTTCATAAGTTTCTTAATTATTTTCCAGCTCTACTTGAAATTTTCCCAAAAACGGATCGTCAGCCATTAATGAACGACCTATTACTAAAACATAATCGCCTTTTAGTTTAAGCGGTATTTTTAAATCCATTCCAAAAGGTCCGTCTGATGCATTATCCGGTGCAATAATTTGGTTAAAACGTATGTTTCCCTTGCCAGTAGTGGGAACAATCTTTGCGTTCAATTCGCCTGGATTTTCATTTCTAAATTTGACATATACTTTTGTATGAATAGAATCTAAAGAACCTTCGGCTATATAAGATCCTTTTTCGTTCTGAAAGTTCATAACAATAGTATCACCAATTTGTTTGTTTCCTTCCTTTTTCTCTTCGGTTTTCTTCTCTACAGAAATAGGAGTTGAGGTTTCTACGGGTGAGATAGTATTTTCTTTTTGTTGACAAGAAAAAATTAAAAGTGATAGCAGAGGTATAAATAAATTTTTCATAAAATGATTTTTAGCAATCATAAATTTAGGTCCTTTTTGGGAATATTTATTTATACAATCGTGTTTTTAACTTATAGGATTTAATAGAATTTCGTTTTTTATATAAAATTATTATACGAGTAGACTTCTTAAAACTTAAATATGAATATCATTTTGTGTTATCTCATTACTTTCATAAAATGTAAGAACTAAAAAGCATAGTTAAATCGAGTTATGTACTTCTTTAAAAAAAAATAAACTGCATGTAGATCTTGCAGAAGGTAATTGTTAAAAAAAATAAACACTCTCTTGCTATGTGTGTTAATTACTCGAAAATGTTAAATTGAATCAATAATATTCAGTGAAAATGTAAAAACTATAAATATTTTTTAAAAAAAAAGTGCTAAAACGTTTTTGTAAATCGATTTATTAAATATATTTGTTTAACAATTTAACTAATATTTAATAGATACTTAACATTTAATGCAAAAAAAGATAACTATTAAAGACATTGCAAAAGCTTCAAACGTATCAGTTACTACGGTATCGTTTGTTTTGAATCACAAAGGAGAGAGTAAAGGGATAAGTAAAAATGTAATCCAAAAAGTTTTTAAGGTTAGCGCAGAAATGAAATTTCTGCCCAATATGATCGCCAGTAGTTTAAGAACCGGAAAAACAAGATCAATTGGACTTATTGTAGAAGATATTTCAAATCAGTTTTTTTCTGATTTGGCAAAGGTGATTGAAAGAGAAGCTATAGATTTAAATTATAGAGTTTTTTATTGCAGTACCGGCGCTAGTGACAATCTTGCAATAGAACTTGTCAATAGTTTATTACAGGCAAATGTAGACGGTTTTATTATTACACCGACTGAGAATATGAAATCTACCATTGATCGATTATTAAAACTTCAATGCCCTGTAGTTTTGGTTGATCGTTATTTTGAGGGTCAGGAAGCAAGTCATGTGGTACTCGACAATTTTGAAGGAGCAGAGACGGCGACAAATTATTTTTTGGAAAAAGGATTTAAAAAAATTGCATTTATTACAAATTCATCGCAATTGATTCAGATGAATTTGAGAAAACAAGGATATAGTAATGCCCTAAAACAAGCGAATTTGTACGATGATTCAAAAATTCTTGATTTGGAATTTAAAATTACAGAAGAAGAAAGAGTAGATAAAATCTCAAAATTTTTAAATGATAATGAAACAGACGCCATTCTTTTTGGAGCCAACTACCTCTTGCTTGCAGGTTTACAATCTTTAAGAAAATTAAAACTTAATATACCGGCTGATAAGGCTATAATTAGTTTTGATGATCATGACAGTTTTAGATTACACACGCCTTCAATTACAGTTTTATCGCAGCCAATTGAAGAAATCGGAAAAAAGACTATCGAATTATTGATGGAGCAAATGAATAATCAGGGTAGTTTTGAAATTGTGAAAGAAAAGAAAAAAGGAAATTTAATTATAAGAGAATCAGTTTAAGATTATCGCTTTTTTTTCAAATTTTACTAAAACGATTTACCAGAAAATACCAGCCATTAAACAGATTATTAAATAAAAATAAAGCTTATGATGTGAAACAAATAAAAAGATTTTAATCAAATAATTAGCTATTACTAAATTCTGAAAAGAAGTGTAATAATAAAATTAGAGGTTTAAATATTCTATATTTTAAAGAACAAGAGCCTGTTAATTTTAAAAAACAAACAAATTCAACCAAACCAAATTACTATTAATTATGAAAAAACTGCTATATCAATCATTGTTAGTTTTTCTAACGGTATTGTGCTGCCAGAAAGTTAATGCGCAAGACAAAATAATCTCCGGAAAAATTACAGATAACGCAAATTTGCCTGTTCCATCTGTTAGTATTAAGGAAAAAGGAACAAAACAGGAAACAATTACTGATGAAAACGGAGAATTTAAAATTTCAGTAAAAGAAGGAGCTACTATTATTGTAAGTTCCATAGGATTTAAAACGGCAGAGGTAAAAGCTGTTGATGGCGTAAAAGTCAAATTAACAACTGATACCAATGAACTTGAAGGTTTAACTGTTACCGCCTTGGGCCAAAGTAAAAAGACAAAATCGATTGGATATGCGACAAGCGTAATAAAAGCAGATGCGATAACAAAAACTGCATCTCCAACTATAGCCAATTCTTTATACGGTAAAGCACCAGGTGTTCGTATCTCTTCAACTCCGGGTGGCGCTGGAGCCATTAATATTCAGATTCGTGGAATAAATTCAATCACAGGAAGAAATCAGCCGCTTATTATCCTTGATGGTGTGCCAATTCGTGATGGAGAAGTGAATAACAATGATTACTGGAATGCACCGCGTGTTAAAAACAATGGTTTAGCAGATATTAATCCTGAAGATATTGAAAACATCTCAATTCTTAAAGGTGCTTCTGCAGCTGCGTTATACGGTTCTGAGGCTGTAAATGGTGTTGTATTAATTACTTCTAAATCGGGTAAAGGGAAAAAAGGTTTAGGTATTGACTTTAGTACCAGTTATTCAGGTAACCAAATTGCATACATGCCAAGATTTCAATATGAAAGAGGCCCTGGATGGACGAATGCCAATTATTCTACAGGATATTTAGCTCCGGATGGTTTTGCTTATTATGATACAAATGGTGACGGAGTTAATGATATCAGAGGAGTTTCAGCAAGTTCAAATAACTTTGGCCCTACGTTCGACGGGCAACCAATTATGTCGTGGGATGGAGTAGTACGCCCATATGCTGCACAAAAAGATGGATACAAAAACTTGTTCCAAAATGCGTGGGATGCGACCACAAACTTTGCGCTAACAAACAACACTGAAAATAGCAGTATACGTTTTTCTTACACACATATTGAATCAGAAGGATTAAGTATGGGTAACAATAACAAAAAGAATAATTTTAATTTAAATGCTTCATTTAAAACTGATAAATTAAAAACAGATGTTATTGTGAGTTATATGAATCAAAACATACACAATCGTACTTTTGCTATGGATCGTTTAGTGAATAATTTTACAGGTATGCTCAGCCCTTTTGATAATGGTGACTGGTATAAAGAGAAATATAAAACGAGTCTGGGATACAAGTATGTTGTTGGTCTGCAAGGTGTAAGTTTAACACCGGATGAAAATATCATCCGTAATGGTTTCAAAAATGATATTGGCGATTATTTTTGGAATACAAATGCAAAACAACAAGAGGAAATTACAAACCGTTTAATTGCAAGTGTTACTGAAACCCTTTCTATTACAAGTGATTTAGCATTACGCGGTCGTATTTCGACTGATTTATCGGCAATAAATATAGAAAATAAAAATCCTGTCGAAATCCCGTTAGTTTATCAATTTGGTGGAGATGGAGATGTTTCAGGTTCTTTTATGATGGAAGGTCAGGATTACAATATTCTTTATGGTGATTTATTATTGACATACAATAAAAAAATCAACGAGAATTTTGGTGTAAATGCTGTTCTTGGTTATTCAGCTACACAGGAAACATTTAGAACTTTAACTCGTTCTACTAATCGTGGTTTAAGTGTAGAAGGATGGTATGATATGAATTCCTCTATCGGAACGGCTACCAGTACTTCAAAAAGAGAAGAAACGATTAAAGATGCTGTTTTTGGAACCTTAAGCGGAAGTTACAAAAACTATTTGTTCATTGAAGGAACGATAAGAAGAGACCGTACATCTACAATGAACCCAAATAACAATGCATTTACGTATCCTTCTGTAAATTCAAGTTTTGTATTGTCAGATGCAGTGCAATTGCCGGAGTTTATAAGTTACGCAAAAATGCGTGGTTCATGGGGTATTGTGGGTAACTATCCGGATCGTTACAGAGCTAACGTGGCATACAACCAAACAACTTTAGGAAATCAGGGAACCGTAAGTCCGGTTTTAATTACAAATTCTCAGGATACTTATGGAAATGAGTCAATCAAACCTGAGATGAAAAATGAGTATGAATTTGGTTTTGAAACTAAATTTTTCGATAGAAGACTTGGATTAGATTTCTCGTATTATAATGCAACAATTAAGGATCAAATTCTTGATTTGACTCTGGCACAAACTACTGGCGCAAGCAAAATATTGGCTAACGTAGGGGAGTTGAGCAATAAAGGATTTGAAGTTGCTTTGACAGGTTCGCCTTTTAGAACTGAGAACTTTTCATGGGATGTTACTTTAAACTGGGCAAAAAACGTAAACAAGGTTGTGAAACTGGCTAACGGCGCAACAGAATTATTACATGCGGATTATGATGGATCTGCTGCTCAATTAAAATCAGTTGTAGGTGATCCAATGGGAGGAATTTATGCACACCCTATTAAGACAGACGCAAGTGGTAATAAAATGGTCGACTCTGACGGGTATTATATGATTGATGGTGACAAATGGGAGAAATATGGAACTGCAATGCCTCAAGGCGTAGGAGGTTTGATAAACTCATTTACTTACAAAAGTCTAACACTAGATGTAAATATTGATTATTCTTATGGAGGTTATTTGATGCCTACTGGTGTTAACTGGATGACTTCAAGAGGATTAACAGAAGAATCATTAAATTATAGTACAAATGATCGTGGAGGTTTAACATATTATATGGATGGTGCTAAAGGAGTTCAGGTTCCTAACAGTGCCACTACAGGTCCAGCCGGTCAACAATTATTCAGAGATGGTATGTTGATGGATGGTCTTGCTCCCGACGGTTCAGTAAATACAAATGTGATTTCTCAGGCTGGTTACTATAATATGACTTACAATTGGGGTGGCCCTCAATATAGTAGTTCGCGATATGAATTATATATTCAAAAAAATAATTATGTAAAAATGCGAGAGATATCTCTTGCTTTTAATGTTCCAGCTGTATATGCAAGTAAAATTGGTGCCACTAAATTAAGCTTCTCTTTCTTTGGGCGTAATTTGTTTTATATCTACAGAACTATTAAAGATATGGATGCTGAAGCAACTACTTCAGGATCCAGATGGGATAAAAATGTGAACAATGCCGGATTGACTCCATCAACAAGAAGTTACGGAGTAATGTTGAGAGCATCTTTCTAATTGGTTAAATTATAATTAAAAAAACACAACATGAGAAAATTAATATATATATCATTAGCAACAGCAGCAATGTTTTTAGGCTCTTGTTCAGATGATGATTTTGCAGATGCTTACAGAGATCCGTCAACAGTAGTAAAAACAAATATGCCAAAACAATTTGCCGGATTCCTGAAAATTAACTATGAGGATGTGCTGCCAGCTTATTGGAACTACTATACTGTACTAAGAACGACTTCTCTAAGTTATACTCAGGCACACGGGTTTCTTAACAATACAGGACGTTACATTCCGGGAGCAGCTGTAGTAAACAGATGGGATAGGTACTATAAATTTGTTGCACAATACAGAGAATTAGAGACAGTACTGGCTTCATTACCCGCTGCAGAACAGGCAGAAAACAGAATATATATGATCGCTTCGACGATTTATTTATATGATCATACCTCAAAAATGATTGATAATTTTGGAGATATTCCTTTTTATGAAGCAGGTAAAATTAGTTATACAGGTGGTAATTATGCTGCGGCATTAGCAAAGTATGATAATCAAACAGAGCTTTATGTAATGATGTTAGATCAATTGAAAGCTTTTTCTAATGAATTGAATACGATTACGTTGTCTGCTAAATTAGAAGTAGAATTCGCAAATCAGGACCTGATCAACAAAGGGAGTTTGGTAAGTTGGAAAAACTATTGCAATTCGCTTCGTTTGAAGTTATTGAACAGAGTTTCTGCTGTTCCCGCATTCACAGCAAGAGCAAATAGCGAAATGGCTGAAATTATTGCTGAAGCAAAAATAGTTGATGAAAACGCAGAAAATATTGCCTTCAGAGTGTATGACCTAAATCCTGACACCGGATTAAATACGTCAGGCTTTTTCTCTGCCTTAGAGTCGGATTACAATAATGCTGCTCCAAAGAAAATGATTGATCATATGAATGCCAATAATGACCCACGTCAAGCATGGTTGTTTGAAAAAGGAGAAAAGGCGACAGATTATGAGGGACTTGATCCGGAATTGACATCAGGAGCTCAAAATCAATTACTAACTAATGCCAAAATTGCGATCTACAATAGATCTGTAATTAGTAAAAATGACTGGCTGCCAGGAACATTGATAAATGCAGCCGAAGTAAACCTGATTCTTGCCGAGTATTATTCAAGAAATGGAAGTGGTACAATAGCACAAACTTATTTTGAAAAAGCGATCAGACAATCTGTTGAATACTATGTGAGATTAGGTGATAAAGCAGATGTTTTAACATGGAAACCAACTACAGAACCAACAGCGGCAGAAATTGATGCCTATATCGCCGATATTAATTTTGCAGGAGCTCTAACCGCTGCTGATCAATTAGAGTTGATTGCTTTTCAAAAGTACATTCATTATAATGTAATGCAGGCAGATGAATCATGGGCCGAACAAAGAAGATTGAAACTTCCGGTTTTAGTATTTATGGAAGATGAGACAAGCAGCGTCAGAAAAACGCCGCCAACACGTTGGACCTATCCAAACTCTGAAAGTGTTTATAATCCCGATAATTACAACGCAGTTAAAGCTAATGATAATTTAAATACTAAAATTTTCTGGGATGTAAAATAACTCAGCTTAATATTTGTGTTAATAACCGATAAGCCCTCGATAAGGAAATTTTCCTGAACGGGGGCTTATTAATTCTTATTAAGTTTGTTTTTAAGCGTTATGACTAAAATTTATAGTAGCCTTTCATCAAATTTTTGATTTTATAAAATCATCTAGTACATGCTGAACCGAAAGCGCAACATCGCCGGCTATTAAATCCGTTTCGAGTAAATAACGGTCAACGAAATCAGCAGCTGTTTTTTCGATGGTATCCAGTTTTTTGATTTCGTCTTCCTGATCAGAAACGCTATATGTATTTTCGAGAAAAACTCGTAAGTCTATTTCGAATTTTTGTATTAAATTGTCCATTTTTATTGTTTTAAATTAAAAAAATAAAATTTTATCCTGAAATTTTAAGCGATGGCCTAATCCCAAAATTTCCACCATTTTTTTTCTTCGTTGTCTGCGTCTTCAATCTGATTTTTACGATCAATTTCTTCTTCGGGAACTAAGTAATCGTCTTGCTGTATTTCCGGTTCCGAATTTAAAATTACAGCAGCATTCATGTCATTTTCGAAAGGATTTTGCTGTGATTTTAAATGTTCTTTCAGATCCTTTTCTGCAATATATTTTCCGGAAGAATCAGGTTCGCCATTTTGCTGCTCATCTTCAATTTTTTTAAGAAAACGAAATGAGAAATCGATTGGCTTTTCCTTTCCAATTTCAAAGAAATCGATGAGGTATTCATTTTTGTCATAATTGATTTCCCTGACTTTTCCTTTTTTCCATACTTCGTGAAAAACCATATCACCAGCGTTAAGATGCTGTAGGTTTTCAGCATGCACGCTTCCGGGCTGTGACTTTGCACTGTTTATAACTTCCTGGCTCAGTTTTCCTTTTCGTACATAGAATTCATCACTAATTTCAAAAAGAAATCTCGAGGGATATTTATTGAGTCCGGTAGTAAAATTAAATCCTTCCGAATCAGTCATGTAAAATCTTTTTTCGGCCCTTGTTACCGCCACATAGGTTAGCCTTCTTTCTTCTTCGATGGCACGTTTTCTTCTTTCCTTGATCGACATCGCGCTTGGAATTACCCCTTCGGTAAAACCACAAAGAAAAACATAAGGAAATTCAAGTCCTTTCGAAATATGTATGGTCATGAGCTTGACCTTGTCGTGATTTTCATTGTGATTATCCAGGTCCGTATATAGTGCTACTTCCTGCAGGTATTCTTCAACATTGATGGGTTCTTTATTTTCATTTTCAAGCAACAGCATAGAGCTTACCAGTTCCTTAATATTCTCCAATCGGTCTTCATCGCCGTCTTTTCGGTAAAGTTCTGAAAGTCCGCTTTTATCCAAAATATCTTTTACTAAATCTGATATGGATTTTGTTTTGGAAAGCGCTGTTAGTTCTTCAATTAATTGAAGAAAATCGACAGCCCCTTTTTTGGAGAGTTCCTTATCTTCCATATTTCTTTTAAGAGCTTCCAAAAGAGATAAGTTTTGTTCTAAGCCGATAGAACTTAAACGTTCTAAAAATTTTTTACCAAGGCCTCTCGAAGGATGATTGAACATCCGCAGGAATGAGATATTATCGCCGGCTACAATCAGCCTAAGCATCGCAAGTACATCTTTTATTTCTTTTCTTTCAAAAAAACGAATGCCTCCAAAAATAGAGTAGGGAATATTTTCTTTGATCAGGCATTGCTCGATGTTTCTTGAGATGTGATTGGCACGGTACAAAAGGGTAATGTCAGAATATTTTGCATTTTCGGTTTTAATGATATCCTTAATTTCATTCGCTACCCAAAGCGCTTCCTCAAAATCGTTTTTTCCATGAAAATGAACGACTTCAAACCCTTCCGGTTTTTCGGTTATCATGTCTTTATCAACCCTGATTTTGTTGTTTTTAATTATATGGTTTCCCACTTTCAGAATATTGGGCGTAGACCTGTAATTTTGGTTCATGATAATGGTTTCGCAGTCCGGAAACATTTTGTCAAAATCAACGAGGTATTCGGGTTTAGCGCCGCGCCATTCATAGATAGTCTGGTCAGGATCACCCACCACAAATAAGTTGTTGTGTATTCGCGAAAGCATTTCTACCAATTGAAACTGACTGTCAGAGCTGTCCTGCGCTTCATCTACTTGTATGTAGTGCATGTTTTTCTGCCACTTTAAAAGTACAGCGAGGTGCTTTGTTAAAATATAAACCGTAAAATGTATGAGATCATCAAAGTCTAAGGCATAATTTCGTTTTTGCTTGTCGAGGTATTTTTTAAATACCTGAACAGATAAAGTATCGGCATCATTATCCTCATAACTTTTATTCTCAAGAATATAACTCAGGTAATCGGATGTACTTTTAGATTTTGAAATAAATTGTAAAACCTGTTTAAAAGTCAGGTGTTTAGAATTGATATTAAGCTCTGTAAAAACATCCCTTAAAATCGTTTTCTGGTCTTCAGTATCCAGGATAATGAAGTTTTTAGGATAATGTATTTTATTTATTTCCTCACGCAGAAAACGAACGCAAAACCCGTGATAAGTAGTGATTAAACTCACATCAAAAGTATCTCCAATTAGCGCTTTAACTCTTCTTTTCATTTCCTGTGCGGCCTTATTGGTAAAAGTTACACAGAGGATATTAGAAGAATTGATTCCAAGTCTGTCTACAATATAAGCAAAGCGGGAGGTAAGGGCCTTAGTTTTTCCTGATCCTGCTCCGGCAATTACGCGTACATATCCTTCGGTAGTTTTTACTGCCTGAAGCTGTTTTTGGTTTAGGTTCTCTAAAATTGGATCAGTCATTTTTTTGTTTCATTTTTTTAATCCGGATTCTTTAAATGATGCGGAATAATACAAACCTCAGGTATTTTAATTCAAAAGATCCTGAAAAGATTTTTTATATAAAATTAATAAATTCTTTTCAGGATCTCTGCTATTTCCTACGGTTTGTAACCTTTAAAGATCCGATAGTTTAGAAGGATCAGTAGCCTCGGCAATACTTTTTCCAGAGGTATTGTTTTTCTGATCTGCATGATTATCTACATCATCTTCCTCATAGTCGTTAAGGCGTCCTGCTTCTCCGGTACTGCCTCCCGGCTGCATACTTCCTGAACCGCTGTATGCACTGTTGGCATTTTCGTTAGTATTTTCGTCGTTTTCGTGTGTGTTTTTATTCGTTTCCATGATTTTCAGTTTTTTCAGTTTTCTCTTTATGATTTTCCAAAAGCTCACGGGCTTGTTTAAGACCTGTGGCAATTGCGATACCTTCTTCTGCACCGTCCTGAAGCAGGGCATTGGCTATTTCTACTGCCTTTTCCCTTAATTCCAACGGCTGATTTTTATAAGATGGGGGATAGTCCCCTTTATACCAGGGCATGATGCTATTTATTTTTACTTAATTGATTCCTAACATCTTCCACAAGCGGACCAGCAGTATCTACAGCTTGTCTTAACTCTTCTCTGGTTACATTAAATTTTTCAGACCAGTACTGCAATTCATAAGATTCATTTATGTTAATCCTTGAATCATCGGCTTTTCCTGTTTTTAATTTATCGTCCATGATTTCTAATATTTAATAGTTTATTTAAAATTAGTAATGTCTTTATCAATTTTGTTATACGAAACCAGCTGATTTTTACAGGATTGCAATCATAATGATGATTATAATAGATTTGTAATTCTCCGGCATTAAATAATTATAGAATATATTTATTTAGATTGAAAAATTAAAACTGAAACACAGAAAGTTACGTATATCAATTTGACAGTTGTTAATAATAACAATAGTAAATATGAAGTTATGTTGTATAAAAACATTTTGTTGATTGACAGTGATATTGACGATGCTGAATTGTTTATGGAAGCTATAGATTCCTTACATAAAGATATAGTATGCCGCGTTTCCACTAATTCTGTTACCGCCTTTGAAGAATTAAAAACAACAGAAAAATTACCCGATCTACTTTTTCTGGATATTAATATGCCCTGCCTAAATGGGCTTGACTTGGCGAAGCAATTAAAAAATGACGCTCGTCTGAAAGACATTGAGGTAATTTTAATGTCTTCATCATCCGAAGAGTTAATCAGGACGTTATTAAAAAATATTGGAAAATACATGTGCAAACCCTATAATTATTTGGATTTTACAGCACAGCTTAAGCAAATAATACTGTAAATATTATCAAAAAGAAGCTCCGGGAGTAAGACTGGTACGCCAGTATTCGACAATATTCCGGATCATAATTTTATAAGTTTTAAAATCATGTTCCTTTTTAAAATAACCGTGCACAGAAAGTTTAAAAGCCTTGGTTACGTTATCAGGATTTTTTGAAGTCGACAGAAAGATAAAAGGAACGCATTTTTCATTTATTTTGTCAATAGCAAGAATTTGATTGCGAAGTTCGTAACCGTTAATTTTTGGCATATTAATATCTGATAATACTATAAATGGATTTACCCCGGGATCTAATAAATATTGAACTACCTGTGTAGGGTCATCAAAAAAAACTATTTTATTAGGATAATCCAGACTATCAAAAATATCTTTTAGAAATAACCTGTCGTCTTCATCATCTTCAATTATAATTATTTCTCCATTTCTCCTCATAACGTAAAGATACTTTGATTTTTAGAAGTTATTTCAATTTTTTATTTTGTTATTAAATAATAAATATCCAATTATTATTTTGTTTGCCGGCAGCAAGCATTTGTTTGAATTCAAATTCAGTTTAAAAGATATTTTTCCTTTAATTGAAATTTAAAATGTAGTTGAGGCTAAAATAATGATATAATCTGGTTAGTTTACTCCACTATTAAATTCAATAGTTTATGCCTTAAAAAATGGCAATTTTCCCTGTTTGTATTTCTCCTGCGCCTGAAATTATTTTGTAAATATAAATTCCCGAAGCGGGATTTTTAAGATTGATGCTATTCATTATAGAAATTACGGGAGAAGTCAACGTATTCTGTCCGTTACTATTATACAGATAAAAAATAGCATTTTGCTCTTTTTTGGCTTCAATGTTTAATTCTTCATTTTTACTTAATAGCGTAGGGTAAACAAAAAACAAATTATTGCCTAGATAATTAGTATCCAGAATTAGAGAACTGATCACACTATTGTTTTCTAAAATTATATTTATTTTATACCTATTGCTTCCCGTTAACGGCGCAGCATCAAAAAAAGAGACTGTTTTTGAATTAATATCAGTTATGCTGCTGATAACGCTTTCGGCAGTATTAATTATTTTTATTAATTCAATTTTTTTTATATTGTACAAACTGAAAAGATTGGCTTCAATTTTTACTTTGTTCTCTTCATAAAGTTCTGCGAAAGCTAACTCAAAATAACAGTTTGAGTTTTGTGCATAGTGTAAGGTAGATTCACTTTTTATTCCTTCGTTATCTTTAAATACAGGAACAACCGTATAAATTTTCCCATCATTATAAGTGTAAGTAGTGCTTGTGGTTTGTTCTTTAAATTCTAAATGATCGTCATTCAGTTGATAAATATTAAATAAAGAAACATTTGCAGGTTTGTCCCAATTAATTTCTGTTGTGCCGTCGCAAACTAAGCTGGTACTGATATTTAAATCATACGAAATCATAAAACTATCAGAGATATAATCAGTACTGCCAATGGTCATTTTTAATTTTGCTTTTGAAAATTTTTGTTCTGCGGGAGTATAAGTGAATTGCTCATTGTTCAGATTTACGCTATTTGAGAGAATGTTCCAGGTTTCACCATCGTTGTAACTAATAGACAGCTGTCCGGAGTTACCGGAAAATGAAGAATTCCATTTGAAAGGAGAAATAGTCTTTCCATCAAAGGGAAAATTATCATTCTTGACGGGGTAATTCCATTCAAATTGATTTTCTAATTCATATTCGTAAGCGATACTGTAGTCCTGAGATGCATTCGAAATATAGGCCCCCAAGACTTTAATAGTATAAGATCCTGATACGGAGTTTTCAACGGTTATCTGCTCTACAGTGTTAAGTTTATCTTGACCTCTTACGGCTTGCTGCTCAGGAAAATCAGGATTAAGAATCCAGGGTAAAAAAGTAGTATCATCAGCCGAAATAACTTCCATATCTAAATCGTTTACCAAACTTATATTACTGTTGATTGCAGCCGGCAGGTCATTCCATACTAATGTAATTTTTAAGTTTTTAGCATTTAATGGAAGCGAAATAATATGTGAATTTGTTTCACCGGATGTCAAATTACCAGTTATCATTCTGTTTTCGCTGATTGTTTTTAAAGACTTATCAGCATCAATATTGCCGTATCCATAAGTAAAATCCGGACCAGGATTACCTAAATCCTTGGCCGTATTAATTAAAATTGCTTTTGTGAGTGTATTAGTCAAAGCGGTATTACTTATGGTTTTATAGTGCTGTTTCATAAGCGTAATAATTCCGGCAGCTAATGCCGTAGAATTTGAAGTTCCTTGGGTGCTAAATGCTACCAACTCAGGTTTTATCCGGCCGTCGTACGCTGGGCCTTTTGAAGAAAACGGCATAATTACTTCGTTTTGGTCGACACAACCTATTACAATACTATTTTTAGATTGCTTGAAATTTCCTGTAATCGATTTAAAGCCCTGAAGCCCGGTATTACCAGATGAAAAACAATGCGTTAAATTAGAATTCAAGGATAATTGAGTGTCATAAGCATTAGCGAGCGAACCATAAAAATTCTCAATTACGGTGCCATAAGAATGATTTTGAGTTTCAGCGCCCTGTAAAGTTGCTATCGCATCGGGATAAATATTTAAAAAGTCCGATGATTGAATTTTTGCTTTTGGAACAACTCCTTTTCCTAAGGCAGAACTATTTCCTAGTCCGGAAACAATAGTGGCCATAGCCGTTGCATGAGTTGATACAATAGAGGATTCTATTGGGGAAGTAATGTGCTTACCCAACAAATCAATATCATTGACATCAAAAAAATCATCTTTTATCGATACAATTTGATTTTTGCCTTTTAAAAGAGGAAAGTTACTATTTGCTTTATTTATACAATTGATACTGAAATTTTGATCGCTTATTTTAGACTCCACTATTGGCTGTAGCGATTCTTGCGAGACAGAAGATACGCTGTACAATGTTATAACTTCATCTATAATTTTTTTGGAATCACTTGTTATAATAACAAGATGGTTGTCCAGAATTTTGATATCAGAAATGTTGATGGACCTTAAGTCACTTATTAACACTTTTAGAGAATCTGTTGCAATTATATAGTGCCGGTCTTCAGTATGGTTTGAAAAAGTGGGAGGTAATTTCCATAAACTATTTACTGCAGCACTGTTTTTTATTGCCTTATTAAATCTTATACTTTCATTTTCGACTATACAAAAAATACTATCCAGTTTTTTTACAATTTTGTATTTGTTTTGGTGTGCATTTTCTAAAGATGTCAGATAGTATTTCTCCAGCTTCCTTTCATTTTCTTTTTTGAGGTATTGCTTCCATTTTTCAACAGTTTGCGAAAAACCGAATGTGGTTATTATAAAAAATAGTAAAGTAATTTTTGTCTTCATTTACTTTTGATGTTTGGGCTATTTGTAACCATTAGATTGACAATACAGAGATGACTATTCTGGTATTTATCATGTAACTTAAATTAGACAAAGGTGAAATTTGCACTTAACCATTTCTATTTTAAATATTTATCTACTGTAGGCAAACCAAAGTTATTAAAATATTTGTAAAAATTTTATTAGTTTTTATTTCATCGACAATCCTGAAAATATGTAAGATGATTTTTCTCTTTTTATTCTTTTATTGAATTTTAAATGCATTCAGTATTATAAAATAAAATTTTAACAATGATAAATAATTTTTTTTTCGAAGTAGTATTTATCATACATAACAGACTGATTTATACTCACTTATTGATTTTACTGGGCTTGCCGTAATAATCAGATAATTATTATTAAAAATTGCTACTAAAATAATTTAACAAAAAGTGTTAATTTTGTTAAATTTATATTTTATAAGTTTTTTAAGATTAAAAATTATATAAATTTGATAACAAATAGTACAATATTTTGTAAAGAACCCCTTTTTATCAACTTATTTAACAACCAAAAAAACTTATTATGAAAAACATTAAATCAATTTTAACATTGTCATTTATAGCGCTAACACTTTTTTCCTGTAGTAAGGACGATGAGTCAAAGACAGATCAGGCAGTAAATCAAGAATCTCTTAAAGTAACACCAGAAGTGTTAAAAAAAATTAGTGCACTTTCACTAAATAACTCAGATGTTCAGGTTATTAAAAACACTAAGTTAGATGGTACAATTGAAGATGCCTTTTTAGTAGAAGGGGATATCATTATAACAGAAGATCAATTAAGCAAGATGGATCTTCATGGAGGTATCACCACAGAACAATACCGTACTACCAATTTAGTATCTGCTCCAAGAACCATTCGAGTTGTTGGTTTATCAGGCACTGGTACTTCAGCCCTTAGTACAAATATGCGTAATGGACTGCAGGCAGCAATAAACAGATACAATAATTTAGGATTGTCGATTACTTTTACATTAACCTTTAGTTCAAGTACTTCGGGTGCAAACATTGTGGTAAGAAGACAAACCGGATCTGCAGGTGGAGTAGCAGGTTTCCCTTCAGGAGGAGCACCTTATAATTCAGTTACATTGTATTCCGGTTTAGATAGCTATTCTACAGGTGTAAACGCACACGTAGCTGCACACGAAATTGGACACTGTATCGGTTTACGTCATACAGACTGGTTTAGCCGTCAAAGTTGTGGACAGAATTCAAACGAAGGTACAGCGGGTGTTGGAGCAATTCAAATACCGGGAACACCTTCAGGATATGATGCAACTTCTTATATGAGAGCATGTTTCAGTTCAAGTGAAACAGGAGCTTTCAATGGTAACGATGTTACAGCTCTGAATTATTTATACTAGAAGTTGAATTAGAGTTCTCTTTACAAAATATTAAGAGGCTGTTTCACAATTTGTGAAGCAGCCTTTCTTTTTAAATTCAATTTAGTGTTGAATATTAAGATACACAGCACTTCGAATTAAACAGGTATAAACCCAATTTGCATATTATTACTCTGCTGGGAATTTTGTAAATTCTTGCTGAAATTCAATACTTTTTTGTCTATTCTCTCTTAGTATCTTTAGTATTAATTAAAAACTATTTTATAATCAAAAAAAAATACGTTATGGCAGAAATTAAAATTGAGAAGAAAAAACCTATATGGCCTTGGATTCTAATATTGCTTATCATCGCAGCACTTATATACTTCGTTTTCTTTACCAATCATGAGACTACAAGTGTAAATAGCGTCGAAAGCGAAAATAGTACAAGTGAAAATACCGGAATACAAAATAAGAAAGCAGGCTTGAATGAAAGCTTTATGGCTTCTTACGAAGATTTTGCGAACATCAATCAAAAGCAAAGCGCTTAAAATATGTTTGAAGGGATCTGTTTTGCAGCTTTTACCAAAATGCAAATTGAGGTAAGCAGCTAATTACGATTTCCTGAAACGTCAAACATTCAATAGCGCAAATGCCTATATTAAACTTAAAAAAAAATCATGGAAAACAAGGATAAAAATTTATACAGACTAGACGAACTATCTGATTATAAAATTGCATCAAATTATTCTGATGTAAGAGGATGGAAAATAGTAGACGCTGAAAACCACACGATAGGAAAAATTGATAACCTTTGGGTCAATAAAGATATGCAGCGCGTGGTTTACCTGGACGTGAAATTAGATAAAAAACTACTAGACGACCAACGCAATGAAGTGCGCAACGTTATAGCTAACGATAGTGGTAAGGAGTTTATTTATAAAGAAGGAGACAGCCATATTATCATACCAATTGGATCTGTAAATATTAATACAGATACTAAAATTGTTATGGCAAATAGTATTGGATATGATACTTTTAGAAACACTAGCAGATACAACACACAGCAAAATTTTGACAGGGAATATGAAAGACGAGTAATGAAGTCTTATTATCCTGATAATGATCGTGGCTCTGGTTATGATAGTGATGATGATGCTTTTTACAACCGCAGGGAATTTGAAAATCGCTAATATTGTTGCTTATAAAAATAAAATTAAAAAGGTCGAACGCTACAAGTGTTTGACCTTTTTTTTTAGAATCGAATTTATAAAATGAGCTAAATTAGTACTGCTCATTTTTTGTTAGAAGAAATTTGTAAATGAAGTTGTAAATTTGCCTTAACTATAGTATCCGACAAACCTAATTGTATTTTAAGTTTGATAGATAATAAGAGAATCTTTTAGATGGCTATACTTTAAATAAAAATTTAATTTACAGCAATTTAATGCAAATAATCTGCCGTAGTGCAGTCAATTTTTTAGTATGATCAAAAAATATAAGTCCAATAAATTATATTATCAAAGTACAATAGCACTCGCGGGGCCTGTTGTAATTTCCCAGCTGGGGCATACCCTTGTACAAACTGTAGATACAATTATCATAGGGCATTATGCCGGAACTATATCATTGGCAGCAGTATCGCTGGTTCACTCCGTTTTCATGGTAGTTTTAGTCATTGGATTAGGCGTTGCGTATGGACTAACCCCGTTAATCGCACAAGAAAATGGAAAATCAAATTTTAAGGAATGCGCCGAACTTCTGTCAAACAGCTTATGGCTTAATATCGCAGCTGCGATTTTTCTTTTTTTAATAGTGTATTTTGGTTCTATGTTTGCCATACAGCATACAGATCAGGATCCGGAGGTGGTAAAAACGGCAAAACCGTATTTACTTATTTTAAGTTTGTCTATACTGCCTTTAATGATATTTCAAACTTTCAAGCAGTTCGCAGAAGGGCTGGGTTTTACAAGGCAAGCCATGTCCATAACAATATGGGGAAATGTGCTCAACGTCATTATCGCGGTGATTCTGGTAAAGGGAATGTTTGGTATTGAACCAATGGGAGTTCGTGGTGTAGGAATTGCAACATTGGTAGATAGGGTTTTAATGATGCTGGTCATGATGTGGTATGTACTTCGGTCAAAGAATTTTAGATCTTATATACATCATTTCTCGGTTAAGTTTGTTGATTTTTCGAAAATTGCAAAAGTGGTAAAAATAGGATTGCCGGTAGCGATGCAGTATGTGTTCGAAATTGGAGTATTTGCAGTTGCCGCTTTAATGGCCGGTCATATAGGCGCCATGCAACAGGCTGCGCATCAGACAGCAATAACCCTTGCCGCCATGACTTACATGATGGCAGGAGGAATAGCATCGGCTGCAACTATTAAAGTTGGAAACAGTTTCGGAAATCAAAACTATAAAAGACTCCAGAGGTTTGCGTATGCATCTTATCATTTAGTTATTATTTTTATGTTGTTTTTTGCTGTAATTTTCACACTCTTTAATCAATATTTACCTTACTTAATTACAAATGATATGCCTGTTGTAACGCTGGCTTCGCAATTATTGATAATTGCCGCATTGTTCCAACTATTTGATGGTACGCAGGTAGTAGGGCTGGGAACACTAAGAGGAATGGGAGATGTAAACATTCCCACTTTTATAACGTTTGTTGCCTACTGGCTTATTGGTCTGCCGGCAGCCTATTTTTTAGGAATTCATTTCGATGGAGGAGTAAAGGGAATCTGGTACGGTTTGACACTTGGTTTGTTAAGTTCATCTGTCTTATTGTATTTGAGATTTCGATATGTAATAAAAAAAACCTTGGCGTGATATTACTTTAAGTTCATTTCATATTCCGTTATCTTTTTTGGTAAGATAAAATAATGAATTTTGTTAATTGCGGGCAATTTAAGGATTAGTTGCGGTTGGAATCCAGCAATAGCAACCTGCCTGCGTAAAGTATTATACAAATGAATACAGTACGTTAACTTGTCCGCAAAAACGGGAAGCTTCAAATTTCAAATATTGCTGCCACCTCTATAAAAGTAAAAACAATAATGCCTTAGATAGTATAATTATCTAAGGCATTATTGTTTAAAGTGTTGTAAGGATTTAGTTAAAATGCTCCGTAATGTATGCAACTAAATTTTCATCACTCATTTTATTGGAGGTAGTTTCACTCGATATTGCATTTTTATATTGCGGAGTGTCGGCTAGAAATTTTATAAACTGTTCCTGAGATTGTCCGGTTCCAGTTATGTGAATTTGATCTATATTAGGCATTTTACTTGCAATCTCTTTGAAAAATTTTTGCGTTAAGGCAATTTCCTGATTGTTAGAAGCATTTTCACTTGAATTGTTATCTGGACCAGCATTTTTTACATGCCCTAAGATAATAAATTCCCCATTATCTACATTTTCTTTTCCTACGATTGTTGCGTTATGAGAATCCATCCAAACTCCAAACGACTTCTTGTTTTTATCTGACATAATTTTATATTTTATTAAAGATAAACTTATGAAAATCAATAAATTGAAAATTGGCTAAAGATTGTGATTTAATTTATGATATAACGGACGTAAGATTTTCAAAACATACAAGATTTACTTCATTAACTGTTATGCGATGTCTGATACTTCGGTGAGCGGAGTTTGAGTTTCAATTTGTCTCGTATAAAAAGTTACCCTTAACCTTGAAAAAGCTAGATTCAGATCAAAAATATCATGTTTTTGTAAATGTAAACCAGAAAAAAATCTAGGTAGAAAAAATATTTGCGCGCATTGGAGGAAGTTCTTTTTGGTTGCCCAATGTGAAGTATCCTGAAGTTGCGGGGATTGACTAAAGACCGATTAATTTATGCTACTAACAAAAAGCAGTTAATCACGAAATCCCTTGATAATTCTATCTAATTCTTCTGTATTATTGTCTTCGCCATTAATCCTATCCATACTTCTTTGCGACTTAAACCATTCGAGATTGTTAGTTTTAGTAGTATGGTTCCAAATCATTTCGTAATCATTCATGTACTTATATCTGATATAAATCACTCCGTTTTTTACAATATAGTCCTGATGTTCTCTTTGTAAAACCCACTTTATATTTTTATAAAAATTTGGCGGAATTTCATTTGGCTTTGCAATTTTAAATAATTGATTATGAAATGTTTCTGAAAATAATGCTGGTTCACGCAAATCCTCATTTACAAGTACAGGACGAAGTTCCACATATCTATTTTGCCAATAATAATAAACGGAGAATAAAATAATTAAAATTGCTAAAACTATGTATATTTTTTTTTTTCATTTTTTTTATTTCAATTTAATACTTAACCCTCCAAAAAATCCAGATTGAAAAGTTTTATTAAAACTTTGTTGCCATTGACTTCTCATTTCATATGGTCTTGCTCCGCAATGTTTTTCTACTAACAAAGCATCTGAGTCGTTAATATACCCAAAACCATTTATGTAAGTATTTGCTCCTTTGTGCCAGTCGTATCTATCCCACCAATAATGAATTATTGTTCCTGATAACACAAAATTATCTTTTACTCGAGTAATTTTAAAATTAGCCTTTGAGGTTATTGTACTTGTACCACAAACATAATATAATTCACGGAAAACACCGTCAACAAATTGACGTTGCAATTCATTTTTATACTCTGCAAAATCTCCATTTTTAGTTAACTTTTTATCAAAATTTTCAAGTCCCAGTCTTTCCTCAAATCGTTCAATATTTACATTTTCGGCGACAATGACCTCATTATTTCCTCTTAGCCATTTAACATCAATGTTTTTGGTAAATCCTGTGCCGTCTAACCACCATTGTAGACAATCTGCTGCCATATTAAAATTTCTTTCCCTGGCTTTTTAATCATTTCAAGGTAATTCTTTTTTAACATTAAGGCTTTTTCTTTTTCGCTCAGATGAAGATAGAAGTTTCTAGCTTTTGGATTTCCTTCTTCATTCCAAAAAGGGTCTCCAAATAATTTTTTGTACTCTGAAGGATCTAAATCAGTTTTTGTTTTAAAAATATCTTCATTCATATTTTGGAATGCTAGGTAATTATTTAGTTTATCTCTCAAATTTGAGATATGTAAATAACGATCATGTGCAGAATAAGATTTAAAAGTATCACTAAAAGTCTAAATGTTATTTATGTTATAAATTAATATTTTATAGATTTAAATTTATAGGAGTGAGAAGTACAGATTTTCCACCGCTCTCTGAAGTATTCTCATGAAGTCTCTGTTTTTCAATTATATTTGTTTAAAATAACGCGAAGTCAGAGACATTTGCGCAGCTTAAAGAAGAAATTTCGTAGCGTGGTTATTCAATAAATAAAAAGTCCATTTGATTATTTATGAAATAAAAATCCTATTTTTGAAAGAAAATAATACTGATATTTATCAGACATATCGACCCAAATTAGAGTAGATAAGTCGGATATCGTCAATTGTATATACAAGTTAGAGGATATTTTCGAGAAACAACACGAAATTAAAAATGAAAAAAATGACTTATTTAATTATTGGAACTTTAATAATCGGCGTTATAGCTTATTTGTATACTAATTCAAAAAAAACAAGCAACAATTCTGAAGTTGAAAATATCTTAACAGAAAAAGCTCAACCTAGAACTGAATTTGATCATCCTCTAAATGATAGTTTAACTTACTCTGAAAAACTAAACAAAACCAAGGAATTATATCCATTCGCAAAATGGAGAGAGAATTTTTTTGAGTATCAAATGGAACAATATACAGAGGAAAATTGTAATGAAGCAAAAGGAATATTTGACAATTTAATATTCAAACTTATCACATTAGGTGAAAATGGAAACAAGAATGAAAAGGAAAAATATTTTGAAATAGCGATTACATCACTAAACAAATTGAATGAGAAAGATGAAGGAATTATTGAAACAGGTGAAAGAGAAGATTTATGTGAACTTATTGACCAAATAACTCTTGCGTCAGGTTTAAAACCAAAAGATTATGCCGACGGTGAAGGAATTGCTGACTTATGGAGAGAATGGTAATAAAAAACATCCGCTAACAGCCGTTACACAAGATTTGGGCATTAGGTTGAATATAAAGATGGTTTTGTACTTGGGAAATTTGTGCTTAACCGAAAAACCTCGCATCTTTAATCCCAAACCTTGTGTAGCGCCAGAACGTTATGGGCTAGTTGTGCCGAAATTACGCAGATAGAAACAATCAGAAAATAAACAGTTGACAAAAATAATATTTCAAAAATGAAAAAACTTATTTCAATAATAATATTAGTTTTATTCTGCAGTTGCGAAAAAGAAAAAGAAAGTTGCTATACAAACTTTACTTATTCAAAAGGAAATATAAAAACAAGTTATAGATTAAAGTTTAACTCTTCAGATACAGTTTATTACTTAAATTATTATCCATATGGAAAAAAGGGTTTATACTATTTTGTACTTGAACAAAATGAGAAGAAAATATTAGATAGTTTAATATGTGAATTTAAATTCCCTATCAAGGATTCGGTCTTATTAAATGATCGAATAAACGATGGAACAACAATAGCTTTTTCAATTGACAATAAAAGACTAATGCTACATGGGAATGAAGGTCCAAAAGAGTTTTGGAAATTTGAAAAATGGATGGATTATTTGCAGAGTTCTAAGCAATTACAACCGACAAAAAGAAAAATAAAATTTGATACGTTTGAAAGAATGCTTCCTGTTCCTCCTCCTATCATCAATGATTAACTTTTGATTGCGAAAACAGAAGCGCGAAAGTTGGAATTTGCCAACAGAAACTCGAAAAATTTGCGATTAAAATCATAATTTCGACAAAAACAACCAGCCCATAACACACGCTACAAGCAATTTGGGCATTTGGCTTAATTGAAAGATTGGTTTATATTTGAAAGATTTGGCAAATCTGAAGATAAGGCTTACTTAGCCCCAAACTTCTTGTAGCGCGAGAACGTTGGCAGTAATATTATCGCAGAATGAGAAAAATAGACAATATATTTGAAAATCTATTAAAAAAGAAACTTGCAAAATTGCCAGTAGAAAGTCTATTAATTGAAATGACAAATAACAATTATTACTTTCCCAATAATATTTGGAAAAAATATTTTGATAAAAGTTCGATTGAAAGCGGAAAATGGATTTCTTGGTTTGCAACTAGACAAGCAGAAAAAATTGCAGACAAACAAGAGTTTGAGAAATTAAAAAAAATCATTGAAAATGCAAGTTCTGAAATTAAGCGAAAAGCATATTTTTGTTTGGGTCATTTAGCCAAAAATTTAGGTGACAAACAAATTTTTGAATATTTAATGGATAAATTAGAAGTCGAAACAGAAGAAAATAATGAAACTATTTTAATAGCAATCACAAATGCTGAAAAACCTTTAGAATTTAATCTTGATCCAATTGTAAATATTCTTAAGAATGGGAAAATTGGAATGAAAACAAGTGCTGCAATTGCTTTAAAAAAATCAAAAAATCCAGAAATTGAAATGGTTTTATTAAATTCATTCCAAGAAGAAAAGAACAAACATTTGCAAGAAATGATTGCCGCTACTTTAAGAACAGTTGGTACAGAAAAATCCATTCCTATTCTTGAAAATAAATTAAAAACAGCTAAAGGAAGAGATTATAAATATTTTATTGAAAGTGCATTGGAGGAAATAGAAAAAAATACTACTGCCAACACACGTCTGTAGCCATTTGCGAATTTAGTGGAATTATCGTTTTCAATTCGTATTTTCGTTTAGGCGAAAATACTCGTCTTCGCAAGTCGCAAACGGCTACAGGCGCGAGAACGTTGGCAGAAACACACAAACAAACGTATGAAAAGATGAATCTAAAAACCAAAGCAAAATATCTATTTATCTATTTGCTGTTAAATGCAATCGGTATTTTATTGGCGTTTAAATTTTGGTGGGCTGACTCTTTAATTCTTTCAGGATTAAATAAATTTACAATGATTTTATTATTATCAACTGGAATATGTTGGATTGGTATTTTATTTATTAGTGTAATGCTGAGCAGAAATTTTATTTTAAAGCCCGATAATTTCGAATTTATTTCTCCTTTTGAGTTATTAGCAAACGAATATTATAGTTCAGAAATTGGGATTGAAAAAGCAAAAAAATTAAAAACTACAATTACTTTAATTGCATTCCCGACTTTGTTTTTAACAATAGCAACTTTTATCAATTCAATGAATATTTACGAAAATCATCAACTGAAAAAATATGGAATTATTGAAGTTGTAAGTGTTAAAGAGATTCATTATGACATTAAAAAGAACCCATATGCTTATTTTGAATTTGACAATAAAAAACATACCACAAATCTTTCAGCGAACTCTTTAAAAATTAATTATAGAACCAAAATTATATATTCAAAAGTAAATACAAATATTGTGAAATATCTGGATGAATATGTAAAAAGTAAATAAAGTGCATCTGCCAACACACGCTACAAGCAATTTGGGCATTTGGCTTAATGGAAAAATTGGTTTGTATTGGGAAGATTTGGCAAATCCGAAAGATAACGCTTATTTAACCCCAAACTGCTTGTAGCGCGAGAACGTTATGGGCTAGTTGTGCCGAACTTACGCGGATATAGAACATTAACCAAAAAAAAACTAAGAATTGAAAAATAAAACTGGATTTTTACTATTTTTTAAAATTACAACCTTTTTAATGCCAATTATAATTATATTATTCCACATTATTTTTGAATATAATATTATAGAAGATTATTTAAAAAACGATTTCTCCGTTAAAAAAATGGTAGTAAATAATAAAGAATATAACAGTTCTTCAAAAAGAAAAAGCATTACTTTTTCTGGAATCGTAGAAAATAAAAATGTTTATTTTACAAAATTTGACGATGAAATAGACCTAATTTATAATGCATATCCAGATATTGGAAATAAAGTCACGAAAATTGATGTTGTAAAATTTAGAAATTCAAAAATAGTAATGACAACAATAAATAATGAATTAGAAAAATGGAAAAACGAAAAAAAAACTTGCATTACTATTTCATTTATCTCACTACTAATTTTTATATTTTTGAAAAATTTAAAGTAAAATATGATACATAACAAACATCTATCTGGAACGTTTGTATTATTAATTTTTTTATTCGTGTTTAAATAAATTATAAAACGATTGAGGAGCGAAACTTAAACATTTGTTTCCATTAATATTCACAAAACAGAAACCTGAAAAGTTTCTGATTAAAATCGTAATTTCGACAAAAACAACCAGCCCATAACAGCTACTACAACGGATTTGGGCAATAGGTTAATGGAAAGTTGGTTTTCTATTTGGGATGATTTGGCAGATCCGAATAATGGGCTTAATTTAGACCCAAACCCGCTGTAGTATCGGAACGTTACCACTCATTTTAAAATGGAAGAACACACAATTAATACTTTGAATAAAATTCTTGATGGGGAATCTATTCATTTAACAAAAAGTGAGACTGACGAAGTTTCAGAATTACTCCCCAAATTAAAAAACCTTGGTATTTTACAACAACCAAGAAGATTTGAGTATGCTATATCTGCAAATTCACGTAAAAAAATATCAAAACTGATTGAATTAAAATCATGGTCTTATTTTTTAAACTGGTTAGACGGACAAAATACGGATTCAAACATTTTTAATAATGATTTTAGTAATTCTACAATTGGACAATTTAATCAATCAGAGAATTTAAGTGTTTTAAAAACAGAAATCAAACAAGTAATCCAACCAAACGTAAAAGAAAAACAACAAAACGCAATAATTTCGTTTGTGGAAAAGTTTTGGTGGCAAATATTAGTTCCGTTAGCTATTGTCATTATTGGGATATTAATTGAAAGAGATGTCATAAATATTAGATTTTAAAATTACTTCCGACTTAAACGGCGCGGAAGTTAAACCGAAAAAAGGTATAAATAAAAAAAACGAGTGGTAACAGCCGTTACAAGCGATTTGCGGATTTAGTGGAATTATTGTTTTTTCATCATATTTTCGTTTAGCAGAAAATACTCTGCTTCGTAACCCGCAAACCGCTTGTAGCGGCGGAACGTTAGCGATAATGACATCAGAAAATAAAGCATAAATTAACAACAAATATTAAAAACAGTAATGAAGAAAATAATTAATGCATTTGCCATACTAATTGGAATCTTTATACTTTTTTTTGGTGGTGTTTTTCTATATTTTATGAATATCGATTTTATTGGAGATAAAGACCCTCAGACAGTCAAAGAAAATGTTGTAGCTATGAATAAAACGCGACTAAAAGCAAGATATTTTAGTGCAACAGAAGAATGTCAAATAACCTTAGCTGACAGTACTAACATTGAAATTACAGTCGGTACTAATGCAGGTTATTCTATTATTTTTAGAAAATATTATATTTCAGGCGATACTATTGTAATTAAAGAAAACGATGAAAATAAATATGAAAATCAGGAAATTGAAAAGTATATAACCTCTAAAAAAATGTTGATTAGAGATGATGTGGTTTTATTCCAATTGGATAAAGACAATCAATTTAGCACTTCAAAAACAATGAAAATTGAACTAAATAATCTTTAGAATTGTAATGAAATTTACGCTAAAAAGTCACTATCGCTAACAGCCACTACAACGGATTTGGGCATTTGACTTAATGGGAAATTGGTTTTGTATTTGGGATGATTTGGCAAATCCGAAAACAGGGCTTAATTTAACCCCAAACCCGCTGTAGTGCCAGAACGTTGGTGGTAATGTTAGGAGAACCTACACGAAAACAGAAACAGTGTCAAAAAAAACAATTTCAATTTTAATATTCATACTGACTTCTTGGCGACTTTTTGCAAGTCCTCAAATGCCAGACTATGTTATTTATGGGAAAGACACAATTGCAACCTACAATTTAATTCTTGAAAAATATCTACAGAAAAAAGATACTACCGAAGTAGACAAACTATTTGGATTAAGTTTTCGAAATGGTTCTTCTTTCAATTGTTGGAGAGGTTATCAAGCAATTTATAAAATTGAAAATGACAGCTTATTTTTAGTAGACATTATCAATTGTGGAGAATTACGAAATGGTAAAATTGACAAGGTTCAATCAATTGAGAAAATCAAATCAATTTTTAAAGATCAATTTAGAGATAATAAAGTTTATATAAATTGGTTTGACGGCTACATTAATTTCCCTTTAAAAAATAAATTATTGAGGTGGGACGGAGTTTTCTATAAAATATTTGAAAGTGAAAAAGTAATTACAATAACAAAAGGAAATGTCGAAAAAGTTGAAGATATCGAAAATTATGTTGACGACCCAAAAAGAATTGACAGACGAGATAAGGGTGAAATTTCAGACTTGCTGTTTAAAAAACTTAAAAAGGTTAAGTGGAAAAACTCAAATAAATTTGATTGTGGAACAAAGTATTTGATAACCATAGATGAAACAGGAATTGTATCTAAAGTTAGGATGCTTTACTCTGACCAAGAAATTGAGGAATATTATGAGAAAGAAGAGTATAATTTTTGCATTGACAAAATGTTTAACGCTTTAAAGTCCTTAAATTTTGACATTATTAAAGACAAAGGAAAGCCGATATCGGAAGAGATTTATTTAGAAATATGGATTGAGGACAATGGTAAAATTGAAAATTGGACTCGTTAAAAAACACTACCACCAACAGCCACTACAACGGATTTGGGCATTTGGCTTAGTGGAAAGTTGGTTTTGTATTTGGAAGTTTTGGCATAACCGAAAGATTACGCATTTTTAATCCCAAACCCGCTGTAGTGCCAGAACGTTGTGCGTGATTGCTCCCAAATTGGAAATCGAAAAACCGAAAACTAATTGAAAGCCGAAATTGGAAAACTAAATATTTGGAAGCCGGAATATTGGAATCTAAAAAGCAGAAACTTGAAAATTGGATTTCGATAAACCGAAACTTGAAACTTTAAAATCTGAAAAGCAGAAACTTGAAAGCTGGATTTTGACAAACTAAAATCGGAAAATCGGAACCTGGAAAATCGAAATCTAAAAGCAGAAAATAATATTGAAACCGCATAACCGAACTGTTGGCGATTTTCAGAACTTGCGCACTTTGCGTGTCGCAACCTCGCACAACACACGTCTCTAGCTATTTGCAAGTTTAGTGGAATTATCGTTTTAATTCCTATTTTCGTTTAACCGAAAAGACTCGTTTCCATAAGTTGCAAACAGCTAGAGGCGCGGGAACGTTGGTGGCAAGTTTGGAGAAAATCAGTTTCTAAAAACAAGACCTTAAAAGATATAAGGATTGACTATTAATAAAAAAATGAATGAAAATATTTTGCACAATAATTATTTTGACTTTTTTATCAGTTGTTAATTTTCAAAACGAAAAAGCACGAGGTAATTATAAATTTGAAGTCGGTAAAATGAGCCGATATTATAATGCTAAGATTCAGTTTAAAGACACCATATTTATTTTGACTTTTTCAAATGGAATAAAAAGTACTGGCAAAATAAATTATTATCGTACACTAACTAGTTTAGATATCGATGTAAATACAATTATCGACTTTAAAACATCCGAAATTAAAAATGATACACTTGAATTTTCAGTTCACGACAAAAGAAGTTTAAATGCTAATTATTTAGACGCGTCAATTGATGTAGGTTATCTTATTCGTGTGAAATAAAACCAGCCACCAACAGCCACTACAACGGATTTGGGTATTTGGCTTAATGGAAAGATGGTTTTGTATTTGGGATGATTTGGCAAATCCGAAGAATGGACTTAATTTAGTCCCAAACTGCTTGTAGCGCGGGAACGTTGGCAGTAATATTATCGCAGAATGAGAAAAATAGACAATATATTTGAAAATCTATTAAAAAAGAAACTTGCAAAATTGCCAGTAGAAAGTCTATTAATTGAAATGACAAATAACAATTATTACTTTCCCAATAATATTTGGAAAAAATATTTTGATAAAAGTTCGATTGAAAGCGGAAAATGGATTTCTTGGTTTGCAACTAGACAAGCAGAAAAAATTGCAGACAAACAAGAGTTTGAGAAATTAAAAAAAATCATTGAAAATGCAAGTTCTGAAATTAAGCGAAAAGCATATTTTTGTTTGGGTCATTTAGCCAAAAATTTAGGTGACAAACAAATTTTTGAATATTTAATGGATAAATTAGAAGTCGAAACAGAAGAAAATAATGAAACTATTTTAATAGCAATCACAAATGCTGAAAAACCTTTAGAATTTAATCTTGATCCAATTGTAAATATTCTTAAGAATGGGAAAATTGGAATGAAAACAAGTGCTGCAATTGCTTTAAAAAAATCAAAAAATCCAGAAATTGAAATGGTTTTATTAAATTCATTCCAAGAAGAAAAGAACAAACATTTGCAAGAAATGATTGCCGCTACTTTAAGAACAGTTGGTACAGAAAAATCCATTCCTATTCTTGAAAATAAATTAAAAACAGCTAAAGGAAGAGATTATAAATATTTTATTGAAAGTGCATTGGAGGAAATAGAAAAAAATACTACTGCCAACACACGTCTGTAGCCATTTGCGAATTTAGTGGAATTATCGTTTTCAATTCGTATTTTCGTTTAGGCGAAAATACTCGTCTTCGCAAGTCGCAAACGGCTACAGGCGCGAGAACGTTGGCAGAAACACACAAACAAACGTATGAAAAGATGAATCTAAAAACCAAAGCAAAATATCTATTTATCTATTTGCTGTTAAATGCAATCGGTATTTTATTGGCGTTTAAATTTTGGTGGGCTGACTCTTTAATTCTTTCAGGATTAAATAAATTTACAATGATTTTATTATTATCAACTGGAATATGTTGGATTGGTATTTTATTTATTAGTGTAATGCTGAGCAGAAATTTTATTTTAAAGCCCGATAATTTCGAATTTATTTCTCCTTTTGAGTTATTAGCAAACGAATATTATAGTTCAGAAATTGGGATTGAAAAAGCAAAAAAATTAAAAACTACAATTACTTTAATTGCATTCCCGACTTTGTTTTTAACAATAGCAACTTTTATCAATTCAATGAATATTTACGAAAATCATCAACTGAAAAAATATGGAATTATTGAAGTTGTAAGTGTTAAAGAGATTCATTATGACATTAAAAAGAACCCATATGCTTATTTTGAATTTGACAATAAAAAACATACCACAAATCTTTCAGCGAACTCTTTAAAAATTAATGATAGAACCAAAATTATATATTCAAAAGTAAATCCAAATATTGTGAAATATCTGGATGAATATGTAAAAAGTAAATAAAATGCATCTGCCAACAAACGCTACAAGCAATTTGGGGATTTGGCTTAATGGAAAAATTGGTTTGTATTTGGAAGATTTGGCAAATCCGAAAGATAACGCTTATTTAACCCCAAACTGCTTGTAGCGCGAGAACGTTATGCGTAATTACCCAAACTAAATCTTGATATGAAAAAGATTATTATAATTGAGGATGTTCATTGTTGGATGGATGGTGGAACCATAACGTTAAAAATGAAAAAGAATGAATCGCTTTTTTATGATGTTGAATTTGTCCAAAAAGTTTCTTTAACAAATCGCGAAAAATCACCACGACCTGGAAGTTTATTACTAAATAATAGAGAAATTGAAATCCGATCAGAATTAGAAACAGAAATACTTTCAGAAATCAAAGTTGCGGAATTTGGAGCAAAAATTTTAGAGAGTGAAAAAGAGTTACTAAAAAAAATAATCGCTGAAGCTGTCGAATTTGTCGAATCTGAAGAATATATAAAAGTTGCTGAAAAAGTTGGACGTATAAAGTAACTACACATAACAGCCACTACAACGGATTTGGGCAATAGGCTTAATGGGAAAGTGGTTTTGTATTTGGGATAATTTGGCAAATCCGAAGAATGGTCTTAATTTAGTCCCAAACCCGCTGTAGTACCAGAACGTTAGCGGTCAGCTTATAAAACGATACAGACAGAAATGAACATAGAAGAATTTAAAAATAGTCTTGATACAAACGAACTTGGAAATTACTTTGACAAGTTTCAACCAATTTTGCGTAATACAATCAAACTTTACCAAAAAGCAACTGACGAAAACGACATTGCAATTGGACAAACAAAAATTGGCGGCAAACCAGACTTGCCAAATGAAATAACTTGGGTGACAGAGACAAATATTGTTATAACGACTGAAAAGAAGTTTCTAATTTTTAACAGTAAAAAGGAAAAAACAATTACTAAACCACTTTCTTTTATTGCCCAAATAAATCTTTCAGAAACTTCGACTTTTGACAAAGAGAATTTGTTACCTAAAACAGGAATTTTATATTTTTTCTACTCAGCAGAACAAGAAGTTTGGGGCTTTGACCACAAAGACAAAAACAAATTCAAAATAATTTATTGGAATGGGGACTTTTCAAATCTTAATCGAATAGAATTTCCTAATGATTTACCAGATTATTCTCGTTTCAAACCTTGCTCGGTTGACATAAAATCAGAAGTTAGTTTACCCTCATATGGACACGAAGTTTATGAAGATTTTGCTGATGTTGAAGACGATAAATTTTGGGAAGAAGTTTATAATGACGGAAATCTAAATAAACTATTAGGTTACTCAGACAACATACAAAACGAAATGGAATTAGAATGTGAACTTGTAACCAATGGACTTTACTGTGGCGACCCATCAGGTTATAAGGACCCAAGAGCAAAAGCACTTGAACCGAATGCAAAAAATTGGCGACTTCTTTTACAAATTGACAGCAATGAAGAAAATGAAATGATGTGGGGAGACTGTGGGCGACTATATTTTTGGATTAAAAAGGACGACCTACTAACCAAACAATTTGACAAATCTTGGTTCAGTTTACAATGCTCTTGAAAGAGAGCCCAACCGCTAACAGCCGTTTTGCAAAAGCGGGGGGTTCGTGCTTCTATGAAAGTGAAGTGCTAAATTCAATTTTTTGTGCATCTAATGAAGTTTAGTGCTAAAAATCCCCGCCTTCGCAAAGCGGCAAAACGTTATGTGGCATTTTACACGAACAAAGAGAATCCAACAACTTTACTAAAATGATAAAAAATTGGTTAAAAAACTTTTTCAAAACAAATAAAGTTGATTCTAACATTATAAAGCAAGCCATTTTTGATTATCGAATTCAAGGAAAAAGATTGATGTTTGAGCTTGGAAAAAAATTCGAGCTTGATATAAATAATTTGGAAGACTATGAAAAATTAATATCAAGAAGTAATGAAAATATTCCAAGAAAAGGAAGACTGTCTGAACGTTGGAATTATTATTTTCACGGTGGCGAGTGTGGTTTTTATAACAAAAAACACAAACAACAAGTTGAAGTTGTTTTAAGTAATCCGCCAGAATTTGGTCATATTGATGCTTGGTTTCTTTGGTGTTTTATGCAGTCAACTGAGAGATATAAAAATGAAATAAAAAATATAAACTGGCAAGAGTTACGCACGATGATTGGCGAACTATATAAAAGTGGACAAATTAAAGATATTGAATAAAAAAATGCAACGAATTTGGGCAATGGGCTTAATGGGTAAATTGTTTTGTATTTGGGATGATTTGGCAAATCCGAAGAATGGGCTTAATTTAGTCCCAAACCCGCTGTAGTACCAGAACGTTGTGTGCAATATTAAGATGAAGAACCCGTATAGAAAATCATTAGATATTTTTTTTGAGACGATAACAGATTTTAAACATACCTCTAATCGAATTAATAAGGTATTGTTAAAAGATGTACAAATCTATACTGCAGAAGAATCTAAATATTTTTCAGGCACATCTTTAATTATTGGTGATTGGACGGGACCAACTGATAATGGATGGAAAATAAATTTTCATACAGGAATTGAAAAATCTACCAATAAAGAAAATTATGCTTCGGAAGTTGAAAACGTTCTTTCAAGAGAATTTGGGTTAGCTTTTTCTCAATGTTATGAAGCTTTTGAATCGTTACTAAAAGATTTTATCTCTATAAAAATACAAAATGACTCAAATTTTATATCGAAATTACCGACAAACAAAGATTATTCAAGAGAAAATCTAAAAGGTGGTGATGATATTTTTAAATTAATAAAAAAGGCAGGTAATAAAAGATTTAAACAATATTCAAAAAGCAATAACAATAATTTTAGGTTTACCGAAACCTATAAAATATTTTCCGAAATAAGGCATTCTATTACGCACTCAAAAGGAAATTTAAAAAGGATAAAAATTCCTAAGGATAAGTATTATGAAATTCTTTTCGAATATTTCCTACCTTTAAACAAGTTGGAAAACGAAATAATTCAGTTGAAATTTGACTATAAAACTCTTGACAAGCTTTTAATATACTTAGCTGAATTTGGCTATCAAATTTTTAAAATTTTAAGTGAAGAAGATAATTATGAGTGGAAAATATAAAATACTGCACACAACAGCCGTTTGGCTACATTGGGGTTTTAGGCTTAATGGAAAGTTGGTTTTGTATTTGGAAAATTTGTGTTTAACCGAAAAATCTCGCATCTTTAATCCCCGCCTTCGCCAAGTGCCAGAACGTTAGCGATAAGTTTCCAAAACCAAATAAGTTTAGAACAATCACACAATGACAAAATTTTCATTCCTCTTTTTCGTATTTCTTTCTGTTCATTCTTTTGGACAAAAAAAAATAAATTCAAACAAAAACAATTTTGATAAATCTGTATATCATTTAATGGATAAAGTGGCAGACTCTTTTCTAAAAAAATCTGGAGCTAATTCTGTTTCAATAGCAATTGTTAAAAATAAAAAAACTTATATAAGGCATTACGGAGAGTTGGACAAAGGAAAAAGCAATAAAGCAACTAATCAAACACTTTTTGAAATAGGTTCTACAACTAAAGTATTTACATGAACTCTTATGGCAAATGCTGTATTAGAAAATAAAATTGAATTAGATGATGATATTAGAAAATATTTAAATGAAGATTTTTCTAATTTAGAGTTTCAAGGAAAACCAATAAAAATAAAGGATTTACTTGTCCATAGAAGTGGCATACAAACACCTTTTCCTGTTACGCAACAAATAAGAGATAAATACCCTGCAGATCGTTTCCTTTATTATAAAAACAGACTCGATAAATCATATACTAAGGAACTTTTCTTAGCTGATTTGCAAAAAGTAAAAGTAGATTCACTTCCAGGAACTGGTTATAAGTATGGTGCTTTAGCACCAGAATTGTGTGCTTACATTTTAGAAAATGTATATAAAAAAAACTATTCTGACCTATTAAATGACGAGATTTTTAAAAATGAAGGAATGAAATCGACAAAACTTAATTTAAGCAATAATGAAATTCTTGCAAATGGCTATAATGCAAAAGGTGAAAAGATGGAACCTTTAACTATCAGTATTTGGGGAGCATCAAAATTTCTAAAATCAACAATAGATGATTTAAGTAAATTTATCAAGTTTGAATTAGATCTAAATAATAGGGTCGCTATTGAATCTCATAGAAAAGTATATTCAAACATAGATATGGGTTATTTTTGGGATATTCTCACTGATGAAAATGCAAATACTAATTATATAAAAGACGGTGGTTCAAATGGAACTTCCAATATACTTAAAATTTCACCAAAATATGATCTAGGAATTGTAATTATAGCAAATCAAAATGATAGGAATACAAGCGCAGACATTGAAGATGCATTAAATAAATTAGAAGTAAGTTTAAAAGACAATTAAAATAAACTACCGCTAACAGCTAATACAGCGGATTTGGGCAATTGGTTTAATGGAAAGTTGGTTTTGTATTTGGGATGATTTGGTAGATCCAAATATTAGGGTTAATTTAAACCAAAATCCGCAGGAATACCAGAACAATAGCAAGCATTATTAATCACTCCCATTTATACAGTATGAGAAATGAACGATACGACTTTATAAATCTTCCCCAAGAATTTCATCTAAAACATAAAAGTTGCGAATTTTTACTCTATCAGATTGAAGATTTTATTACAGCAGAAACATTTAAACATTTAAAGTTACAAACAGTAGAGTTCGATAAAGATGTAGAATTATTACATAATGAAAATATACTGGATTATTTGCTTAGAATTAACAAATCTGAAGAACACGACGAAATAATCACAAGTAATATTTTACATGCGGTTATTGCAGATACTTGTCAGTTTTTACAAATTGCACTTTTTGCCTCTTTACAACAACGGATCACTGTGGCATTTTCCCTTATGAGAAAACCCTTCGTTTATAATCTACTTTTAATCTTAAGATTATACCTAACTAGTGATTTTTTGAAGCGATTTAATACTGAGGATTGCTTTGACACTACAGGGTTAAGCCAAGAGGACATTAAGGAGTTACTAAGTGCTTCTGAAAATCTCATTTTTAGCAAATCAATTAAAGCCTCAGACGTGTATGATTTTATATTCAACCAAGCTTTAGATGATAGTTTAGTAAATATTTCTAACAAAGCTCTTCATCCTTCTACAACACGAAATAAGAATAATAAGACTGAAATACAAAATATAAATTTTGTATTTAGTACCAAAGATAGTATTATGTCACAATGGGACTACTTGTATAGAAGATTACCATTTTTGCTATTATATTTTAACGAAGTACTTGAAGTAATTATGTTTGATCATTTGAATTTAGAAAATAAAATTTATGATCAGCGATTAACGGAAAGAGCAAATTTCTTTAAAAAAAATAACGCCTACTAACGAACGCCCAGCTCTCATAAACCATCCTTATGAAACAATCGGCAAATGTCTATAGACTTTGCGCAATCTTTTTGCTTCTTAGAAATTCTACATCTGATAAAAGTCTCCCGACTTTTTATTTTTAGTTCTCTTTTTTCCTTGATTATTTTAATTAACGTACTTTTGGTTTAACCAAAATATTATTTATAAAAGTAAAATATGAAAAAAATTATTGTTAGTATGTTTGTTCTAAGTCAATGTTATACTGTACAGGGACAATCGATTGATAAAATTATTACGAACAAGGAAGTAACTCGTATAGAGAAAATACTTTCGGCTGATGATATGCAGGGCAGGAGAACTTTTACTCCCGGTATTGACAAAGCATCGGCCTTTATAGAATCGGAGTTTAAAGCAATTGGTTTGCAAACTTTCAATGCAGCAACAAATTACAGACAAGAATTTTCGATGACTTCCTCTAAACCCGTTTCTTCAAAAATTACTATTGATGGCAAAGAAATAAATAATAATCAAGTTGCAACATTCTCCTACCTTCCTCAGGTTTCTTTAACTGAAAAAAGCGATATTGCTATTGTAAAAATCAATAAAGGCGATAACATTGGCGAGAAATTTAATGAATATTTTAAAAGTCCGAAAAATCTTTTGGTGCTGGTTGACCCTTCATTTGATAAAGTTTTACCCAATATTCAACATATTGATCGAATAAATGCTAACCCGGGAAACAATACGATCTTGTTTGTTTTTGGTACCACAGAAGCAACTACTTTTTCTGTTGAATTAACGAATACAATCACCAAAAAAACATTGAATAATGTGGTTG
>Ga0247806_10000236_pt1 | contig 38375 bp, 24 predicted proteins | sample UWRJL059202B1_FD_179935 | JGI IMG/M metagenome (GOLD analysis project Ga0247806, IMG submission 179935) | Plant litter microbial communities from Arlington Agricultural Research Station in Wisconsin, United States - UWRJ-L059-202B-1 | ecosystem: Environmental > Terrestrial > Plant litter >... | reverse complement strand
TTGATGGAGGTCGTTTTGCAACTTCAGATTTAAATGACTTATATCGTCGTGTAATCATCCGTAATAACCGTTTGAAAAGATTAATGGAGATTAAAGCTCCAGAAGTTATCTTAAGAAACGAAAAACGTATGTTACAAGAATCTGTAGATTCATTATTTGATAACACTCGTAAAGCTTCTGCTGTTAAAACAGAATCTAACAGACCATTAAAATCATTATCTGATTCCTTAAAAGGTAAGCAAGGACGTTTCCGTCAAAACTTACTTGGAAAACGTGTGGATTATTCTGCTCGTTCGGTAATTGTTGTTGGTCCTGAATTAAAATTATTCGAATGCGGATTGCCAAAAGATATGGCATCTGAATTATACAAACCTTTCGTTATCCGTAAATTGATTGAAAGAGGTATTGTTAAAACAGTAAAATCTGCTAAGAAAATCATAGATAAAAAAGAGCCAGTAGTTTGGGATATCCTTGAAAATGTAATTAAAGGTCACCCAGTATTACTTAACCGTGCTCCTACGTTACACAGACTTGGTATTCAAGCTTTCCAACCAAAATTAATTGAAGGAAAAGCGATCCAGTTGCACCCATTAGTTTGTACGGCTTTCAACGCCGATTTTGATGGGGATCAGATGGCGGTTCACTTGCCATTAGGACCAGAGGCTATTTTAGAGGCACAATTGTTAATGTTGGCTTCTCACAATATCTTGAATCCTGCAAATGGTGCTCCAATTACTGTACCTTCTCAGGATATGGTCTTGGGTCTATATTATATGACCAAAGAACGTATCTCTACACCAGAACATGTAATTTTAGGTCAAGACTTAACTTTCTATTCTGCTGAAGAAGTAAACATTGCATTAAACGAAGGAAGATTAGAATTGAATGCTCGTGTAAGAATCAGAGCAAAAGATTTTAATGAAGCGGGAGAATTAGTGTATAAGATTATCCAAACAACTGCTGGACGTGTATTATTTAATGAAGTAGTACCTGAGGCAGCTGGATATATCAATGATGTATTGACTAAGAAAAACCTTAGAGATATTATCGGACATATTTTAAGTGTGACTGATGTACCTACAACGGCAGCTTTCTTGGACAACATGAAAGATATGGGTTATAAATTTGCATTTAGAGGAGGTTTATCATTCTCTCTTGGTGATATTAGAATTCCAGAACAAAAAACAAAATTAATTGCAGATGCCAGAGAGCAAGTTGAAGGTATTTCTGTGAATTATAACATGGGTCTTATTACAAATAACGAACGTTACAACCAGGTTATTGACGTATGGACTTCAGCAAATGCTCAATTAACTGAGTTAGCAATGAAAAATATTAGAGAAGACCAACAAGGTTTCAACTCTGTATATATGATGCTTGACTCTGGTGCGAGGGGTTCTAAGGAGCAGATTCGTCAGTTAACTGGTATGCGAGGTTTGATGGCTAAGCCTAAAAAATCTACTGCTGGTGGTGGAGAAATTATTGAAAACCCGATTCTTTCTAACTTTAAGGAAGGTCTTTCGATCCTTGAGTACTTTATTTCTACTCACGGTGCTCGTAAAGGACTTGCGGATACGGCTCTTAAAACTGCCGATGCTGGATACTTGACAAGAAGGCTTCATGACGTATCACAAGATGTTATTGTAAACATCGAAGATTGTGGAACTTTAAGAGGTGTTGAAGTTTCTGCCTTGAAGAAAAATGAGGAAATTGTGGAATCATTAGGAGAAAGAATTTTAGGACGTGTTGCATTGCAAGATGTTATAAATCCACTTACTAATGAAGTAATAGTTGAATCTGGAAAACAAATTACTGAAGCAATCATGAGAGTTATCGAAGCTTCTCCGATTGAAAAAGTAGAGGTTAGATCTCCATTAACTTGTGAGGCTTTAAAAGGTATTTGTGCTAAATGTTACGGTAGAAACTTAGCTACTGGTAAAATGACACAAAGAGGTGAAGCTGTAGGAGTTATTGCTGCTCAGTCTATTGGAGAGCCAGGTACACAGTTGACACTTCGTACGTTCCACGTTGGAGGGGTTGCCGGAGGTATTTCTGAAGAATCTAGTATTGTTACAAGATTCAACGGTAGACTTGAGATTGAAGATTTAAAAACTGTTAAAGGTGAGGACAGCGAAGGTAATGCGACTGATATCGTAGTATCACGTTCAACTGAGTTAAAATTAGTTGACGAGAAAACTGGAATCGTATTAAATACACATAATATTCCTTACGGATCTAGCATCTTTGTTAAGGATGGTGAATCTGTTACTAAAGGATCTGTGATCTGTAAGTGGGATCCATATAATGGTGTAATTGTTTCTGAATTTACTGGTAAGATTGCTTACGAGGATTTAGAGCAAGGACAGTCGTTCATGGTTGAAATTGATGAGCAGACAGGTTTCCAGGAAAAAGTAATTTCTGAAGCTAGAAATAAAAAATTAATTCCAACTTTATTGGTTTACGGTAAAGAAGGTGAATTGATTCGTTCGTATAACTTACCAGTAGGAGCCCACCTTATGGTTGAGAACGGCGAGAAAATTAAAGCAGGTAAAGTATTAGTTAAAATCCCACGTCGTTCTTCTAAAGCAGGAGATATTACAGGAGGTTTACCAAGAATTACTGAGTTGCTTGAGGCTCGTAACCCTTCAAACCCAGCGGTTGTTTCTGAAATTGACGGTGTTGTTTCTTTTGGTAAAATTAAAAGAGGTAACCGTGAAATTGTTATCGAATCTAAATTTGGTGAGATTAAAAAGTATTTAGTTAAACTTTCCAGTCAAATTTTAGTACAAGAAAATGACTTCGTAAGAGCGGGAGTACCATTGTCTGACGGTGCAATTACACCAGATGATATTTTAAGAATTCAAGGACCAGCTGCTGTTCAACAGTATTTGGTAAATGAAATTCAAGAGGTATACCGTTTACAAGGGGTAAAAATTAATGACAAGCACTTTGAGGTAGTTATTCGTCAAATGATGCGTAAAGTAAGGGTTCAGGATCCAGGAGATACATTATTCCTAGAAGATCAATTAATTCATACAAAGGACTTTATCGTTCAAAACGATAAATTATATGGTATGAAAGTAGTTGAAGACGCTGGAGATTCTGCTGTATTGAAACCAGGTCAGATTATTTCTCCTCGTGATTTGCGTGATGAAAATTCATTGCTTAAACGAACTGATAAAAATCTTGTTGTGGCAAGAGATGTAATTACTGCAACTGCAACGCCAGTTTTACAAGGTATTACTAGAGCTTCGCTACAAACTAAATCATTCATTTCTGCTGCTTCTTTCCAAGAAACAACAAAAGTACTTAACGAAGCTGCTGTAGCTGGTAAAGTAGATGATCTAGAAGGATTAAAAGAAAATGTAATTGTTGGACACAGAATTCCTGCAGGAACTGGTATGAGAGAATACGATAACACTATCGTAGGGTCTAAAGACGATTACAATGAAATGATGGCCAATAAAGAAGAATATATTTATTAATTAGGAAACTATGAGTAATCCGAAACAACAACAAGAGCAGATTAATATTGAGTTAGATGAGACAATTGCAGAAGGAATTTATTCTAATCTTGCGATTATAAATCACTCGTCATCAGAGTTTGTTTTAGATTTTGTGAGCATTATGCCGGGTATTCCTAAAGCCAAGGTAAAGTCAAGAATTGTCCTGACACCACAACATGCTAAAAGATTATTGAAAGCAATTGGTGAAAACATTCATCGTTTTGAAGCCGCTCATGGCGAAATCAAAGAGACAGAACAAGCACCAATACCGCTTAATTTTGGTCCGGCAGGACAAGCATAATAATAAAGCCCCAGTAATGGGGCTTTTTTTTATTCAGATTTAAACGTAAATTTGTTGTTTGTCCCATTTTATGTCACTTTATCGAGTATATTTCTTGCTAAAATTATATAGTTCTAAATTAGTAATTCCTTTAAGAGAAGGTTTGATTTTAGAATATAATGACTTAGTAGGGTTGATTTAATTCAGATTTAAAAAAAAGCGCTAATTAAATTAGCGCTTTTTTTATTTTTTTCATTTGTATAAAACTTAGTCAAATTCAGAGGTAAAAAATAATTTTACCGTTGGATATTTGCTTTGTGTCATTTGAATAGTAAAGTCAGAATCAGCTAAAAATACCAATTGCCCATATTTATCATGTGCTAAGAATTTTTGTTTAATACGTTTAAATTCTTTGAATTCATCATTTTTAGCATCATCAGGTTTTACCCAGCAAGCTTTATGAACAGGAAAGTTTTCGTACGTACATTTTGCACCATATTCGTGTTCTAAACGGTACTGAATTACCTCATATTGAAGCGCTCCAACAGTTCCAATAACCTTACGATTGTTCATTTCAAGCGTAAATAACTGCGCGACACCTTCATCCATTAACTGATCAACACCTTTGTCCAACTGCTTCGCTTTCATTGGGTCAGCATTGTTAATATATCTAAAGTGCTCTGGTGAGAAACTTGGAATTCCTTTGAAACTCATTAATTCTCCTTCGGTTAATGTGTCACCAATTTTAAAATTTCCTGTATCGTGTAAACCTACAATATCGCCGGGATATGAAATGTCTACAATTTCTTTTTTCTCTGCAAAGAATGCATTCGGACTGGAAAATTTTAAATTTTTCTTTTGGCGAACATGATAATAAGGCTTATTTCTTTCAAAAGTTCCTGAAACAATTTTAATAAAAGCCAAGCGATCTCTGTGCTTTGGATCCATATTGGCATGGATTTTAAACACAAAACCTGTCATTTTTTCTTCTTTAGGATCAACCAAACGAGTTTCAGAATCTTTTGGTCGTGGTGATGGAGCAATAGTTACGAAACAATCTAATAATTCGCGTACTCCAAAATTATTTAATGCTGAACCAAAAAATACAGGTTGAATTTTTCCGTCTAAATAGTCCTGACGCTCAAATTTTGGATAAACTTCATCAATTAATTCTAATTCTTCACGAAGTTTATCAGCTGCTTTTTGACCAACGATTTTATCCAATTCCGGGTTGTTTTGAACATCTGAGAAAGCGATAGTTTCTTCAATATTTTTACGGCTGTCACCGCTAAAAAGATTGATATTTTCTTCCCATAAATTATAGATCCCCTGAAAATCATAACCCATTCCAATAGGGAAACTTAAAGGAGTAACTTTTAGACCCAATTTTTGTTCTACTTCGTCCATTAAGTCAAAAGCATCTTTTCCTTCACGGTCTAATTTATTGATGAAAACAATCATCGGAATATTTCTCATTCTACAAACTGCAACCAATTTTTCAGTTTGTTCCTCAACCCCTTTTGCAACGTCAATTACAACGATAACACTATCTACAGCAGTTAAAGTTCTAAAAGTATCTTCGGCAAAATCCTTGTGTCCCGGAGTATCAAGAATGTTGATTTTTTTATCTTTATAATTAAAAGCAAGTACAGATGTTGAAACCGAAATTCCTCTTTGGCGCTCGATTTCCATGAAGTCACTCGTTGCTCCTTTTTTAATTTTGTTGTTTTTTACAGCACCAGCTTCCTGAATTGCCCCTCCAAACAATAATAGTTTTTCAGTTAAAGTCGTTTTACCAGCATCGGGATGCGATATAATACCAAATGTTCTTCTGCGTTGTATTTCTTTTAAAAAGCTCATATTTTGTATAAATAGGTTGCAAAAGTACTATTAATTACGGCTTAATAAAAATATTCACTTCTTAATTTGGGAAGTCTTTTTTATTTAAAGAAAAAATAAGGCTGTCATAAAAACAGCCTTACATAGTCATTTTAAATTACTGATTAACTGACCAAACTGAATATCCTTTTGGAGGACATTGTATTTTTACCCATTTGTCTGCCTGAGTAGTTGGAAACCAGGTTGAGTTTCCTGTAAAATCTTTAATTTGATTATTAGCCCAATTCGTTTCTACCCATCTTTCCTGCCATGAAGTTGAGTTATTAATGTAAACTACCAATCCCGGATTTCCGTTATAGCCATTTCTTCTTGCCACATATTCGTCATTGTCAGAATATAAAATAGAAGTTGTACCCGTAGCTTTATTGTTATGAATCCAGATTAGATTGTTTAATTTACTCTTATCCAGCCATTCCTCATAATCTCTATAGAAAATTGTTGGATATCCTTCATGTGTTAAAATATAGGAATACGCCAGTAATTTATTTGAAATTTCGTCAGTATCATGATTAGTAACAAAGGTTACTGCTTTGTACGGATTTCTTTTCCACATCATATCGTCGTTTAATAATGCGAGATTATTTCCGTCAAATGCATCGTTCATTTTATAATAACAGGCAAAATCAAATACAGAGCTATTGGCATTATTTGCCCAATCATTTAAGATGTTTACATTAGAATCCCATAATTCACCAACAGAAAATCCGCCAACATTAGCATTCCAGTCTCTTACAACCCAAGAGCCGAAACCTTTAACATAATCAAATCTCCATCCATCAAATTTCATGGTGTTTTTGTAATATTTACCTACGCCGTCAGCTCTTTTCCATAGCCAATCCTGTACATACGGATCAGCATGACACAAGTCAGGAAATCCTCCAAAAAAACCTTCGTCATTATTTCCGTAACTATTCTTATAAAAATTAGTATAAGTGCGTTTGAATTTTCCAGAAGCAATTCCATTGAAATTAGTCCAGGTGTTTGTTCCGGTAAACGGATTGGCTTCTGATTGTCCTCCACTATTATGATTAATTACAATATCGGCATAGACTTTCATATTTTCAGTATGGGCTTTTGTAATTAAACTTACCAATTCTGTTTTAGAGCCAAATCTGGTTTCAGTAGTTCCATTTTGATTGTAATCTCCAAAATCAAAATAATCAGTTGGATCATATCCCATAGAAAACGCTCCGTTTTGTGCTTTTGAAGCGGGTGGAAGCCATACGGAACCGATTCCCGCATTTGACCAATCAGTTAATTTAGTAGTTACAGTATTCCACCAATTTCCGCCTGCCGGAACATCCCAGTAAAAAGCCTGCATCATAACGCCACCGCCGGGATTGTCTACGTATTTTCCAGTTGATGATCTTGATTCTCCGTTACTAAATGGTTTACCATCGTGATTCGTTACGTTAATGATTTTAAATTCCTTACTTTCAACTCTGGATTCATTTTCAATTGTTTCATTATCGGAACAAGAATAGAAAAGTGTTGTAAATGCCACCAGGCAATAAAGTTGTACAAAAGATGTTTTCATAGTAATGATTTGGTTAAGGTTAGATATTAAGTAGTAATTATATAATAGATAATACTAAAAATTAAATTATTCTTATTTTAAGCTGAAGTAAATTATTAATTACGCAACTAAATTATAGAAAATTTGCTATGTTGTAAATTATAAGAAAATATTTATATTACGAAAACGTTGTAGTGTTGAAAACTTTTTTTTGTAAGTTTAGAAACTGCATTTTTATTGTGATTAAATAATCGAGTTTAAAATAACGATGGCTCATTTATTTGAGTTTGTAATTTGAGTGAATCCTGCTGATTTACAATAGCTTATTGCTGGAATTTAAAAGCTATCCCATAATTTTTTGTTAATAGTATTACTGATAGTTGTATTATGTAATTGAATTGTTATTTTTGTTCGTTAAAAGTTCGAAGACACCAGAAGTTTATTAGTTATGATTTTAGAGTAAGTTTTGAAATCGGAATAAGCTAGTTGTTACTTTAAACAGTAAGAGGCATTCAAATTAAAATTAAAATAATGTTATTAAAAAAAATTCAGCTAAAAACAATTGATTACAAATTTGCGTTAACAATATGTTTTTTACTTTTTTTCAACTCATTTATTTCGGCACAAGAAATTATTCCGGATGTTGTAGCAGAAAAACCAGTGGAAATTGTATCCGGCCAAAGACAAAAAATTGACGGTATTATAGCCACTGTTGGAGATTATATTGTTTTAGACTCTGATATTGACAAGGGATATTTAGAAATTACCAGTCAGGGAGGTTCTACCAAAGATATTACAAGATGCCAAATGCTTGGTAAACTTTTAGAAGATAAATTATATGCACATCAGGCGATTCAGGATAGTATTATTGTAAGCGATGCCGAAGTAAGAAGTATGATGGAAGAGCGTCTGAATTATATGATGCAGCAAGTAGGAGATATCAATAAAGTGGTTGCTTATTACAAGAAAAACTCTGTAGAAGAATTCAAAACTTATTTTTCGGATATTTTAAAGGAGCAAAAATTAGCTTCTGAAATGCAAAAGAAAATTGTTGACGGTGTAGAAATTACACCGGAAGAAGTTCGTAATTTCTTTAAAAAAATACCAAAAGATGAATTGCCAACTTTTGGTGCAGAAATGGAAGTAGCTCAGATTGTGGTAGAGCCTAAAGTTTCTAAAGAGGATGAGCAAAAAGTAATTGACCGATTGAATGCTATTAGGAAAGATGTTTTAGAAGGATCAAGTTTTGCAACCAAAGCAGTTTTATATTCTCAGGATCCGGGATCCTCGCCAAATGGTGGATTTTATAAAATGACTAGAAAAACACCTTTTGTAAAAGAATTTAAGGATGTAGCATTTAGTTTAGCAGAAGGTGAAATTTCAGAACCTTTTAAAACAAATTTTGGATATCATATTATTATGATCGACAAAATTAAAGGACAAGAAGTTGAATTGCGTCACATTTTGATCGCGCCAACTGTTTCTGAAGATGCTTTGAAAGATGCTAAAGAAAGAATTACAAACATCAGAAAAAAGATTGAAAGTAAAGAAATTTCTTTTGCTGATGCAGCCAGAACAGAATCTGACGAAAAAGAAACAAGAGCAAACGGAGGTACTTTGGTAAACCCTAATACACAGGATACTCGCTTTGAGTTGACAAAAATGGATCCGACATTATATAGCCAGGTTTCAAATTTGAAAGATGCAGAGATTTCTCAGCCACTTTTAAATACAGATGATAAAGGTAAAAAAACGTACAAATTGATTACTGTTACAAACAGAATTGAGGAACATACTGCTGATTATGCTAAAGATTATACTAAAATTAAAGAATTAGCATTAAAAGAAAAACAAATTAATGCCATTGCTAAATGGTTTGATGAAAAAATAAAAGACACCTACATTAAAATTATTGGAGAGTACAGAGATTGTGCTTTTACAAACAATTGGTTGAAAAAATAATTTTTATTAAATAAATAAAAAGAGTTAGTTTTATGATTTCATAGCACTAACTCTTTTTAATTTTAAATACATTCATAAATGTCTGACGTAACAGCAATTCATAATTTAGTTCAAAAACGTAACGAATTAAAAACCGAAATAGCAAAAATCATTGTAGGGCAGGACGCCGTTGTAGATCAAATTTTACTTTGTATATTTTCCGGAGGACACGCTCTTTTAATAGGAGTACCGGGATTAGCAAAAACGTTATTGATCAATACATTGGCGCAGGCATTAGGACTAGATTTTAAAAGAATACAGTTTACGCCGGATTTAATGCCGTCGGATATTTTAGGAAGTGAAATTTTAGATGAAAGCAGAAAGTTTAAATTTATAAAAGGACCTATTTTTTCTAATATTATTTTAGCCGATGAGATTAACAGAACGCCGCCTAAAACGCAGGCAGCTTTGCTTGAAGCCATGCAGGAACGCTCCGTTACCATTGCTGGTGAAAACCATAAGTTAGATTTACCTTACTTTGTATTGGCTACTCAAAATCCAATTGAGCAGGAGGGAACTTATCCGTTGCCTGAAGCACAATTGGACCGTTTTATGTTTGCCATAAAATTAGAATATCCAAGCTTTGAAGAAGAAGTGCAAGTCGTAAAACGTACGACCTCTGATGCTAAAACAACTATTAATCCATTATTCGCTGCACAGGAAATTATCGATTTTCAGCATTTGATTCGAAGAATTCCGGTTGCAGATAATGTTATTGAATATGCTGTATCGTTGGTAAGTAAAACGCGTCCTGATAATAAGCTGACAAATGATTTTGTTAGAAATTATCTAGACTGGGGTGCGGGACCAAGAGCCTCTCAAAACTTAATACTGGCAGCCAAAGCACATGCAGCTTTTAATGGAAAATTTTCTCCGGATATCGAAGATGTAAAAGCAGTAGCTATTGGCATTTTACGTCACAGAATTATTAAAAATTACAAAGCTGATGCCGAAGGAATAACAGAAGAAATTATCATCGAAAAATTGTTATAAAAAATAACGAAAATTCAAATTAAGCCTGACATTAAATTGTTGGGCTTTCTTTTTTAATTGGGATAGATGATGTAAAATTATCTTTAATAAAAACTACTTAAATTTCCATTTTAGAAAGCATCTAAAAAAGTGATTTTACTGACAACTACAACGATGTAAATTCTAATTTAGAAAGATTCTTGGCTTAAAACATGTTTAAATTAAGTTTTGATTTTAACAACAAATTTCGACTTTGTTAAAGAAAAGATTTTAAAATGTTAAAAATTCATTTTTTTAATAAAAATTTACTATTTATTCAAAAAGAGACGGTGAAAATCGTTTTTTAACAATAATAATTTTTGAAAACATGACTTCTATTATATTTTTTTTAATTGTCGGCTTTAATAACTAAATTTGCGAACAAAAAAATAAAATACCTACAAAATACCTTTACTATGAATATTTATCAGGATTACATTCAAGAGATTGCAGATCGTAAAGACCAGGGACTTCATCCAAAACCGATTGATGGAGCTGAATTACTAAGCGATATCATTGAACAAATTAAAGATGTAAATAATGAGTACAGAGACGATTCTCTTAAATTCTTTATTTATAATGTTGTACCAGGAACTACCAGCGCTGCAGGTCTTAAAGCTAAATTTTTAAAAGAAATTATTCTTGGGGAATTTGAAGTAAAAGAAATCACACCAGCATTTGCTTTTGAGTTATTATCACACATGAAAGGCGGGCCTTCTATTGAGGTGCTTTTGGATTTAGCACTTGGTGAGGATTTTGTTATTGCCAAAGAAGCTGCAAATGTTCTTAAGACGCAGGTTTACCTATATGAGGCAGATACAGACCGTCTTAAAGAAGCTTTTAAAAATGAAAATGTAATCGCAAGAGAAATTCTGGAAAGTTATGCAAAGGCAGAATTTTTTACTTCATTGCCAGAGGTAGTTGAAGAAATTAAAGTGGTTACTTATATCGCTGGTGAGGGTGATATTTCGACCGACTTATTATCTCCGGGTAATCAGGCGCACTCGCGTTCTGACCGTGAACTTCATGGTAAATGTATGATCACTCCTGAAGCACAAGACGAAATCAAGATGCTTCAGGCACAATATCCTGATGCAAGTGTGATGTTAATTGCAGAAAAAGGGACAATGGGGGTAGGTTCATCCAGAATGTCAGGGGTAAACAATGTGGCACTTTGGACAGGTAGACAAGCAAGTCCATATGTTCCATTTATTAATATTGCTCCAATTGTTGCGGGAACAAACGGTATTTCTCCAATTTTCCTAACAACTGTTGATGTTACAGGTGGTATTGGACTAGACCTTAAAAACTGGGTAAAAAAGCTGGATGCAAACGGTGATATTATTCGTAATGAAAATAATGAACCTATCTTAGAGGAAGCTTATTCTGTAGCTACTGGTACCGTGCTTACAATAAACACAAAAACTAAGAAGCTTTATAACGGAGATAAAGAATTAATTGATATTTCTAAGGCATTCACGCCTCAGAAAATGGAATTTATAAAAGCTGGAGGATCTTATGCAATTGTATTTGGTAAAAAACTTCAAACATTAGCAGCGAAAGTTCTGGATATTGAAGCTCCTCTTGTATTTGCTCCATCAAAAGAGATTTCTTATGAGGGTCAAGGTCTTACAGCTGTAGAAAAAATCTTCAACAGAAACGCTGTTGGTATAACTCCCGGTAAAGTGCTACACGCCGGTTCAGATGTTCGAGTAGAAGTTAATATCGTAGGTTCACAGGATACGACAGGTCTTATGACAGCTCAGGAATTAGAATCTATGGCTGCAACAGTAATTTCACCAATAGTAGACGGTGCTTACCAATCTGGTTGTCACACAGCTTCGGTATGGGATAAAAAAGCGCAGGCTAATATTCCAAAATTGATGAAATTTATGAACGATTTCGGTTTAATCACTGCTCGTGACCCGAAAGCTGTTTATCACTCAATGACTGATGTAATTCATAAAGTTTTAAACGATATTACTATAGACGAGTGGGCTATCATAATTGGTGGTGACTCTCATACAAGAATGTCTAAAGGTGTTGCTTTTGGTGCGGACTCAGGAACAGTTGCTCTTGCGCTTGCAACGGGAGAGGCTTCAATGCCAATTCCGGAATCAGTAAAGGTTACTTTTATTGGAGAAATGAAAGCTTATATGGACTTCCGTGATGTAGTTCATTCAACACAATCTCAAATGCTTAAGAAATTTGGTGGTGAAAACGTATTCCAGGGAAGAATTATTGAAGTTCATCTTGGAACTCTTACAGCTGACCAAGCATTTACATTTACAGACTGGACTGCAGAAATGAAAGCAAAAGCTTCTATTTGTATTTCTGAGGATGATACTTTAATCGAATCATTGGAAATTGCAAAAGGCAGAATCCAGATCATGATCGACAAAGGAATGGACAATCATAAGCAAGTTCTTCAGGGATTGATCAATAAAGCAGATAAGAGAATTGCTGAAATTAAATCGGCGGAAAAACCAGCATTAACTCCAGATGCAAATGCTAAGTATTATGCTGAAGTAGTGGTTGATCTTGATCAAATTGTTGAGCCAATGATTGCTGATCCGGATGTGAATAATGTTGATGTTTCTAAGCGATATACTCACGATACCATCAGACCTTTATCTTTTTATGGAGGAGTGAAAAAAGTAGATCTTGGATTTATCGGTTCTTGTATGGTTCATAAAGGAGATATGAAAATCTTAGCTCAAATGCTTAAAAATATTGAAAATCTACATGGTAAAGTAGAGTTTAAAGCACCTCTTGTGGTAGCTCCACCCACTTATAACATCGTAGATGAACTTAAAGCTGAGGGCGATTGGGAAGTTTTACAAAGATATTCTGGTTTCGAATTTGACGATAATGCTCCTAAAGGTGCTGCGCGTACCGAATACGAAAACATGTTGTATTTGGAACGTCCGGGATGTAACCTTTGTATGGGAAATCAGGAAAAAGCGGCAAAAGGAGATACTGTAATGGCAACTTCTACGCGTCTTTTCCAAGGAAGAGTTGTAGAAGATACTGAAGGTAAAAAAGGAGAATCATTACTTTCTTCGACACCTGTCGTAGTTTTATCTACAATTCTTGGAAGAACTCCTACAATGGATGAATATACAGCAGCAGTAGAAGGTATTGGTCTAACCAGATTTGCACCATCTCACAAATCATTAGTGATGTAATCAAAAAATTAGCTTAATATTAACGAAGCCCGGGTTATAAACTCGGGCTTTTTCTTTTCTGGCTACTCTATTTTTTGTACCTTGTGATGTTCAAAATAAAAAAAAACAAAAACAATTATATACTTATGGCTTTTGATATTGAAATGATTAAAAAAGTGTATGAGAACATGCCGGATCGTGTTGATAAAGCACGCGAGATTGTTGGTCGTCCACTTACTTTAACGGAGAAAATTTTGTACAATCACCTTTGGGATGGAAATCCTTCGAAGGCGTTTGGAAGAGGAGTTGATTATGTTGATTTTGCACCAGATCGTGTTGCGTGTCAGGATGCTACAGCCCAAATGGCATTATTGCAATTCATGCACGCCGGAAAAAAAACAGTTGCTGTTCCTACAACGGTTCACTGTGATCACCTGATTCAGGCAAAAGTGGATGCTGCAACAGATTTGGCCAGAGCAAAAACACAAAGTAACGAAGTTTTCGATTTCTTATCGTCAGTTTCAAATAAATACGGAATAGGGTTCTGGAAGCCGGGAGCTGGAATTATTCACCAGGTAGTACTTGAAAATTATGCTTTCCCTGGCGGAATGATGATTGGTACCGATTCTCACACTGTAAACGCAGGTGGCTTAGGAATGGTTGCTATTGGTGTTGGTGGAGCCGATGCTGTCGACGTTATGTCTGGTATGGCTTGGGAACTTAAATTCCCTAAATTAATTGGAGTAAAATTAACTGGTAAATTATCAGGATGGACTGCTCCTAAAGATGTTATTCTAAAAGTTGCCGGTATTCTTACTGTAAAAGGTGGTACTGGAGCTATCGTTGAATATTTTGGCGAAGGTGCAACTTCTATGTCTTGTACCGGAAAAGGTACTATTTGTAACATGGGTGCTGAAATTGGAGCTACAACTTCAACTTTTGGTTATGATGATTCGATGAGTCGTTACCTGCGTTCTACAGGTAGAGCAGATGTTGCTGATGCTGCAGATAAAGTAGCTCAGTACTTAACAGGAGATGCTGAAGTTTACGCTAACCCAGAACAATATTTTGATCAGGTTATCGAAATCAATTTAACGGAATTAGAGCCACATTTAAATGGTCCTTTTACTCCTGATTTGGCTACTCCAATTTCTAAAATGAAAGAAGAAGCAATCAAAAACAACTGGCCATTACAAATTCAGGTTGGTTTAATAGGTTCTTGTACAAACTCATCTTACGAAGATATTGCCCGTGCAGCTTCTTTAGCGAGACAAGTAAGTGCCAAAAACTTAAAAACTAAATCTCAATTTACAATTACTCCGGGTTCTGAAGTAGTTCGTTATACAATTGAAAGAGACGGCTTTATTGATACTTTTGAAAAAATTGGTGCTACCGTTTTTGCTAACGCCTGCGGACCATGTATTGGTATGTGGGACAGAGATGGTGCTGAGAAAGAAGAGAGAAATACTATTGTTCACTCTTTTAATCGTAACTTCTCAAAACGTGCAGATGGTAATCCAAATACATTAGCTTTTGTAGGTTCTCCAGAATTGGTAACGGCCATGGCTATTGCTGGTGATTTAGGTTTTAATCCATTAACAGATACTTTAATCAATGAAGATGGAGAAGAAGTAAGACTTGAAGCGCCAACAGGAGACGAATTGCCGCCAAGAGGTTTTGACGCTGAAGATCCAGGGTTTCAGGCTCCGGCTGAGGATGGTTCAGGAGTTCAGGTTGTCGTAGATCCTGCATCAGAACGTTTGCAATTATTAGCTCCGTTTGATGCCTGGGACGGTAAAAATATTACGGGTGCTAAATTATTGATCAAAGCATTTGGAAAATGTACTACCGATCATATTTCTATGGCCGGACCTTGGTTGCGTTTTCGCGGACATTTAGATAATATTTCTAACAATATGTTGATTGGTGCAGTAAATGCTTTCAACCAAAAAACAAACTCTGTTAAAAATCAATTAACAGGAGATTATGATTCAGTTCCTGCTGTAGCTCGTGCTTATAAGGCGGCAGGAGTTCCGTCAATCGTTGTGGGAGATCACAATTATGGTGAAGGTTCATCTCGTGAGCATGCTGCGATGGAACCTCGTTTCTTGGGAGTAAAAGCAGTATTAGTGAAATCTTTCGCTCGTATCCACGAAACTAACCTTAAAAAACAAGGTCTTTTAGGATTGACTTTTGCAAACGAAACTGATTATGATAAAATCCAGGAGAATGATACTATTAATTTTACTGACTTAACTGAGTTCGCTCCAGGAAAGCCTTTAACGTTAGAGTTCCTTCATGCTGATGGATCTAAAGATATTATCTTAGCAAACCACACTTACAACGCAGGTCAGATTGGCTGGTTCGTTGCAGGTTCTGCATTAAACTTAATTGCAGCTGGAAAAGCTTAAATATTAATATTTAATTATACTAAACGCTCTGTGAAAACAGGGCGTTTTTTTTATATATAGATTTGTTGCATTTCATTTTTGAAATCAAAGCTTTTAATTTTCATTTTTTGATTTCAAATATATCCTTTCTTATACGATAAATTTTTATCATTAGCCTTAATATTCGTTTGATTATTAAAGGATTACAGTTGACTTCATGTTGGAGATATTTTTAATTTAAAAATCATGTTTTCAAAATATTGAAGTAAACTCTATATTGCGATTGTTAAATCCACGTAAATTAGATGTTAAAAAATGAGGTTTTTTTGCTTTAAAAAGTTAAATTCGCTTTTCACATAATATATTTGCATTTTTTCAAGTTATATTATTTAAGCCTAAAGTTATATTATTTAAACTTGAGGAAGTATTCATTAAAATTTTGTAGGTATGGTTTTTAGATTAATTACAGTGTTGTTTCTTTTTAGTGTTGGAGTTTTTTCGCAGGAAAAATTCATCAAGCATAAAATTTCAAAGGGCGAAAATCTAACTGTAATTGCTAAAAAATATGGTATAAAAGCAAAAGATATAGAGGATGCTAATCCTGATTCTCCCAAAGTTTTAAAGCTTAATTCAGTTTTATTAATTCCGAATACCCACCAAAAAACTGCTACAAAACAAAAAGAATTGGCTGCAATTACAACTCCAGCAGCAACAATTTTAAATCCCGTTTCACACGAAGTAGTAGAAAAAGAAACGCTTTGGGCGATCTCAAAAAAATACAATGTTTCTGTTGATGATTTGAAAAAAGCAAATCCGTCCTTGGAAAGTGAAGGATTAAAAATAGGTCAAAAGCTTAATATTCCTTCCAATGCTGCTGTATTAATTGCTGCTACGGCAACTAATAAAAGTACAGAAATACCGTTAATAATTTCTTCAGAAGATGTAGAGTATGTAGTTGAGGTAAAGCCAAAAGAAACTAAATATCTGATTGCAAAAAAATACGGAATTACTGTTGCAGAATTAGAGCGTCAAAATCCGTTTATTAAAGGAAAGTTGCCTGTAGGATATGTTTTAAATATCAAAGCTTTAAAAGAAAAAGTAAGTCCGGAAATACAACAGATGACTGTTACCCAGAATACCGTGAATGAAAAAGCTGTGGCAATTTCTGAAATAAATCAGGAAACTGGCTCCAGAAAAATCACCGAAGTAGTAGTCGAGGTCCAGCCAAAAGAAACAAAATACTCAATTGCAAAAAGATATGGATTAACTGTTGCTGAATTAGAAAAACAAAATCCGTTTATTAAAGGACAATTACCTGTTGGTTATGTTCTCAAAATTAGAACTTCAAAAGAAAAAGCAGATGCTGCTTCGGCTTCTGCACCTCTACAAGAAATAAAAGATAATTTGTCTTCACCTGAAGAAACACAAGTTGCGGAAACTTCGGAAATTAAAAATGATTCACCTGCTTCAATTTTTAAGGTTAACAATCATTCTGAGTTAGTAGATCAGTTAATAGTAAACGCTACTGAAAATATCGGAACAAGATACCGATCTGGAGGAACTACAAAAGCAGGTTTTGATTGTTCGGGATTAATGATTTCAACATTTAATACTTTTGATATTAAATTGCCGAGAAGTTCAATAGAGCAATCCAGAATAGGAATGAAAGTTATGAGCGATGAAGCGCAAAAAGGAGATTTAATTTTCTTTAAAACAAACGGCAGAAGCCAAATTAATCATGTCGGAATGGTAGTTGAAGTTGCTGAAGGAGGAGAAATTAAATTTGTACACTCTTCAACTCATGGTGGAGTAATGATTTCTTCAACAAAGGAACCTTATTATCAAAGGGCATTTTCGCAAGTAAATAGAGTTCTGCAATAATATTAAATCAGTTGAAGTGGATTTCTTTTTAAAATCGTCAATGGTAAAGGTTTATTAGAAATTCATTTACACAATGATTTTTTTTAATCCGTCTAATTTCATCAGAATCTAAGGTTGACGAAAGCACATAAATTTGAATCTCTTTTTTAAATTCATCACTTAGTTTAGCATATTCAGTCAAGAAATCAAAGTCGTCCATTATCGGCCCTGAATATCTAGTAAAATAATTAAAGACTGCTTTAAATCCTGATGATTGTAGCTAATAGCTCAAATTTATAAAAAAATAGTACAGTTCTACAAAAGCTTTATTTTTATTATTTACACATCAAATTCTTTAAATGTTTAGTGTAAATATATGGATATTAGTTGTTTATGAATTGTATGGGTTGATACAGATTTAATTTTGTTTGACTTTTTTCCTCCCTGTCTAATTTATTTTTTCAGCATATCTTTTCTTAATATTTTTACTTATGTACGTACTAAGTCCCCTTCCTTTAATGGCTAATTTTTTCATTTGTTCCACATTTGTTGCACCAGGAACGTGATGATTGTAGAGATATCTTCCATCGTTTTTAAATTGAATAATAATAAAATCTGAACCTATTTCATATAATTCAACTCCGGAATCTCCTTTTAAATTTTTGTATTTTTCCATTTTGAAATTATTGTCTGGTGAATTATTATTTTGAATTGTAAAGTGCAACTTATTGAAATATAATAATTTTATCGAAAAGCATAAGCGCAATGTAATATTAAATTTTAATTACATGATGGTATACTGATGGCGTATGTATTTATTTGTACCCAAAAAACATCTCATCAAGATCTAAAATTCTAACAATCTAACGATCTAATTAAAAAATTTCCAAAAAAAGTATATCTTTAACCAACCCAAAAAACAATATAATGCAAGAAGAAAACCAGGAAAATTTTAAAAGAGAACTCGGATTATTAGATGGAACCATGCTTGTAGTAGGTTCTATGATTGGCTCCGGAATATTTATCGTAAGTGCTGATATTGCCAGACAAGTAGGATCTGCGGGATGGCTAACACTTATTTGGCTTATTTCAGGATTAATTACAATTATTGCTGCTGTAAGTTATGGCGAATTGAGTGCGATGTTTCCAAAAGCGGGTGGACAATACGTGTATCTGAAAGAAGCTTATAACAAACTAATTGCATTTTTATATGGCTGGAGCTTTTTTGCTGTGATTCAAACCGGAACCATTGCTGCAGTTGGTGTAGCTTTTTCTAAATTTGCAGCATATCTGTACGAACCTTTAAGCGACGAAAATATACTTTTTGAATTAGGATTTTTTAAATTGAACGCAGCTCAAATTGTTTCGATTTTCACGATCGTTTTGCTGACATACATTAATAGTCGTGGTGTAAAAAACGGAAAGATCCTGCAAACTGTTTTAACAATCATCAAAATTTTATCTTTATTAGGTTTAATCGTTTTTGGATTTACGCTTGCTGCAAAAGCTTCTGTTTGGGATGCCAATTGGTCAGATGCATGGACAACACGTTCTTTTAATGCGGAAAGCGGGTCATGGTTACCAATTAGTGGAACAGCTCTGATTACGGGAATTTCTGCCGCAATGGTAGGGTCTTTATTTTCAAGCGACGCCTGGAATGGAGTAACATTTATTGCCGGTGAAATTAAAAACCCGAAACGTAATGTTGGGTTCAGTTTATTTCTGGGTACTTTTATCGTAACCATTATTTATGTTTTAACAAATTTGATGTATCTGGCTGTAATTCCGCTTGACGAAATCGCAACTGCAAAATCGGATAGAGTAGCGGTAGTAGCTTCACAATATATTTTTGGAAATATTGGAACATTAATCATTGCGATCATGATTATGATTTCGACTTTTGCCTGCAACAATGGATTAATTATGGCGGGTGCAAGAGTATATTATACAATGGCAAACGACGGTTTATTCTTTAAAAAAGCGGCAATACTTAATGATGCAAGCGTTCCTTCATGGGCGCTATGGGCGCAATGTGTTTGGGCTTCGGCTTTATGTCTGACAGGTAAATACGGAGATTTATTAGATTTCGTAATTATCATTGTTTTGATTTTTTACATTCTAACAATTTACGGAATCTTCATCTTACGTAAAAAAATGCCGAATGCTGAAAGACCTTATAAAGCTTTCGGATATCCTTTTTTACCAATGTTATATATTATAATTGCAACAGCAATTTGTATATCATTATTAATTACAAAATTTTCCACTTGTGGCTGGGGAATTCTAATTATGTTAATCGGGATTCCGGTATATTATTTAACAAAACCAAAAGAGGGTTTAGAAAGGAGCTAGGTTCTAAGTTGCTAAGATTCTATAGAAGAATTCTTTTTGAGATAATAAAACAAAAATGGTCTTGTTGATAACAAGGCCATTTTTTGTTATAAATAATATGCAAAAAAAATATTTGCGAACTTTGTGTAAATCTCGCGATCCTTGTGGTTAAGAAAAAAAAACTAGTCTAAAAAATCGCTGGTAATTTTTTCTTCTGTAGGCCTTAAAAAGATGAGGTAAATTATTAAAAGTATCCCAAATATTAAAAAATCAGGTTTCAGAATTAATATTATAAACGCAGCACCTTCAAGAATTGCCCAGCGAATAATAGACGCAGTTTGATAAAAAGGCAATTTATCTTCGAGTTTTAATTTTGGATCAACTTGTTTTAATTGTGATTTGAATAAAAAATGAGCTAAAATAATAGCCAGAAAAGGTATTATAGCAAATAAAAGCGAAGAAGAATTAATAGAGGGAATGGTTTTTAGTTTTTCAACTGAAATTTCTCCTATTATAAAATAAGCAGCAATTAATCCCGCACAAAGTGCCAGATGAATGATTTGAAGGGTTTTGATTTTTTCGTTCATTTGGTTTATTTTAAGAGGTTGAAAGTAAGTACTAATATAGAATTAATTACACTGCAAAATTATCAATTATTAAAAATGAAAAAGAAGTAAGAATTCCGTTTAAGTCTGTGCAAAAAAAATCCCGCAAAGTCACGAAGCCGCCAAGTTTATTTTTCTTTGCGATTCTGCGTCTTTGCGAGAAAAAATCAAGATTAACGTTAAGAACTATGCGAATAAATCGTGCGTTCTGCTGTTAAAGTATTAAACTATTTCAGGTTCAATAGAAGATTTTATAGTTGAATTAATAATGGACAAAGTAAGAGGATCTTCTTCTCCTGAGAAAAACGCATCCAGAATTTCTCTAAATATTGGATTTGTATTTTCTACAAAAGAAAAAAGAGTCATAGAGGAACGGAGTTTTCTGGCGTCTAAATCTCCAAAAATTCCATCAGCAGATTTTCTTTTAAAAGTTAAAAGCAATTCTGAAATTTCTATAAGATATTTTCCTAAAATAGGATGATCTAAAAATTCAGTAGCTTCTTTTAAATCGGCAATCGCATAATAATTTGCTGTATCACTTTTGCCTAATCCTTTTAACTGAGGAAAAATGAACCACATCCAGTGTGTTTCTTTTTTACCTTTTTTAATTTCAGAAAAAGCAGTAAGATAAAGTTTATTTTGTGCATCTAGAAAACGCATTAAATCATTGTTTGAATAAGCCATTTTTGTATTGTATGTATGAAAAAAAGGGTGCAAAAGTAGTGAAAAAATTAAGGTATGCCTAATAAAAGGTTCATACTGTGAATGTTTTAACTTTTAAAGGAGGAATTTTTGTATACTATTTCTAGTGTGAAAATGTGTTACATTATCTTCCTGTCGATAAATTCTCCTAAAAGTCAAATTGATTCTTGGTAATACATTTCGGGCCGTTTTAGGAACCTGATGCTGCCAATAACTGTTGGTTGTTCCTGCCATTAGAAGAAACGATCCGTGATGCAAAGGAATCTCAATCTGCGGAATATCTTTTCTGAATTTATGACGTAATCTAAACATTCTCGTTTCTCCAAAAGTCACAGAAGCAATTATAGGGTTCTGTCCCGTATTGTGCTCTTTATCACTGTGCCAGGCTACGCCATCTTTTCCATTTCGGTACAAATTAAGCAGTACTGCATTAAAATCAAGCTGTGTTTCTTTTTCTACACGACTTCTGATGGTCAATAATTCATAAGTCCAGTCAAGACCATTTGGACTTGATCCGTGATTATCCTTGTCTTCATACCAGGCAATCATTCTTGGCGCAGTAAACGTTTTATCAAAAATTTCCATTTCATATTCTCGCCATTTTGTTTGATGAAGTAATTTTTCATAAAGGCGATCAGATTCTTCTTTGCTAAAGAAATTATCAATTAAAATCAATTCTGTGTCAGGCAAATCATATACAATTTTACCGCGGTTGCCGGTAGTAAATAATTCAGTATCGTTAAATAGTGTCATAAATCAATGTTTTAGGTTATAGCTCTATTTTAAAATTTATTTTAAGAAGTGCTTACTGAAAAAAACTTTCCTCGGATATTTTTCGGCGTAAGCATAAATTAAATGTGTTATATATTGATTGCTTCTGTAAGGCGTTATATGATCTTTTATTTCTGATGGTTCAGTAATTGTAATATCAGAGCCGATATAACCCATTCCGTAAAAATGACCGTTTTCGACCCAAATACAACTGCGTTCCTCTACCGACCTTCCTTTGTCTATAATAGCAAAAGTGGGTCTGTTGCTTAATAAAAATTCAATGGCATTTTCAACCTGTTCGTTATGAAGTGCTGTATCAGGTAAGATTTTAATATCCTGATTCTGAAAAATTTCTCCTTCTTCCTGTTTAGAATATTTGCAAAACCGCTGATCAATTTCAAATTGTTCGGCTAAACTTCGCAATGCATTTATTCCTTCGTAGAGACTATTAAATTCATGAATGCAAACCTGAAATTTGTTCAGTTTTCCAACCGCCAGATATTTATATCCGTTGCGTGCTTCGTATTGATACAGTCCAAATTTTGCATCAAAACGCTTTAGTGCCCTGTTGTACGTTGGCCAGAGTGTTTTGATTTCAGTACATTCTAAGAGCAAAGCCATTAATTCAGTAGCACAAATTTCAAAAGATATGCTATAGATATCCCGCAGGAAATTCTGCCTTTGCGGATTTACATTATGACCGGTAAAATGAGAGGCTACGCGTTTTTTTAAATTAATCGCTTTTCCAACGTAAATGACTTTTTTTACCTGATTGTAGAAATAATAGACACCCGGTTTTTCTGGTAATTTATTAAAATCGTCAGGTGGAAGATTGGGAGGTAAACGCTGATCCTGTGCGGTTTTTTTAATCATCTTATCAATTTCACCGTCATAGTCCCATTCCAGTAATTTTGAAAATAATATGGCTGTAGCATCCGCATCTCCGCCGGCGCGGTGCCTGTTTTCAAGAGATATATCTAATGAATTGCAAAGATTTCCTAAACTGTAAGATCCAAATCCGGGTCTGATTTTTCTCGCTGCGCGAACGGTGCACAATTTTCTCGCCGTCCACTTAAACCCCGCTTGTTCAAGTTGATGGCGTACGAAAGAATAATCAAAGTTGACATTATGTGCAACAAAAACGCGATCAGTAAGCATTTCCAGTACTTTCTCTGCAATATCATCAAATATAGGTGCGTGACTTACCATTTCGTTATTAATGCCCGTTAATGCAAAAATAGAAATGGGTATTTCCTTTTCCGGATTAACGAGTGTTTCAAAACGATCAATCACATTTTTTCCGTCATGAATAATAATGGCAATTTCTGTAATGCGGCTGCCACTGGCGTTGCCACCTGTGGTTTCGATATCTACTATGGCATACTCCAGCTTTTTCATGTCTATTATAACGTAAAATCTATTCTTATTTTTATAAAAAATCTTATTTTAACTACGTACTTATTTTGAATCAATTTTTCATTTAATTTTTATTATTTTGAAATTTCATTCGGTGTCTTGGAAGATTAATTTCATGTGCTTGTGGATATGGTTCACGCTGTGTGGGACTAACATCTTCCTTAATTAACTGCTGCGTTTTAAATTGATCTTTAGCATCCATATAACGCGGATCCGGAATAAAAGGCATTTTTGCCATTTTGGTAATCGTTATGGTTGGAAAATGATAATCGACTTCAACATTTCCTAACAAAAGATAACAGCCGCCGCCTTCAAAAGGATGTTGCGCCAAACAATCCGGAAAATGTGCCGTATCAAAATAAGTACCTTCATAATCAATCCAAGTTCCAAAATACATGTTTCCTTTTTTAGTGGGAACTTGCTTTCTCGAAACTAAATACGCCAGCATTCGTACTTGTTTTTTATGATGTGCCACTAAATCTTTTGCCATAATGTCTCCGCGATGTTTGGTTTTTAAAAGATCAAAAACCGTACAGGAAACCGGAAAACTTAATAATTCGATTTCATCAAAGGCATCTTCAAAAACAGAACGTTCCAAAGTGGGAAGTTTGTATTCCTTAACGGGTTCCTGTAACAACATCAAACTTCTTTTTTCTGGTTTGAAATTATTTAAAAGCAAACTTGCAATTACCAAAAGCTGATTTTTTGTTTTTCCTGTAAAGCGAAAAGCACCAATAAAAATCAGGATTTTCATGCTTTCAATCCCAATCGGAATTCGATTTATAAAATCTTCCAAAGAAAGATAATCCCCATTTTTTTCTCTTTCTGATTCAATCAAATTTGCAATTTTTGATTCTAAACCCTGCAACTGCATGAAACCCAGATATATTTCAGTACCATATACTGTAGTTTGATATTCACTTTTATTTACACACGGATTAAGAATCGTGCCACCTGACATTCTTGCTTCGTGTACATAAACTTCGGTTCTGTAAAAACCGCCCTGATTATTGATTACCGCCGTCATAAATTCAACTGGATAATTAATCTTGAGATACAAACTCTGATAACTTTCTACAGCATAAGAGGCCGAGTGCGCTTTACAAAACGAAAACCCGGCAAACGATTCAATCTGACGGTAAATTTCCTGACTCAGCATTTCAGGATGTCCTTTTTGAGCACAGGATGCAAAGAAATTATCTTTTACTTTTTGTAAAGCCTCCACAGATCGACCTTTTCCAGACATTGCCCGGCGCAGAATATCACCATCGGCAGCAGAAAGTCCGCCATAATGCTGTGCAATTTTAATAACATCTTCCTGATACACCATAATGCCGTAAGTTTCACCAAGATGCTCTTTGAAAACCTCATGAAAATATTCAAATTGATCCGGATTATTATGGCGAAAAATATATTCTTTCATCATTCCGGATTGAGCAACGCCGGGACGAATAATAGAAGAAGCCGCCACAAGAACTTTATAATTATCGCAATTCAATCGGCGTAATAAGCCACGCATTGCCGGACTTTCAATATAAAAACAGCCAATGGTTTTGCCTTGTGCTAAATGTGTATTGCATATAGCTTCATTTTTAGAAATCGAAGTATCGCGAATGTTGAGTCGAATTCCTCTGTTTTTCTCGATCAGTTTTACACTGTCATCGATATGTCCAATCCCACGCTGACTCAGAATGTCAAATTTATCAAAGCCAATTTCCTCCGCAATGTGCATATCAAAAAGCACGATAGGAAATCCTTTCGGAGGCATTTCAAGCGGCGTATAATCCGTAATTGGTTCTTCAGAAATGATAATTCCGCAAGCGTGCATACTTCGCTGATTCGGATATTTACGCATCATTTTGCTATATTCCTGAACCAGTTTTACAATAGAATTGGTTTCGTGTAACTCCTCAGGGTTTTTGGCCAGCATGTCTAATTCTTCTTTTGGAAGACCAAAGACTTTTCCGACTTCTCTGAAAATAGAACGGTGTTTAAATTCGACATTGGTTCCGCAAAAAGCAACATGGTCTTTTCCATATTTATTGAAGATATATTCTAAAATCGTATTGCGTTCTTTCCAGCTCCAATCTATATCGAAATCGGGAGGGCTTTTTCGATTTAAATTTAAAAATCGTTCAAAATACAGATCGAGTTCGATTGGACAGATATCGGTAATTCCGAGACAATAAGCTATAATGCTGTTGGCTCCGCTTCCTCTCCCAATGTGCATAAAACCAAGTCTGTTGCTTTCCTGAATAATATCCCAGGTAATTAAGAAATAACCGCTGAATTCTAATTCATCAATTACTTTTAGTTCTTTTTCTACGCGTTTTTTTGCTACTTCATGATTTTTACCATAACGCAACAATAAACCTTCATGAGCTAATTCAGTCAGCTTTGCAATATCAGTCTGACGGTTTTCGGTATAAAATTTCTTGTTTTTTTTCGTTTTAAAATCATATTGAAAATTACAGGAATCAATTATTTTTTGCGTGTTTGCTATAATTTCCGGATAGCTTTCATAGAAAGGCAAAAGAGATTCTAGAGGCAGCATTTTTTCGGAAGTTTTACAAAAATCTGCTTCTGTAAGTCTCGAAAGAATGATATTAGTATCAATTGCACGTAGAATTTTATGCAGGTTAAATTCTTTTTTATTGCTAAAAGTCACTGATTGCAGCACAACCATTTTCGAAATATTATTTCTATGTTTTGATGTTAAAAGCCTTAAAACTTCATCTGGACGAATTCCAATAAATTCATTTTCACGAAGTTTTTCTGGAGCATTCCCCAAAGTATAAATAACAAAAACAGATTCGAATTGAGGAGCAATTAATGGCAAAGCTTCTCCGCTGAAATTATGATATGTTAAAAACCGATTCATTTCGCCTAAACCTTCAGCATTTTTAGCCAGACCAATATATCGAAATTGATGATTACAACGAAACTCCATTCCCACAAGAGGTTTGATTTCGAACTTATCGCATTCTCTTATAAAATCATAAATCCCGGTAACCGTATTAATATCCGTCAACGCCATAGCTTTTACATCATGCAAAACAGCATTTTTGACCAATTCCTTAAGTGGAATTGTGCCGTAGCGTAATGAATGATATGAATGACAGTTGAGGTACATGATTATTTTTTACGTTTTAAAATTTCATCTTTATTATTTGGTTTAAAATGAGCTCCGGCACAGCGCATTACGGCGTCGAAACCATAACGGCTTTTCATTTTATCCATCGCGGCATAAAGCGACAACATTTCTTCAGTATCTTCAAAAAGATCGATTTGATACGTGCCGCGAACCAATCCGCTAAAGCGAATACCAATCAGGCGCAATCGCATTCGGCGTTGGTATACTTTTTCGAAAAGTTCCATTACATTTTTGGTCAAAATGTGATCTGCAGATGTGTAAGCGATTTTACATTGTTTAGTTTCAGTATCAAAATTGGCGTAACGTATTTTAACCGTAATTGTTGAAGTGAGCCATTCTTCAGAGCGAAGTTGAAACGCCAGTTTTTCGACCATTCCAACCAATAATGATTTAAGTTCTACGATGTCAATAGTGTCCTGCGAAAAAGTATGTTCTGTCGAAATTGATTTTCTTTCTGTATAAGGTTCAACAGGCGTGTGATCGATTCCGTTGGCTTTTTTCCAGATATCAAGGCCATTTTTACCAATCATTTGCTGTAAAACTTCGGCAGGCATTTCAGATAAAGTCTGAATGGTTCGAATCCCAATTCGGGATAAAAGCTGAAAAGTTACTGTTCCCACCATCGGTATTTTCTGAATCGATAACGGATTTAAAAAAGCTTGTACATTATTCTGAGGGATTTCCAGATTTCCTTTTGGTTTTCCTTCGCCGGTAGCAATTTTAGAAACGGTTTTATTAACAGATAAGGAAAAACTAATTGGTAGTCCGGTTTCTTTAATAACAGATTGCGCTAATTCATTTGTCCATTTATAACTTCCGTGAAAACGGTCCATTCCGGTAATATCAAGATAAAATTCATCAATACTGGCTTTCTCCATTATTGGCGCTTTTTGTTGAATCACCTGCGTAACATCATGCGATAATCGTGAATATAATTCCATATCGCCTTTGATAATTTTCGCTTGTGGGCAAAGCTTCATTGCCATGTGAATTGGCATTGCAGAACGTACTCCAAAGCGTCTTGCTTCATACGAACAAGAAGCCACAACACCACGATCACCACCACCAATAATAAGAGCTTTGTCTTTTAATTGTGAGTTAGTTAGTCGTTCGCAGGATACAAAAAAAGTATCCAAATCCATGTGTACAATTGCCCTTGTCATTTCCTTGTTTTTGTAAATACAAAATTAGTACAGATGATAACATTTTTTTGTATATTTGCTGTTCCAAATTATAACAAATTAATTATGTCCTTATTTTCAGACAATATCAGAGCATTGAGGGTTAAGCATAAAATATCACAGGAAAAATTAGCTGAAAACCTTAGAATTACCAGAGGCAGATACGTTAAATACGAAGATGGAACCTCTGAAGCGCCGTATGATATTTTAAAGCAGATCGCTTTATATTTTCATATGAGTATTGATTTGATATTATCAGTCGATATACGCAAAATAGATGTGGAAAATTTGATAAAATTGGAAGGCAACCGACTTATTTTGCCTATACAGGTCGATCGATTCGGAGAAAATTTTATCGAAATTGTAAGTCAAAAAGCAAAAGCAGGCTATCTAAACGGCTATGCCGATCCCGAATATATTGAAAGTTTGCAACAGGTTTCGCTTCCGTTTTTGGGTCCGGGGAAACACAGAGGTTTTCCTGTAGAAGGCGACTCGATGCCACCACACGAAGATGGTTCTATTATTATTGGCCGTTATGTTGAAAGCTTGGGTCAGGTTATGGACGGTAAAACCTATATCCTGATTACTAAAAATGAAGGAATGGTTTATAAACGTCTCAATAAAAACAAAAAGAACACTTTGGTTCTGGAATCAGACAATCGTTTCTACCCGAATTACGAAGTAAAAGCCTCAGATATTTTAGAAATCTGGGAATACGAATGCAACATCGGACGAAGCGATAGACGTCATGAACAGACAGAATCGCAAAGTATGAAGGACTTGCTTTTGGAGGTGAAACGAGAGGTTATGGAGATTAAGAATAATACTGCGAATACGTAATTTTTCCATTTCAAATTTCAAATTCAATTGCAATATAAAGTAAGTCCCAGCGGAGCGTAATATTTATAGAAAATTATTATCAGATTTTAATACACCCCATCGCGGTGGCATGTTTATATTCACAATGAATGTCGCTCCGCTGGAGCTTTGTATAGGGAAATCATTAGTTATCTATAAATATTACGCTCCGCTGGAGCTTTTTTTTTGAAATTTTTTATCTCAATGTCACATACTTTGTCTGAGCTGGACTCAAGTCCAGCCCTACAATATAGTTTGAGCCTATGGCTCTTTTTTTATACTTTTAATGAAAACCAAAACGTACTTCCCAATCCTAAATTACTTTCTACGCCAACATTCCCATTCTGGGCTTCAATAAATTCCTTGCTGATTGCTAATCCCAATCCGGTTCCGGATTTTTGACTGCCTGGAACCTGAAAATATTTATCAAAAACTTTGTCTTTATATCTGGTGTCAATCCCTTTTCCGGTGTCGATAACCTGAAATACGATCTGATTATTATCTTTTTTTAATTGGATGACAATCGTACTTTTTTCAGATGAATATGTAATCGCATTCGACAAATAATTAATCAAAACCCAGCCTGTTTTTTCGCTGTCGGCTTTTACGTCTTCGAGGTTTTCATCAACATGGATCACCAATTTAATCTGTTTTTGATCGGCTTGGACTTTTACGGCTTCCATAGCATAATTTACAATTTCGTATGGATTGCTTTTTTCGATATTCAGTTGAATATTTCCGGTTTCCAATTGTGATAAATTCAGCAATTCTCCGGTAATTTTTAATAATCGCTGACTGTCATCTTTAATACTTTCAACCAATTGTTTCTGGTCGTCGTTCATGTCGCCGGTTTTGGTATTTTCAAGCAATTGTAAACTCAGTTTTATCGAAGCAATTGGCGTTTTTAATTCGTGCGAAACGGTGGCAATAAAATTGGTTTTGGCAAAATCAAGTTCTTTAAAAAGGGTAATATTTCGAAGAATAATCACATCGCCAATATTAATTTCTTTTTCTTCTCCAGTTGGAGTTATAGTGATGGTAATGGTTTCTTTATCAAAATAACTTTCTTTTCCGTTAGCAAAAATTTTCAAAGGTTTCTTCTTCTGAGAATCAGAAGCTAATTCTTTTAAAATTAACGAACGCATTAAATCATTCGACGAAGCAAGTTCAGAAGCTGATTTCCCGATCACATCTTCTAGTTTTAAACCAATAATTCTCAATGCTTCATCATTGGCAAATAAAATAATTGCTTCATTATCAAGCCCAATAATCGGATCGTGCATATTATTGATAAGCGTTTCCAGTCGTTTTTTCTCAAAGAAAAGTTTGTACAAATTACTATTATTGTATTCCTGGAGCTTTTGCGCCATCGTATTAAACGATTTTGCCAAATCTCCATATTCATTGTGATTAGTAAAATGCACACGTTCTGAATAATTTTTATTGGCAATTTCCTTAATACTCAGCGTTAATTCTTTAATGGGATTGGCAATATTATGTGGCAAATTGATCAGCAAATTAAAAGCGATTAAAAAACATAAAGTTCCTACAATAGCAATCCATAAATTAGCAGTTTCGGCAGTGTGCTTGGCGATATCACTTTTCTGTTTTATGGCATTCATATTGAGTTTCATGATCTCAAAAATGTCCTGTCTGATTTGCATTTTTAAATTTTCATCAGAATTATTTTTTTCTAAAAGAGTAAAGTTTTTCTTTAGGCTATCGGTTCCCTTTTTTTCTCCGGCTTCGGTAACATTTTGTGTTTGCTTTACGAGATTTTCTTTAAAAGTAATAATCGCATTTTCTTTATTAGTGCTAATTTCGTCTAACGCCAAAAGCATATTTCTGGAATATTCCAGCGTATTATAATTTGCTTTTAGAATATTCTCAGTGTCTTTTTTTATTGAAAAAATATAAAAAGCACTTACCAATGTGAGTATAATTATTAATAAAAATAATAATCCAACACCCAGATTTAATTTAGTTTTAATTCTCATAATTTTAATTTTGTAAAATGCTGTATGTGAGAGGTAAAATGTATTTCACAAGATCATTCACATTTTACATAAAACATTTCACGATAGTATAACAAGATCAACATTCGATAATGAAAGCCGATTTAACAAACGTCTGAAAATCGTTGTAGACAAAATTACTTTAAATAAATTCAAATGCGGTTTTCCGATGCATACAGTTGTAATTTGTTTTTCTTCTACCGCTATTAAAATTGCATCGGCTATATTTTTATGTTCTAATTTGATAACTTCTGCACCTAATTGTACGGCCAGTTTAAAGTTATTAATTAAATATCTTTGTTTGTCTAACGCAATTTTTATACTGCTTTCTTTTGGTGTTTCCACATACAATACATACCAGCTTCCGTTGTAATAACTCGCCAGTCGCGCTGCTTTTCTAATTACAATTTTTGCCGTTTTATCATTACTGCTAATGCAGGCCAAAAGTTTCTCATGGCGTAAAGCGTGCAATTGAGGCACTTCATTTTCGACTTTTCGAACCACCTGACTCGCCACTTCTTTCAAAGCCAATTCCCGCAATTGCAAGATTTGTTCCGATTTAAAAAAGTTCGTCAAAGCCGTCTGAATTTTATCAGCCGTATAAATTTTACCTTCCTTCAAACGTGCAATCAAATCTTCCGAAGTCAAATCAATATTTACCACTTCATCCGCCAAACGCAAAACATTATCCGGAATTCGTTCCTGAACATCAATACCCGTAATCCGTTTTACATCCTCATTTAAACTCTCAATATGCTGAATATTAACTGCCGAAATCACATTGATTCCAGCATCTAAAATCTCTAAAACATCTTGCCAGCGTTTTTCGTTTTTGCTTCCTTCAACGTTTGTGTGTGCTAATTCGTCAACAATCACAACTTCAGGTCTCAGGTTAATGATAGCTTGTACATCGAGTTCTTCGAGCTGTTTTCCTTTATAGAAAATGGTTCGCCGCGGAATCACAGGCAAACCAGCTAAAAGTTCATGCGTTTCCTTTCGCATATGTGTTTCAATATAACCAATTTTAACATCGATTCCGTTCTTCAATAATGAATGTGCTTCCTGCAGCATACGAAAAGTTTTGCCCACACCGGCACTCATCCCAATGTAGACTTTAAACTTCCCTTTTCGTGATTTCTGAATTAAATCAAGAAAATGCTGTGCGTTATTTTTCTGTTCCATATTTTATGAGGTAAGATGTTTTTTGTAAAATGTAAAATGTCTTCAATACATCTTACATTTTACAAAAAACATTTCACTTGATTAAAAAGAAATTGCCAGCGAAGTCGTTACAAACGTATTCGTATCCGTTGGAAGATTATCTTTTGTAAATATTTCATCTTTGCTGGAAAGATTTCTGGCTTCAATTCTAAACATTACATTATCAGTAACTAAGTAATCAAAGTTAGCTGAAAATCCGTAAGTTTTAAAACCATTTGGCGTTTCAGTTGCAATAATAACACCTTGTTCATCACTGTAATATTCGCCACGTGCAGCCAACTGAATTTTATCTGTCGGTTTGTATTGCAGGATTAAAACTGGCGAAAACCAGGTATCGTATTTGTTACTGTTTTTAGCCGATTGTTGCGATCCAACATCAACACCAGCTGTAATATTTGTTTTGTCTGTTACTTTAAATTGTCCGTAAAAGTTGTTGAAATAACGCCACTTTTTATCGATATCGGGTTGTTCATTTCCAACATAAGTACTCCAGTTCAACACTACTTTATCAGTTGGTTTATAGGTGATTTGCGTTCCAAAAGCAGGTGTATGATTTCCCTCTACTTTCTGAATACGTTGCCAGCCGTTCAAATACATTCCGGCCAAATACCATTCTCCAGATTCAGAGATGTAGCCAATTTTTACTCCCGCTTCATAATAAGGAGAATTCTCAGCCAAAATGCTTCGGGTCAACGTTTGGCAATCTTTTCCAATCGCACTTTCAAAACCAATATGTGCCGGCATAATTCCCGCATCAATCCATAAATTATGAGTTGAAGAAATCTTCACACCAACATTGGCTTCATAAACATTCTTCAACAAATCCTGTTCTGCTGACATATTGTATTGTGCATAAGTTCCGGCCATCAAAGCAAAATTTCCACGAATATTATCTTTCGTATAATTCACTTTTGCCATACCTAAATTCAGGTTCACTTCATTGCTTCGATTATAATTGTAAAAAAATCCCGGGCGTGTATGGTTATCCGGTTTCCCAAAATCATAACTATAATATGTTTCTACGTAACCTGAAAATGTTAAAGGACTTTTCGATTCTTCCTGTGCATGTAAATTGCTAAAACCAAATGCGATTAAAGCAGTAAGTATTATTTTTTTCATTTTTTTTTATATTATTTGGGGTAAAAAAGGCGTATTAATTTTTATTAGTAGGTTTTTAAGGAGCTGTTTCCTGCTATCCGCTATATCTTTTTAGGCAGATTGTTTATGGTAAACAAGATCTTTTCAATAGCCTAAAAAGGATGCCGCTTCTATCAGGGCTAGGGCACTCAGGGTAAAAGGACGTTTTGTTATCCTAACAGGTTTCCAAAACCTGTTAGATATTATTTAAGTTGCAGTTTTCCGTTCTAGTTTGTCATTCCGAGGTTCTAAGTTTTTCTCCTAACAGGTTTTTAAAACCTGTTAGATATTATTTAAGTTGCAGTTTTCCGTTCTAGTTTGTCATTCCGAGGTTCTAAGTTTTTCTCCTAACAGGTTTTTAAAACCTGTTAGGAGAAAAACTTAGAACCTTAGCGACTCAGAACCTCAGAACCTTGTTTTAGCGAAGCGCATCAAGCGCCATATTCAATTCCAAAACATTAACCGTTTCAGGACCAACAACAGCCGTATTAATTTTAGATTCAACCAACGCTTTTACTTTAGCTTCCGCTAATTTTCGTTCTTTAGCAACACGTTTAACCTGAATCAAGGCACCTTGCGGAGAAATATTCGGATCCAATCCACTTCCGGAAGCCGTAACCATATCTGATGGGATCTCAGATTTTTTCAAGTATGGATGAACAAGTAAAAGTGTATCAATTCTTTTCTGAACCAAAGCCAAATAATCAGCATTGCTTGGTCCTTTGTTGCTACCGGCACTTCCTGCAGCATTATAATCTACAGCCGAAGGTCTTCCCCAGAAATAATTCGACTTATCGAATTTCTGACCAATTTTTTGATAACCAACTACTTTTCCGTTAACCGAAATAGTTTCTCCTTTTCCCTGATTCGGAGCAATTTGTGCAATTCCATAAATCGCAAGAGGATAAATAACTGCAAATAAGATTAGTGTAACTGCAGTAAGTTTTATTATAGAAAATAGATTTTTCATGTTTTATATTGTAAAATGTTAGATGTAAAAAGTGATTTGTAACTTGTTAGAAGTAAAATGTAAAATGCATATTTTTAATCATTTCACATTTTACAAATCACATTTCACTACATAAAAAGCGCTACCAGTAAATCAATCAATTTAATTCCGATAAAAGGAATAATCAATCCGCCTAAACCGTAGATTAAAAGATTTCTTTTTAAGATCGCACTTGCTCCAATTGGTTTGTAATCAACACCTCTCAGTGCCAGCGGAATCAAGATCGGAATGATAATCGCGTTAAAAATTACCGCTGATAAAATGGCACTTTCCGGACTATGCAAATGCATAATATTTAAACCTTGAAGCGCAGGAATCGCAGTAATAAAAAGAGCAGGAACAATAGCAAAATATTTCGCAACGTCATTTGCAATAGAAAAAGTAGTTAAAGTTCCACGAGTCATTAAAAGCTGTTTTCCAATTTCAATAATCTCAATAAGTTTCGTCGGGTCATTATCAAGATCGACCATGTTTCCGGCTTCTTTAGCAGCCTGAGTTCCACTGTTCATGGCAACACCAACATTGGCTTGGGCTAGGGCAGGAGCGTCATTTGTTCCGTCTCCCATCATGGCAACCAATTTACCAAGATTTTGCTCGTTTTTGATGTAGTTCATTTTATCCTCAGGCTTCGCTTCGGCAATAAAATCATCAACTCCGGCAGCTTCGGCAATAAACTTAGCCGTAAGCGGATTATCTCCCGTAACCATTACCGTTTTTACACCCATTTTTCTCAATCGGTCAAAACGTTCTTTCATTCCGGTTTTAATGATATCCTGTAATTCGATAACACCTTGAACCTGATCGTTTTTAATAACCACTAATGGCGTTCCTCCGTTTGAAGAAATGTCGATTACTTTTTGTGCAGTATCTTCAGGAAAACTATTTCCTGCCTGAGCAGCAATATTTTTTGCAGCATCCTGCGCACCTTTTCGAATATTAGTTCCGTCTTTTAAAACAACTCCGGAAGTTCTGGTTTCTGCGGTAAATTTGATAGTTTGTGAAATGTGATCTGTGAGTTGTGAAATGCTTGCTTTCATCTCACCTTTCACATCTAACATATCACTCAATTCAAGTATACTTTTCCCTTCCGGAGTGTCATCTGCTAGTGAACTTAATACAGCAGATTTTATAAAATCTTCTTCTGAAACTCCTTTTGTAGGATAAAAACTGGTTGCTTTTCTGTTTCCAATCGTAATTGTTCCAGTTTTGTCCAAAAGCAATACATCAATATCACCGGCAGTTTCAACGGCTTTTCCTGATTTTGTAATCACGTTGGCACGTAAAGCCCTGTCCATTCCGGCAATACCAATAGCAGAAAGCAAACCACCAATAGTAGTTGGAATCAAACAAACAAACAAAGCAATAAAAGCCGCAATCGTGATAGGTGCATTTGCATAGTCGGCAAACGGTTTTAGCGTAACGCACACAATCACGAAGATTAAGGTAAATGCGGCTAATAAAATGGTTAAGGCAATTTCGTTTGGCGTTTTCTGACGACTTGCACCTTCAACCAAAGCAATCATTTTATCTAAAAAACTTTCGCCAGGTTCAGAAGTTACGATTACCTTAATTTTATCAGACAGTACTTTTGTTCCTCCTGTAACAGAGGATTTATCTCCGCCAGCTTCGCGAATTACAGGAGCACTTTCTCCGGTAATGGCACTTTCGTCAATGGTTGCCAAACCTTCGATAATTTCTCCGTCAGTTGCAATTAAATCGCCAGATTCACAAACGAAAATATCTCCTTTTTTAAGTTGTGAGGATGAAATATGTAAAATGTGAAATGTATCAGCTTGTCCTGGCACATTTGACTTTTCACTTTTCACAAGTTTCGCTGGAGTTTCTTCACGTGTTTTTCTCAAACTATCGGCTTGTGCTTTTCCTCTGGCTTCGGCAATAGCTTCGGCAAAATTGGCAAACAAAAGTGTTGCTAGTAAAATGAAGAACACAATTACATTATAAGTAAAACTGCCCTGATCTGTTGCTCCCATTAAAATGGAAATACAAACAGCAAACATAATGGCAGTTCCTATTTCTACGGTAAACATTACCGGATTTTTGATCATCAATTTTGGATTCAGCTTGATAAAAGATTGCACTAAGGCTTCTTTTACCTGTTTGCTTTCAAACAATGATGCGGATTTATTAGTTGTCATTTTTCTTTGTGTAAAATGTTAGATGTAAAATGTGAAATTTCTTACTTTTGTAAATAATTATTTAAATATGAAACCACACAAAAAATTGAATTCTTGGATTAAAAGTTTTGAATTCGTTAAAGAAATTTATTTAGCTACAAGACAATTCCCTTCTGAGGAAAAGTTTGGAATTACTTCCCAAATCCGAAGAGCTTCTGTTTCTGTACCGGTTAATATTGCAGAAGGAGCGGCAAGAAAAGGGACAAAAGAGTTTATCCATTTTTTGCATATTTCGCTAGGTTCTTTATCAGAACTCGATACTTTAATTTTATTAAGTAAGGAGTTAGATTTTTTCAATGAAAAAGAGTGTGAACAATTGATTGAAAAATTAGATGTCATAGGAAAACTTATTTATGGATTAATCAAGAATCTTGAAACACGTTTATGATTTGTTATTTGTTATTTGTGAGATGTGAAATGTGAGATGTGAAATGTGAGGTGTAAAATGTCGTTTGAGATTAGGTATCACTTTTCACATCTCACTTTTCACATTTAACGTATTTGGAAATATTCTGCCAATGGACCTAAAGCCAAAGCTGGAAAGAATGATAAGGCAGCAATAATTGCGATTACGGCAAAAACCATAATTCCAAAAATTGTAGTATCAGTTTTTAAAGTTCCTGCACTTTCCGGAATGTATTTTTTGTTTGCCAATAATCCGGCAATTGCTAATGGCCCAATAATCGGAATGAAACGGCTTAATAACAACACAATTCCTGTAGTGATATTCCAAAATGGATTATTATCTCCCAAACCTTCAAAACCAGAACCGTTGTTGGCAGCACTTGAAGTGTATTCGTATAACATTTCAGAGAATCCGTGATTGCCAGGATTGTTCAGCCAGCCTGTAGCGTTTCCGCTAAACCAATAGCCCATTGCAGTATCATGTGCAGCGAAATAAGAAGCTAACGCAGTTCCTGATAGTATTAATAAAGGATGAAGAATCGCAATAAAAGCAGCAATTTTAACTTCCCGTGCTTCGATTTTCTTACCTAGAAATTCAGGAGTTCGACCAACCATCAAACCAGAAATAAATACAGCCAAAATAATGAAAATATAAAAATTCAGGATTCCAACACCACAACCTCCATAAAAGGCATTAACCATCATAGCTAGCAATTGCATAGCTCCGGAAATCGGCATCGAACTATCATGCATACTGTTTACAGATCCTGTAGAAATTACAGTTGTAGCAATACTCCAGAATCCTGAAATCGCTGGACCAAACCGAACTTCTTTTCCTTCCATCGCTCCGGTTGCCTGAGCAATTCCCATTTTTTCTATGGCTGGATTTCCGTTAAGCTCACTAACAACAGTTGGAATGACAAGGAGTAAAAAACCAATAGTCATTACACCAAAGATCACATAGGATAGTTTTCTTTTCTTTAGATAAAAACCTAAAGCAAAAATCATAGCGAACGGAATAATTAATTGTGCCCAAAGCTCAACAGCATTGGTGAAATAAGTTGGATTTTCTAATGGATGTGCTGAATTGGCTCCAAAAAATCCACCTCCGTTTGTACCGATATGTTTGATAGCAATAAAAGCTGCAGCCGGACCGCGTGAAACTTGTACTGAATCACCTTGTAAAGTTGTAATGGTATCTTTTCCTTCAAACGTCATAGGAGTTCCACTAAATAATAGCGCAACTGCTACAATAGCTGAAAGTGGTAACAAAATACGAGTACAACTTTTGATGAAATAATTATAGAAATTCCCCAATTTATCTGTGGTTCTTTCTTTCATTGCAGTAAAAATCATTGCCGCCGCCGCCATTCCGACACCAGCAGAAACAAATTGCAGGAACATCAAAACCATTTGCGACAAATAAGAAAGTCCGGTTTCGCCTGAATAATGCTGTAAATTACAGTTTACTACAAATGAAATAGCTGTATTAAATGCCAAATCAGGTGTCATTGACGGATTGTTGTCGGGATTTAAAAATAACGATCCCTGAAAAAGCAAGACAAAAAAGCAAAGAAAGAACCAAATCATGTTCACACTCAAAAGTGCTTTTAAATGCTGTTTCCAGTTCATTTCTTCAGTAGAATTGATGCCACTGATTTTAAAAATAAATTTTTCAATTGGATTGAAAATCGGGTCAAAAAGGGTTTTATCTCCCAAATAAACTTTAGCAATATATTTTCCTA
>Ga0247806_10000235_pt1 | contig 38407 bp, 71 predicted proteins | sample UWRJL059202B1_FD_179935 | JGI IMG/M metagenome (GOLD analysis project Ga0247806, IMG submission 179935) | Plant litter microbial communities from Arlington Agricultural Research Station in Wisconsin, United States - UWRJ-L059-202B-1 | ecosystem: Environmental > Terrestrial > Plant litter >... | reverse complement strand
GGTTTTTTGGTTTTGACTAATCCTTAATAAATTCGTGGTTAACATGTGTTTGCAATCCCTCTAATAGTTCGGCATTTGAACAATCTACAATTACTCTACACATAGGATGTTTGTTTTCGGATAACCATTTCATTAATGGCTCTACGGATTCTTCGAAACTAACCTGTCTATTTGAATACCATTCTTCGAATTCTTTTTCAAGTTGTTCTTGTTGAGTGGCGTAAAGCAAACCCCATTCTCCATTAGCATCTGATTTTGAGTTAAAAAACTCATGTAATAAATTTTTCATAATGAATTGATTTTAATTAATTGTTTAACTGATTTTTTTATATTTTCTCCGTAATTTATTCTTAATCTAAAAGCTTCTTCACCGTTTATAAGACCTTCTTTTTCTTTTGAAATAATACACTGTAAAATTGACCCTTCAACATGTTTCTCTAATAACTCCCAAAGTTCTTTTAGCGACCTCATAACTATCTATTTTTTAAATTATTAAATTCTGTGAAATCGGAACTATTCCAATCTTTTATGTGTTTATTCCAAAGAGAATGCTTTGGATGATTGCGTAACACCTGGATAATTTCTGATTGAGTGTAATTTATTGCCCCTGAATATTCATGTTTTTTATTAGGTACAAAACTATCCATAACACTTGAAACATCTTCAATTTTAAAAGGTTTTCCACGATAACCACGAATCCGATATTGTTCGGTATCGATTGGTTTAATACCTTTATATCTTAACTGCCAACGAACTGAATTTATATTGAATCCGTTCTTTTCTGAAAACTCGGCTATTGTGGTAAGCATTAGAATTGTCTATTTTTATCAATTAAATCGATATACTCCCATTTAATTTTAATCGCTTCTTTTTCACGAATATCTATTAAATCAATTACACCCTGATCTCTTAAAACTACAATTTCGTGCCAATACTCTTTACCCTCAATAACAATATAGTTGAAAAAATACGCCTTACTTCTATTTGTAGACTTCATTTGCTTTTGCATTTGATAGAAGTACTTTTTGTCAATTTCATTGCTTAAAACAAGCTTAAAAAAAGTATTTACTTTTGGGCACTTAATTTCTAAAACTGCATCATCTGAAACCAAACCATCTGGACTTGATCCGGTTTCATCTCCATCATCAAAAAAACCGCAACTTTCTACTTCAAGGAATTGTAATGCTTTTAATTCTGAGAACTTTTTAAATGCTAACGGCTCTAAATCGATACCGTTTTGCATATCATAAGAAATATACTGTTCTTCAACTTGTCCGAATAAATGTTCGATTGCTTTTTCAAACGCATAAGTTTTACCAGTTTCTCCAAGCCCTTTAATGCTCATTAATTTATGTGTTTCAGAAGCAGTAAACTTGCCTAATCTTTGTTCAATCCATTCGTCTGATCTTTGATTACTTTCCATAATTTGAGTATAATTTTTCCATTTCAGGAGTTATTGAGTAATGTTTTTTAATTGCTTCAATTGTTGCTTTTGCCTTAAATGCAGTTTCAAAATTATCTTCTGTAAATTCAGGTTTTGCTTTTACTTTGGGTCTTATTGGTTGTATTCTAACTCCGTCTGTAATAGCTCCCATCATTTTAACATTATGGTCAACAAATAGCTCAATAATCATTCCTTTCCAATTCTCAATTAAATGACAGTCTTTACCTATATAGCCATCTTTTTTAGCGAATCCGGCAAGTATTTTGCTGTTCGTAGAGTTTAGTTTAAGAGGCTTAATATCTTGCATAAAATAGCAGAAAACGCCATTCATTTTAGTTCCTGAAACATCGACACCTTCCTCATATTTTACTTCCTTAATTTGGAATATAAGTTTTTTACCTTCGCTTTCTAATGCATCTAAATCGGCACTAGCTAAGTGAGTGGATTTCCTGAACTTTCGCCAGTCTGTTTTTTGTTCTTCCATAATTATATTTTTAATGTGGTTTATTTATTATCCTGGAAATGTTGAAGCGTATGGTTTTTCAAATACGGGATCCTTAACTAACAATTCCATGTATGTAGGCTTAACCGGATGAGGTACATATTTATTATTTACAGCCTTACATACTTTTTCAGCTTCCAATTTTCTAAGCAACATTTCCGCTTTAAACTGTTCTTCCAACGATTCCATGATTTCCATCGTATGCGTTGTACTTGATCGTAGCAACATAAACTGCAGAATGTCCCTCGCTTCATCTTCAGGCTTTACTTCGTGATTCGTAAAGTGGTGAATGTATTTTATAAGTTTTAGTAATTTTTTCATAATAATTGATATTTAGGTTTATCGTTTTCAGTTTCGAATAACTTTGTATAATCCATTACGTTAGGAATGTTATCCAATTCGCAAAGATATTCTACTACTGCACATAATCCTTTGAATTGTGCATTTTTATCTGACTCTTTAAACCCAATGAATTGTTTTAAAAATATAAATTCAACTTCTGAAAGCTCCTGTCCTGAATATCCATTTTTACTATAATTTTCAGTGCTTGTTAATTCATAACGCTGTCTTATCCCTGTAATTATCTCTTCTTCATTGTCATCTTCTGTTAAGTAACCGAAAAAGTCAGCCCATCTATAATCTCCATCACAAATGTTTCCTACTGCACACGACATACAACATGAAGCTTGCAATTCATTGTTATGAAAAGCGTTATAAAGCTTTGTAATTGCGTTTTCTAATCTAATTGGTAGTTTCATAATTTTATTTTTTAGTTATTTCCCAAAATATTTAATGTGTAATCTTTCCGTTGTTTCGTGTAGTTCTTTTTCGTACTCGATGAAAATGTCTATTGTTTCCTCTGCAGTTTTTTGATGTGGAACAGGAACCGAGCAGAACATTTGCTTAAACCAATGATTTTGTATTGAATTAGGCTCTCTGCCAGTTTTAGTTCCAAGCACTCTGTAAAAATACGTTTTGTCTTTAATTTTTTTGAATTTGGCTAACATTGAAATTTGGTTTTGTTAAGTTAAATAATAATTCTTTACTCATTTGCTCCTGGACTTCGAATTTAAACGGAACATATTTTGAACCGTACATATCAGAAACAATTACTTTTGCGTGTTCTTCAGATAAAGATGATACATAATGAGTATCGTGGTCTTTTTCTATTTCTCCGTTTGATACGTAACGAAAATGGATTGTTACTTGGTAGTTTTTCATGATGTTATTTCTTTAAAGTCTTGTAAAGTAATATTAAAGCTGTGATAACCGCTTTCAGTGTACCCAACTTGACATTTTACAACACAATAAACATGTGGATAATTGTAATCGGATACTGAATATCTTCTAAACTGAATAATACTTCCTTTGTTGTATTTTTGACATTGTATTATATCTTTGGTTAATCTGCCAATTTTCATTGTAGACTTTTTAAAATTAACCAATTCGTGCCTGTCGAAATATTCGTTAAGTTCGTTAAACGAATCAGGATATTTTCTTTGTAACCATTTTTTAGCTTCCATAATTTCTATCTTTTTGTTGTGACAAATATACAACAATTATTAATATAAACAATACATTAATATGTTAAATTTTACCTTTTGAGTAAAAATTTTACAGGCTTCACATCAACATGTTTTTTAGCCAGTTCTCGTGCTTCCATTTTAAAACGATGCTCTTGTTCGAATATCGTTTCTTGTTTGTCGGTTGGATTGTGTTTTTTCATGGTAATTATAAAATAAGTTAATAAAATCATAAATGCAATTCCTGCGCAGAATACTATACTGTGTTTTTCGAAGTTGTTCATGATAGTTTGTTTTTGGTTATTCTTCTGTTATGCTTTTATTTAGAGTTGCTTTAACGCCGTTTTGAGCATCGCACACTTTGCATTTCATTACCTGAACTAAACGGCTCCATTTACTTTGCTTTGTAATAACTTCAACTGAACCTACGGCTTTGCAATAAGTGCAATTTGTATATTGTTTAAATTGTGCCATAATCTAAAATTCCATTTGGTTGTTAATAATTTCGTCAGCCTCTCTTTGCTGATCTTCGTAGTCTTGGTTGAATTCCATGTCTGGATTATTTGTGACGCATTCAGGCTCTTGTTGCCCTCCTTTGGTGCAATGATAATAACATGCTTCATCACAAATAGGATGCGGATATTTAGTTTTCATAATTTCATTTTTTTAACTCGCAAGTATTCCTTACAAGTTGGTTAGTTTTCGTTGTCTACACAATCTTTAGCCTCTTCAAATGTTTCAAATACATCATATTCAAAACTAGATAGGTCATCTTCTTTTATAACCGAATAATATTTATCAGGTTTAGTAATGTAAAGCCTAACTCCTAATCCTAAATTTCTGCTGTATAGTACTTCTTCTTTTGTCATTTTGTGTAATTTAAGGGTTAGTTATTAACCATTTAGTTTTACTTAACCAATCCTTTGCGTAATATGGGATATCTTCTTTTGAAGGTTTGAATTTTAATTTTATTCCGCAACCTCTGAATATTTTGTGTCGGACAAACCAAACATCATATTTTATCACATCAATGTCAAATGAGCAAAGTCTTCTGCCTGTGGTTTTATATATTTCCCACATAAAAATATGATTCAATAGTTTTTCTGTTAACCATCGTGGAAAAAATGTTGTTTTCATCCCTTTTAGTTTTTAATTATTTACTATCCCAATTATACCAAACGTGTTTTGGTGTGTTTTGTCGAATATGACTATAAGACAATCCGATTATGATTGCCATTGCCAACAGCAATAACCAATCTTTTAATTTCCAACTTTTCATTATTTCCATTCGTATTTATGGTTATTAAAATCTACTGATAAAACCTGATTGTACGGAACTTCAAATACTCTTAATATTTGACCGTTACGCTTCAATTCTGCTCCACGAACCGTATCATTTACGAATTGTGGATGATTGCAGTAATAGCTTCTTTCTGCTGTTGTGATTCGATACTCAGTAACAAAATGAGTTCCTGTGCATGATGATAGAATGATTAAAGCCAATGCAATTAACAAATAAATATGTAATCTGCTTTTAGCTAATAATTCCATTCTGCGTGCGTTTTCTGATTTGATTAAATTTTCTGTTTTCATGGTTTAAATTTTTTATTGTGTTTTCGTTTTTAATTCTTTGTTCTTCTAAAAGATTGGAAATTACATCTGCTTTAATCCAAGCGTACAATTGAGCGAACTCATTTTTTGCGAAATGAATTGCATGCCATTCTTCGTTTTGGTGTCCTGTAATCTCGTTAACTACCTGAACTAAAGTTTTTCCTTTCATGATCCGAATGTTTCGTTAAAATATTCTTCTCCGGTTTTAGATAGAAAACCGTTACTTGGTACAATATGATACCAGGCAGAATTAAAAGAATCGATTATTTCTTGTTTAGCTAATTCGGTAAACTTGTCTTCTGTCTCTTTATCAATTTTAATATCGAACCTGTTTAGGTGTTCGATTATTAATTGTACTACCGTTTTCATCCCTCTGTATTTTTAAATTAGTCTTTCCATTCTGAGTAATACTTCATTTTCAAAACTTCTAAATTACGAAGCTCTAAATCTTCTTCTTCGGACATAAAATATATTGGAATCTTTTTAAGTTCTTCAATTCTGTCCATTGTTTTAAATAATTTTTCTTTAGCTTCCATTTTCTGTGTTTTTAGTTAGTTTTTCTGATTCTGTTTGATATTCCTCGCTTCTTTCTTTTGCGTATTTCCTAACGTCTTTAATTACTTTAGGGTGGCATCTGATTTGGAACCTTTCGTTTGTTAGTTTTTTTCTTCCCATAATTAATTTTATTAAATTTCAATATTCCAATCATCATAAAGAACGTTTCTTATGATTGTAATTTCTTTTGATAGTTCATCTGCTTTTCTTTGTTTTTTAGCTAATACAGAAGTTTGCCAACCATCTTTCAAAGAAGAACAATCTCTATATTTTTCTAACTCTTCATTTTTTCTGTGATATCGTTCGACTAATTGAGTTGCTATTTTTATTTGACTTTCTTCCGAAAGATGATAGTTATTATATTTTTCAATTTGCTCAGGTGTTAAATTTAATTCCATATTATACAGTTCTTAAAGATGATACATAATTTATTTGCTCTATTAGCATATCCCAGTGTTTTGTTTCGCACAATTCAGTAGTTAATGCGTTTAATTTTTTTAACCAATTAATAACAGCCGAGTTACTTAATTCAATTGATCCGTAAACTGTATTTATGTTGTTAAATTTTTCAACTGCTTCTGTAATTTCTGATTGTGATTTCATGGTGTTTTGCTTTAGTGATTATTTCTTTGACAAATATACAACACCTTTTTTAATAAACAACACCTTTTTTAAATTATTTTAAAACTTTAACATTTACTAACGTATTCATTGACTTTACGGCACAAAAAAAGCTCCGTATCTCTACGAAGCTTAATCCCCAAATCTTAAAAATAATAATTATGAAAAATTGCAGTTAACCAGACTGTAAAATTTAATTTTAAAAAAACAGCTAGACAGGATTCGAACCTATGACCATTACCTAATCGGAATTGCTCTACCATATATCTGAGCTACTTGCTGTTTAATTACAAATATAGTAATTATTTTGTAACAGCAACACCAATTCCGAAACCAACTGCAATTTTAAATAGTGTTGTTTCGTAAAAAGGCTTCTTTTTAACCACTTCAATGTGCTGAACCTGATCCGATGAAATATATTTATTGCTATGTGTAATATCGATGGTGTTTATTTCTTTGCCTAAAAACCATTTCCGTTTAGTTCCTGTGACAATTAATAAAGAATCGTGTAATTGCATATTATTAACGCTAAAGCCGTTTTGATTACTTTTATATGTAAATGTATATTCTTTTGTTTTTAGTTCGCCTGAACGCTCAAAAACGCACGGAATTGAATCTTTATAATGTATTTCAATAGTGTCAATCTTTATTTTATCTAGATAACGTGTAACCGTTTTAATTTTCGTGAACTTTTTAACTATAGTTTCCGGAACTTGTAAAGCTTCTACTGCTTCTTTTTTAGAAGTAACAGTTTTATATGTAGCCGTATCGTGTTTGGTTATATTCGACTTGTAATGAGCCGATATAAGCAACGATATCAATACAGCACAAACCAATACCCAATACCAATTGTTTTTTACAAAGGTTTTCATAATTTAAAGTATTGATTTACTTCTGATTTTCTACGACCAATCAATTCTTTATTTTTTGTCCACATCATAAATGCGTCCTGAATTTTAGGATCATTTGGATTGGCATTTACTTTACGCAATACCGTGCTGTTTTCAAAGCCGTTTAAACCAATATTATAAGCTAACGACACCAAAGCGTTAAATTGGTTTTGATTTATATTAGACTTAACCAATGAATTTACTTTCGTTGCAAATCGATCGGCTACTATTTTAGCTAAATATTCAGCTTCAATTTTAGACAATGGCGGATCACTCATTTTTACTTTTGATCCGTCTTCATAAAACGTGTTTCCCATTGCAATTGTAGGCACTCCCTGAGTATCTAAATACGGTTTTAAACGCAATCCTTCACGTTCATGTAATGCTTTGTAACCTGATTCGTTTAACTTCATGGCTTTAAGTTTTCGTGATCTATATTTTTAAGTGATTCTTTGAATTGTCCGAAAGTTGATACAGGTATATTATTGTCTTTTGATACTAATTTTTCAAAAACCTCGTCACCTCTTTTTAAAGCGAGTTCTATTGAGTGCATGATTAGTTTCCTGCATTCCAAATCTTTTTTATCTATATGAAAAATATCGCATGTCATAAATTATTTTTTATCTGCCATTACTTCAATAATTCTATCCATTTTATCCAGGAATTTACTATATCCGGTTACTATACTGGATAGCTTTTCGTTTGAAGATCTAAGCTCGTTTATAAATAATTCGTTTTTAGCTTCAAGACGCTTATACAAATAAACTACAACACCGCTTAGCGTAATCACAACTGCAATGCAGGCTGTTGTTAAATCAATAAAATTATGTGCCAATTCTGCTGTTGGGTTAGTAGCTACTTGTAAAATCATCTGTTCAGCTTTTTTTCTATAGTAATAATAGCGAATATAAGCAAAGTTACAGAAAAAATAGTTACTTCATATATTTGCCCGTAAAGTTCGTAATGTTTAGGAAATAATTCGTTACACAATATATTGATTGAATTTACAAAAATCATACATATTGGCAACGCTTTAGTGAGCCAGCAATATCTTTTATTAAATGTAAATCTTTCTATAAAAATTATATCACATGCTATTGAAAAACCGCCTGAATTGCCCCATGTAACGTAATCAAAATTTATATTAAACCAAGGAAATACAATAGACAAAACACTTACTCCCATCATAAAATACAGGAGTAAGTGAACTGTTTGACTTAAAAAGTGTTGTATGTATTTGATATTAATCATGGTTTTGGCGGGTTTTTTATTCCACCGCCCCCGATATCATCAGGCGCATCCATTTGTACGTTTGATTGAGTAATATTTGTACTTGGAGAACTTTTACTTGCTCCAAAGAAATAGCTTAAAGGAACGCCAATAAAACCTATTATTGCCCCTAAAACCATATCCTCTAAATGGATGAATACTATTGCGCCCATTCCAAAGCAAATAATAAAAATTGCCAATAACGATTTAACGTTTACATCTGATAGTTTCATGTTGTTTTTAATTTAATAATATTTTTAATTGCGATGGATAAGTATCGCCTGTTACCGTTCCTGCTCCCGTTAATCCGTCTCCGTAAGTTATACTATCTCCAACACACACTATTTTGTTATAATGCAATGAATTAGATACTAAATATTCGTTTACTTTTTGCGCTATATATAACGCGCCTATTGGCCTTGGATGAACTCCGTCTGTACTTCCTGAATTTAAAGCATTTTCCAAATATGAATCAATAGTATAAGTTGGTTGGCCAATATCAATAAATTTTTGGTTTAAATCTAAATACATTACGCTTTCTGATGTGGCTACTAAAGGCACTTTTACTCTAAACTGATCTCCTGTTGAATTTGCATCACAACCTGAAGATTGACCATAAAACGGACAAACATAATCGCTTTCCTGATTCAATATAGGCATAATATTCATCATTAAAACCGCGCTACCATTTGCTTTAAAACTTTGCACTAAAGTAGTTAAATTAGTTTGATATTGCGTAGGTGTTCTTCTTTTTGTCGATGTAGGGTGACGCCAGTCGTTAACGCCTACAAGTAGAATTACTAAATTACCTAATTGCGCATTTATTGTTGACAATCTAGCAATTATATCCGAGGTGTTGTCTCCGTTAACACCCATATTAACAACTGTAGTCGATGGAGGAACAAAACCTGGATTAATATTATATTTTACTTTAAAATATTTTTTTAAGTTCGCAATGTCCGTAGAAGATAAAACATGCGTATCATTGTCTATCAATGCGAATTCACAAAAAAGCATCTTGGCCCCTCTTGAATTCCAATCCCCAATATAAACGCCTCTATTTTCAACAACTTGCGAGCCTGTACCTGTGGTTATTACGCTATTTAAATCCAATTTAGAATCTCCTGAATTTTTAGTAAATATACCAAAACTAGGTAACAATTGACTACTTACGCTTGTACTGTCTAAAGTATCGGTATTAAAATTATGAATAAAATTATTAGTTGAATTTGGATTATATAAATGCTCCACTAAAAGCCCCCCGTTTGCAAAATCCTGAACACCCATAATAACTATATTATGATAAGTAATTCCAACTGGATCTTCTATTTTAAACACAATCCAACCTGCTCGTTTTGTAGTGTCTGAAATCCCCGCCATAGCTAATTGACGGTAAACATAATTTGTACCGCTAAAACGTATAGATTTAACACCATTTATTCCGCTATCAACAATTTGAGGGTTTCCTGCTGATAGAAAATTATTGCCATTGCCTGTTAAATCCGTCATTCCTGTTACGTTTGTTCCAGAAACAGAAACTCCTTCCCAACTTCTTATGTAACAGAATAAAGGAAGTGATTTTGGATCAAATTCTACACCGTATTTTCTACCAAAAACTAAATTGTTTGCTACTATCATTACGTTGTCTGTCCTTTTAGTTTGTAAGCTGTTGTTGAACCGTCCTTGTATAAAGTTGCCATTTTATCAGAATCTAATATTAAAGCTGTCTCTATTATAGTTGCACCTGAAACCGGCGTAAATGTTGCTGTAAATCCTGACCAAACATCAAAAACACAATTGAAATTTGCAGTTAAGGTTCCCGGAATACTAATTGTTGCTGTTCCTTTTACTTTTACGATACAGCCGTTGTATGTGTCATCAATTGTTACATTTCCTGTAATCGTTTTTTGATTATTTAAAGCAATATCCCCTGAACCTAATAAAGAAACACCTCCAATAGTTTTAATAGATGTTCCCGAAACTAATATAGTTTGATATAACGAATCGAAATATGTTTTTAAAAATGCTTTAAAATTAGTCAAAGAAACTTTTTTCTGTTTGTTCGAATCTGCAGAATCCACCAAGGAAATACTATCTGCGTTTACAGGAGTTGTTTTAGACGTTAATCCATTTATAAACGAACCGAAATTCACATCGGTTAATATAACTTGATATATAGTAGATAAATCTGTAATTTGTTTCTGTATTTTACCAAAAGCCACTAAAACTGAGTCTGTGTTTCCAATTGTACCGCCAGTCAAAAGGCTTAATCCTGATAATGCAGTTGCTAAAACACGCGCTGTTGTAAAGTATAAATTTACTGATCCTTCAGGTAATGCATCAGTTGTGGACGCGCTTGCGCTACTTGATTGAATCCATCCTTCCTGAGCGTCCCAAATGTATAGCTTAGCATTTGATCCTGATCCAGTATCTATTGTTGCATAATCTCCATTGTTACCTGTGGGAATAGTAGACTGTAAATTAGCCAATGAAGTATATGTTCCTCTAAAATGTTGGTTATAATCAGAGATATTTAGTTTTAAATCAACTTCATCCTTTGTAGCTAAATCATAAACTCCTGATGCTTTATTTGCAGGGAAATGATATTCAGCCAAACCCGATGCATTTCTAAGCATCCATAATTTAGAAATATAACCTGTAATTTTATCAGTAAATGTCATTGAATTAGAATTATATTCTAATCTCTCATTGGCATTTTCATTTATTATAGATGTTGCCGAAAGCGTTATTTTTGAATCTCCGTTTTCTGCAACTATTCCATTGTTTGAAATATGAGTTTCTGCGGTTTGTGTTGAGCTCACAAAATCAACTCCTATGTCTTCTGATACACTATTAATGTTAAGAACGTCGGTAATCCCTTGTTTAAATCCTGCCGAATTTATAGCATCCACAGTAGGGTATTTATTTCCACTACCGTCAACTTCTAGGTTATTCTGCTTGTTTGATTTATCCTCTTTAAGAGTAAAATCAGGAATTGAATCAGAGTCAGCTTTTAAAGCCAGAGCATCATATACCGCATCCTCGCTAGGCGCAGTAGTTGTAAAGCCACTACGTATTGTTTGAACAATCCCAGCTAGTTCTACGTTAACAGGTATTTGTACAGCTAGTGTCCAATAATCACCGTTAGAAGTTAAAGCATTTAGTTCTTCAGTAGTTGTAATATCAGGAGCCCCTCCAACGTTTCCAAAGGTTCCTTTACCTACCAATATCCATTCGTTTGAATCAGTATTAGGTAATGTTTCCCCATCATTAACAGTCGTTGGATTAAATGCTAAACTTGAAGCCGTGCCAATGTAGTCGCTAATTAAATCAGCTAATCCCTGTACGGTACCTTGATTTAATTGACTAGCAATTTCGTGTGGTATTTTGTCTGTTAGCCCCCATACCCCATTAGGTAGTTGACCAACTCTTATTGTACTTATATCCGATGGATTTATTGCCATATTTTTAAGGTAAAAACATTATATATAACATTACTCTTGATTTTTGCATTATACTGAAAGTGATAGACGGCGCTCCTGTATTCCCAACTTTTTTAATAGATTCAAAAAACTCCCCAGATTCGTCTAAGCCGGATGATACTATCAGTCTTCCAGAAGGAGGATTGTTAGTCGCCTCACCTACTGGAAACCCAGACGTAGGCAATACTACGCTTTTATTGTTTTCTCCTACCTCCTGGCGCATTGTATTATAAGTAGCGCCATACCCTAAAGGTATTGCACCGTCCATATTTGCAGTATCATGCACCCCATCCATTATAGCCCAACCCGGCCAAAGTCCGTCTGGTTTAGCAAGCCCTTTATTTACTCCACTAGTCTCAAAATTATTTTGCACATATAAATCTGTAACATATAATATTTTTGTCTCGTAAGGCTTGTAAGCGTTCCCCGGAGGCAACAAAGCTATTAATTCGTCTACTGTTGCCTGATATAAAGTTTCTCCGATTGCATGCATCACTATGCTTTCATTGGTTAATGGAGCTACAGGTAACTGGTCAGCTCTTACAGTAGTTATAATTGTAGGATCTATTGCCATTATGATACTTTTATTATTTCGTCTGGATCGCCAGAATTAATTATTATGTTTGGATCACCGTTGTTTAATACCACACCGCCTAAGTCTTGAATAAGTGGTTTTCCGTATCCTACTAAAGTGCCTGAAAAAGTCATAAATTCACCCACATTATTAGCTTCTCCTAATGATGAAATGTAACATTTACCATAATCAACAACAGGAAATATAGTGCCCTGAATTTTCCAATCTAAAAGGATGGAATCGTTAAAAAGCTTGTTCAACTTGTCATAAGAAGCTATGTTAAAATTACCGCCTGCCATTGTTGTATTAATTTGAACACCTGTAAAAGATATATTATAGTCTTTTACTACAGGTCTTGAAGTCTTCCATCCTTTATTGTCTCTTGTGGTTGTATCTAACATCTCAGCGTTTTTATCTAAAGAGTTACCCGTCAAGCATCCTATAGGCATGTAATTACCGTCTATCTTTATAAATAAAATTCTATCTTGTCCGTTTACAAAATCCATATTCCAAAAGTACAAAAAAATATTAACCTACAATGGTAGGTTTTACAGTTTCTCCATAATCGTCAGTTTTAATGTAATCCATGTCGTATAGTTCAGGAGCATATAACTCTAAATGTTTCAAGTACGTTATGTTTGAAATCGTATCATAACTCCATGATATAGGCATAAATTGCCCTTGAATATTATTTATATTATAAACAGTCAAGTAAGATGCGTACCCATAAACATTCCCCGAAAATAACTTTGTAGGCATTTGAGACACTCTTAATTGATCCTCTGCTGCAATCCTAAGTAATGGTTTTACCTCGTGCGGATCTGTGCCCTCTCTATACCAATTCTTAGTAAGTTCTATTTTGTCCTCTTGATAAATAGCTCCTAAATAAACATCATTTGAGTTATCCCCGTTAGCAACTGCCTTATTTTCTTTAACGATAGAACTTACCGGATTTATTCTGCTAACAGTATGAAACTCACCTATTACATTATTTCCTTGAAAAGTATTTATTAATTCTATACTTTTAACCTCTACCAAAGGAACATCTGGCCCACCTATTACTTTTTGAGGTACAAACATTGTTATTTCGACATCTCCTGCCTCAGGCAAAGGTTGAGAACTTATTGTAAAAGTTCTGTCATATTTATATTCCACTAAAGTTCCCGTATTATTAGGAAAGTCACTCGCTGCAGCATTCACAAGATCAAAATGTAAGGCTGTTGTACTCTCCCATGATCCATCAATCCAATTTAAGAAATAATCTCCTACTCTTACGCTAAATCTAACCGCTACCGGGAATCCGTAAGATATGAATCTGGTTTTAAAATCAAAGGTATATCCTTCCTCTAAAAAAACACTAACATCTGATATAAGCGCTTCTCTGAATTGTCGGGGAGCACCTAAAGTAGTTGCGGATCTAAAACTAATCCCACTAGTAGATACAGGATCAATTACCAATGAACCAGTTAATAGTGACTCAGTCCAAGTTTGCACTTCCCAATCTTCATATATTTTTGTTCCTGCTGTATGTATTAAACTGCCATTACCCAGTAAACTACCTAGAAACCCATATTTATAACCCAAACGAAAAGCAGAAACTGCACCTTTTATTTCTATTCTTTGGTTAGCGCTGCAATGATGCGGGTAATAATTATCAGATTGGCTACCTAAGTCTTTTTGCAAATAATACGGAACCCGACCAATAAATGAGCTATTTATTTCGTATCGTTTAAAGAATACTAAGTCTTTATCGTAAAAATCTACAGCTCTGTAAATATGCCATTCTCCTCGATCCTGAGTTATGCATGCGTTAAATATGTCGAGTATAGAAAGTAAAACCTCTTGACAACTCATTAAAGTATTATCATCCGATTTTTTAAACCTCTCGGTGTTTAGATATGCATTTTTAAGAACGTCAGTATCGGGAGTTACAAAAGGCAATCCGTAGTAAAAAACATTCACATATGTGTTTATTTTCAACTGTAATCCCGTTCTGTTAAGACAATTGGATAATATATCAAACATTGAAACCCTACCGGAGTATGGTAGTCCGTTAGGTTTAACAAAAGAAAGATCAGCTAAAAATCCAAGACCGTCAACGCACGACACATTTACAATCCAAAAATCAGATACGAACGATTGAAAAATACCATCAGGCTTTACAAAACCCTGAAAAATTAATACGTTATTTCTAAATACCTTTACTGTAAAATCAGTTTCGTTTTTACTATAAAAATCTTCAAATGTTATATTCTTATCTGCCTCTAATTTTAATGTTACCTGTGTACCTCTTATCGGCTCTATGTGGTTTTTAACTTCTGATTTTACTATCTCTATACTTCCAAATATTTCTTTTGGTTGTCCGGTATATTTTTTCTCGTATATCTCGCATCTCCACAAATCGTTAACGATATTTTCATACTGCATGAAGTACTTAAGCGCCACCGTAGTAGGAGGTGTATAAGTATTAAATCCAGTAATACCCACATTTGTGTTATCTGAATCTATATTGAAATTAGTTATTTTATCGTTTGCATAAAATATTTGCTCAACATACCAGGTTACATTCCCTTGTATTGCGTTAACCTCAGTCGGAACCGATGACGAAGTATAACCATTATTATCAAGAAAAGCCTTTAAATTAAGCGCTGTTTGATGTATATCGCTTCCAATCTTAACTCTGTGAAATGGATTAGCTAAAATCTCGGCATCGTTATTTGTAAATTCAAAATCTACTGTATCGAGTCCGTTAATAAATCCTATTTTTATACCGTTTATTTCAACGGAGTATATAATCCTGTTACCTTCAACTGGATTATTAAAAAAACTAACTGCTATACCTTGCGCCATTATATTGCTAATTGCCCCCCTAGCCTTTTATTAGAATCCAGCGTGTTACTCAATACGCCCAGAAGTGAATTACCACTAATCTCAAATACAACCGTACTACTTACGGCTGATGAAGTTCCACCACTTACAGCTGAAGACCCAGGAGAACTGTAAGACGCTCCAGTATTGTAAGATCCTGAACCTGCTCCTGATGCTCCTGATGAATTAGCTTTTGATGATATCGCACCACCTGCAGCTTTTAAAGCAACTCCCACCGCAATAGCAGCAACCCCTGCCCCTATTGTAACTACTGGATTACCAGATGTTAATGCTTTATCTATAACGCCTTTAGCGACAGCCAAAGTGCCATACTTTATAAGCAATCCTCCCATGTCTGAAAGGAAAGCCCCTAAAGAAGCCAACAAAGTTTTACCTATAGCGCCAAATACGTTTTTCCCTTGTGCCAATGCTTCGCCTATGGCAGTACCCAAATTTTCAAATGTACGTGTCAAAGACCCTGTTACTAAGCTGTTTAAATCATTATTAAAAGCATCAAGTAATTTAAGCATTTCAACAGTTCCATCTTTTACGTGCTGAACTATATTTTTCATTGAAGTTTTAATTCCATAATCTAAAACATACGTACCATCAGCTAGTTGTTTTAATTGTTGTGCTTGCTCAACTATTCCGGCGCCACCCAATCCCTTACTATCCAATCCTGTAACTTGTGGCGTATCGTATACTTTTTTACCGGCTTTTTCTTTTACTGCTTCTAATCTTATTGAAGCAGCAACGCTTTTTTCAATAGATCTGGTGTATTTATCTTGTAAGGCTAAGTTTGCTCTTAATTCTTCTCCTAAATTGGCTATTACCCTGTTTATAGTTAACGCATCATACGCCCTTTCTGAATTTAATTTAGATTCTCTTTTTCCGTTTTTATCAACAACATCCCCTAATTCTCTTTGTCCTTTTATAGTTTCATTAATAAGCCTGCTGAATTGGTACGCTTCGGTATTGCTTAAATTAAACAATTTAGAAAGTCGTAAAACTTCATTATTTATTCCGCTTTGTATTTTTTCTTCTTCTTCAGCTAATTTTACTATTCTGTCTGTCAAGGCAGAGGCTTTTGCTTTTGCGATTAATGCTGCGGTAACTTCTCTTACTGCATTAGCAACATTTCCGTTTAATATTTGCTCTTTAGTAAGATTTCCAAAATAAGCAGGATATTCGTCTTGCAATTTCTTAACCGCAATTAAACGATCCTCCATTGAAAGATTAATATTTTTAGCTGCTGAAACATAAGCTCCTAATGAAGATATTTGTGCTTGTGCGTTTTTAGCCGTTTCAACTGAAAGTTCTTGCATTGATTTTCTGGCTTCGTCAAAAGTACCAGTCATTTTAGCAAAAACATCGCTAACCGTAATTCCCTTTTGAGCCATTATAGTTAGGCCAGTAGTGACCAAAGAAACAGCAAGAAGAATACCACCAGTTCCCATAATAGAAGCAGCTACTGCTTTTAAAGCACCTCCTGCACTACCAGTCTCTTTAACTAAATATCCAAATGATTCAGCTGTTGCAGTAATATTGTTCCCAATACCCATTATCCCAAACGGAGCATCCTGAGCTATTCTGCCAAATTGCTGTAGTGCATTACCTCCATTAGCAACTTTAGGAGCAAAGTCTTTTTGAAAAACCATTCCGGCATCTTTGGCGGTGGTTTTAAGATCGTTTAAATGCTTTTTAGCATCCTTAATATGCGCATCAAGTTCTTTTGTATCTAAGCCTAATTTTATATTAATAGCCTTTTCGTTAGCAAGTTCTTGGATGTCATTTTCAACTTCCTTTATCTTGTTCTGAAAATCCTTTATATCGGCTCCAACTGTAACTTCTAATCCAGCCATTTATTTATTATTTAGTTGTTTGTAGTAGTCTTTACTAACTTGTAAAAATCTTTGTACCTGAGCGTCAGAAATAGCATTTGAACTTTTTTGATCCAAGGTTAAAGGCATAAACTTTTCTATTGATGGCATTTGTTTTTTTCTGTTAGGTGATGCGCATGCAATATTATATGCTAAGATACGGACTTTTTCCCATTCTCTTTCCTGTATTCTAGACCAAGCAAAAAGGCGAATTTGAAACTCTGCAAATGACATGTCATAAACACGTTTCAATGTAGAAATTCCAAGTTCGCCTATCGCAAATGAAATAACATCTTTATGCCAGTCTATTTTTTCTTTACTGTCACTTTTTTTTTATTATCTTGAACAGGAACATCTTTTTGCAAAGATTGCAAAAACGACTTTAAGAATGTTTGCGTAAACTCACCTAAAACACCTCCATTTTCATCAATCAATTCATCAATATCATAAATATCGAAATCAGCCTGTTCATGTTTTCTTTTTACAGAGTACAATCTGGAATAATACATTAAATAACGATAAATAGAAACGTCTCCTGACTCTATCTTTTCGCCAATTTGTATTAAATCAATTCCCATATTCTCAATAAGTTCCGTCAAGAAACCAATCCCAAAATGGAACTCTTTGTCTAATAATATTACTTTGTTTTGTACCATAAATTTAAGCTAATGGATCTGTAGTAACAATTGCTCCTGAGCCATCAATTGTTAATGAAAAAGTTGCAAATTCATCACCTGTTGGAGCTTCTAAGCCTAATGAAGTGATGATACCTGTACCATAATAAGCCAACGCTGTTCCTCCTGTACCTGATCCTGAATCCATTTTCCAGTTAACAGTTGTTTTTGATTGCTGAACACTTAAAAGGTAATCATGTGAAGCTTTTGTGTCATCACCTCCAACACTTGTAGTATCTATTGCAATTGCATCAGCTGTTAACGTATAAGAGAAAACACCTGCTTGTTTTTCAATAACTCCTGGAGCGCATTTTGTTTGAGATTCTATAATACCCAATTCAGTATCTAAACTGTTAGATGTCAAGCATGCTACAGGACGATATAGATCCCCATCATGTACATAAAGGATAAGTCCTTCGCCTTTTATTTTATCTGCCATTGTGTTTTTATTTTAGATTAATTTCATTTGTTAGACGTAAAAGTACAAAATTATTTTATATGTTATTGAAAAACATTATATTTGTATTGTCGAATGCAAGCGATATAACAATTTAATAAATTCTCCCTCTTGAGTGCCTTGCATCACTTTTTAGGGAGTTTTTGTATTTATGGAAAATTGGAAGGATGTTTTTGGTTATGAAGGATTTTATCAAGTTAGTTCTTTTGGTAATGTAAAAAGCATGGAAAGGAAAGTTAAGGCGCCTAGAGGTCTAGAAAGACTTATAAAGGAAAGAATATTAAGATGTTCTGAAAACAAAGGAGGCTATTTAGCAGTAGTTTTATGTAAGGACGGAATAATGTCAACAAAGTACATACATCAAATTGTAGCTCAATGTTTTTTAAATCATAATTACGATGATAAAAATTTAGTTGTAAATCATAAAAACTTCAATAGAAAGGATAATTGTGTAAGTAATTTAGAAATAGTTACTTTTCGTGAAAATACAAACAAAAAACATTTAAAATCTTCTAGTCAATATACGGGAGTTTTTTGGATAAAGAAAAACAGAAAATGGATGGCTAGCATTCGAATACGTAACAAAAATAAATATCTAGGATCTTTTAAAGATGAGTTTAAAGCACATCTAGCTTATGAAAAAGCATTGAAAGAACTACTTTAAAACAAGGTTTAGCCTTAAGAATGAACGAAATATATTTTCTGTATCAGTTATCGTTTCTAATGATGTTTCGTATTCAATATTTTGAGTGATGTTTGTAAATCCAGTAACCGATATTTTAGGGTTTAATAAATCCATAACAGCCTGTTCAATGTCATTTAACAAAACCCTGCTACCAGTATTTCCTGAACTTGAATAACGCGTGTAAATCTCAATTAATAAAGAACATTGCCATTCGTATTGACATTTAGTATTTTTCAATACGTCTTTATCTTGAGCGGTCATTAAAATGTATTCAGTCAAATTTGAATTACCAGTTACACGGCTATCAAACGTTTTAATAATCTTTGAATTAACTACAATATTGTTTGTTAAGTCAAAAACTGCTTTACGGATATATTTGTCTGGATTTACATTAACTGCCATATGTCAAAGATAATCAAATTTTCTTATTCACCGACTTTAATAATTTTTCTAAATTCAGTATTAAGTCTTTTTCGCCTTTCTTATAAGCCGGATATAAAAACGGTTGGGGATTAACTCCTGCACCCAATATTTTAGCAAGTATAGGATATGCTGCCTTTTCATCAATTCCTTTAGACCTACACCAAACTTTAATCGCTTCTAATGCGTCTTTCCAAGTTCCTTTTCCTTTGCCTTGAAACTGTTTCGCCATTTCTGCAAACTCGGCCGGAACTTTTACTTTTGCTCCTGTTCCGAATTCCATATAAGCACCGTAAATTTCATTTACCGTAACGCGCCAAACTAAATTTTTTACTTTAGCATGCGATATTGACTGCGCTAATTTACCAAAGTTTTTAGGGGCTAATTTCTTTGCATCGGCTTCTATTTGAAATGCCGTTGCTTCAATTTCGGCATTTATTTGTTTTTCAACATCTTTTCCGAAACCTTGTAACTTAGCAATTGTTTCGCTTACACCTTTAACTCCCTTGCTCGCCATTTGCTATGATATTTAATTCTCTGAATAATTCATCATTGTATCTAATATCATTTACAACACGTTTAACGCTTCTATACTCAATAATCAAATTGTCAATATTCCCCGGTGTGATTTTAGGCGTTGCACGAATATTAAATGACCAATTATCCTTAATATCTGATTTACCTATCTGAGTATCACGAAAAGCAGAATTTTGCTTTATTTCAGCCCAAAATGAACCTATTAAAACTTCTGTTACAGTATTACCGCCGTAACCGTCAGCAGCAGTTGCTGTACTGTAAATTTTGATTCTTTTATCGTATTGTCGTGCTAACATTATATAAATCTTTTTTCAACGTCCAACGCTTGATTTACGCTAATTGGTATCATTTCGCTGTTAACTTGTTTCTCTGACTCGTAGTACCATACTTTGATCATCTGTAAAGCCGATTGAATGAAAATATCCGGGACTGGATTGTCTTCTGTATAGCCAATATTTAATTCAATTGTTTTAACATCTGGATAAATAGTATACATCGTGCGAGTAATACCCCAAGGAGCAGGATCTGTTACTATTGAATTTATTGGATATTCGTAAACCTTTACTTGGCACGATCCGTTATAAACAATATCACGTGCATACATAAAATGCCTTGTACGCTGTTCAACATAACGCAAAGCAGCATTAATCATTGAAGTAATATCCGCATCATCTTCCGTTAAATCAGGATCAATACGCAAATAGTTCTTTGCTCGTTCTAAGGTTATTACATCTATGTACGCCATTTTTATAATTGTTTGATTCAAAGATAATAAAAAAAACCGATACGTTATGCATCGGTTTTAATCTCCTTTCTTTTAAATTAACTAATCAACCCAAGTCAAAGCTTTTACCGCCCACATTTGCGATGTCTGTAATTCTGTAATAGCTATTGAAGCTTGTCTTTTTGCCTCACTTGATAAACTTGGATTAACATCATTTCTGAAATCATTTAAAAAGTCTATAGCATCAGCGTATTTTTGTTTAATTTCTTTTACCGAAGGATTGCCTCCTGGATTAAATGAAATTCCTACTGCTTTTTGTCCAAACGTTAATTCTTTTACTTCTGACATAATCGGTTAAATTATTTAATCCCTACTCGTTAGCTTTTCGGGTTCCGCTTTTTATTTTTAGGATTATTTACATAAGTCTGTTTCTTTTCTCCTGATTGTTCAGCCTGTTTAGTTTTAATCAAATAACCGCCTCTTATAGCTGTTACTTCGATAGTTTTTCCTGCTGTATGATTTAGATATGGTTTTAATAATGTGATTTCCATAGTGTTGTTGTTTAATTAAATAAAACGCACGAATTTAACTTTAAACTTAACGGTTACGTACTCCCCCGATGAAGGCATTAATCTCACTCCTTACAATATCTTTCAATTGTCGTTCTGCCTATTAAATTATACCTCGGCACTTAGGCTATGCGTTTTATATTTTCAAAGATAGTAAAAAATTAAATAGGCTCAGCTAATCCTCTATCAATTGCAGATAAAGCTCTTTCTTTAGGCAAATAAATTTCCTCTCCTATTTTATACTTCTGAACAACAGCCGTAATTCTAACCTTAACCGTATTTTCTTCAAACCATTTTAAAGCCAAATCAAAGAATGAAATCCAGTGTTCTTCTTTGCCTAATTCCTCAAATTCAGGCACTTTTAAATCACGCTTAAGTATTGAATCAAACGGAATATCATTCATTTCAAAAGACACAATATAACCATTAACACCATTAGTTATTTGTTCTTTACCGGATGCAAAAGGCGTAATTATGCAAGGTGTTTTTACTTGCATAGCTTCATAAACTGAATATGCGAATCCTTCGGTATCTGATAACTGAACTAAATAATCAGCTTGGTTTATTACTTTGTACGGTTCGGTTGTTATTCCTTTGAAATGAACATTACTACATCTAGCAAACTCTTTTACTATGTTTTTAGCGTATTGAGTTGTATTATCTCCGTAAACATTCCAAGTGTATTTTATTTGCTTAGAATCTAATTGTTGCGCTAAATTCAGCATTCGTTTAAATCCTTTTTCACCCGATAAACGAGAACATGTAATTAATGAGAGTGTTTTGTTTTTCTTCTTCTTTTCGTGATTAATTGAGTTATCTAAAAGATTATGAATAACAGCATCACTTTTCAATTTTGTTACGTGTTCGAATCCAATTTTAACCGTTTCTCCAACGCACACATGATGCGTAGTTAATGGATGCTTTTTATAATTAAATGCCCAACCGTCTATTATGTGCCTATAGTCAGCATGCACCATCTGCACGTATACTTTAGCCTCTATTCTATCAAATGCAGATTTGCCCCAAGCAGAATAACTTATAAATATATCACATGAATAAGTTTTATTAAATGCTAATTTTGAAACGGTACAATATTCCTGCATTTCAGTTACCAATGATTGATTCGCTACATTATCGTACAACAAAGTTACATCATAGTGCTTTGACATTCTTTTGCAGAAGTTTTTCGTGAAGGTCTCAACTCCTCCCAACAAATTCCAGTTGCTTAAATACATTATTACTTTCATAAAATAAAGGTATTAAAAAAGCCTATCGTTTCCAATAGGCTTAGTTTATTATTAATGAAACGATTACACAGATGGTGTTGCCAATGATCCTTTTACAATAGCTGCATTGTTGAAAATAGCTAAAGTAATTCTTTCTTCAATTCTAAACATTACTTTGTTTTGTTTTGCCAAAGTAGAATCTTCAAACATTCTTAATTCCGGAGCCAGTCTGTTAATTAACAAAGTAGCTGTTTTATCAAATGTTAAGAAGTTGTTTGCTCCTAATTGAGTTGTAGTTGCAATGTTTAATCCTGCAACCTGTAAACGTCCATTTTGGAAGTATACAGTACCTGGAGGTAAATCGTATTCTCCTGATCCTTCAGCTTTATTCAATCCGATTTTAACACCGTCACGAACATTTAAAATTGCTGTATTACCTTGGTAGAACTCGAATGTATCTTCTGGAATCTGACCATAAGCAGCATCAACAATTTTATCAACAGGAGCGGTAAATGTTCCGTCATAAACAGTAGCTACGTCAAGCAATCCATCAACTGGATTTGTATCTGAAGTACCGTTAAGGATAAAGTTGTTTTCGGCAACTTTCAAGCTGATTAACATTTGAGATTGAATGTAAGAAGTCATGAAATCCAAATCATCCAACATTTCTCTATCAACAATAACGAAACCTGCAATCCATTTTACGAATGCTGATTGGCTAGTTAAATCGAAATCCATTTGTGATTTGTTTCCTGATCCAGTTACCCATGTTGCAGCACCACCTTCACCACCGTTTTGTTTTGGGTATACAACACTACCTTTAGTAGTTGACCCCTGAGGCAATAAGTCAGACAACCAAACTCTATCGTATGGCTTTGGAATTAAATCGCCTCTAACGTCTTGGTTCCATGGAGTAGCTCCCGGAAAGTTAGCAGCAATAGACATATCTCCAACTGCTTTAAGCTCAATTCTCAAATCATCACCTTTTCTGAAACCTTGAATTGCTTCTGCATTTTCTTTGATTGTTTCGGCAAGGATTTCATTGAATGTTTTTGTTTGAGCCGGTGCATTACCTTGTGCTTGTTTCAAACGAATATCCAATGCATCAAGATGATCTTGTTGTAACTTAGATTTTGTTTGAAAATCCGCTTTCAAATCCTCAACATCTTTTTCGAATTGTTTTTTAACGCTTTCGTTTTCTGCCTTTACTTTTGTTTCAAAAGCTTCAATAGCTGTTTGAATATCTAATTTAGATTTTGTTTCAAATCCTGTTGAAAGGTCGTTTTTTAACGCCTCTAATTGTTCTTTTAATTCCATTTTACTGAATTATTAATGATTGTCTAAATTGTTTAATTTGCTCTATAATTAACGGCTCTTCAGTTTGAGTGGAATTATCCGGCTCGTCGAGTGTTTTTTTACCTAATTCATAGCTTTCTAATTGAAGCTGTTTTAATGCAATTTCTAACTGCATAAATGTTTCATCTGTAAAAGATCCGTTCTTAACAGCCTTTAATATTAATGAAACCTGATCGTTTATTTCGCCTATAGTTCTATTTTTAAAACCTAAAAAAGGAGTTTTAGAATTTGCACCTAAAGTCACGTTACTGCCTTCGAAAAGTTTAGCCTCTTTTATTGTTCTTTTCCAGTTATCTCCTTGTAGTGCTTTTGTAACTTGGTATCCTATTGAATGCTCGTTTACAATTCCTAATGCATATAATTCCAAAAGATCATTAGAATAAGAAGTATTAGGCAAAGGCAGGCTTTCAAAATAAAGACCTGTATTGTCTTCTTTTAGCTCTTTAAATTTACCATGAGGCTTAGACCAATCATGCTGATTTAAAAAATATATACTATCTTTTCTCTCTTTTATAGACTTAGAAAACGCCCCTTTTTCAATAACATCATCATCATGATCTTTTGTTCCGAAATTAGCAAGATAACCTGTAACAATACGATTTTTAAAATCAATATCATTTACGGTTCCAGAAATGCTTTTGTATTCTAGTAATCCATCCATTATCTAGTGTTTTTTAATATTAACATTCCATCAGCATCACGCCTCGGAACAAATGTAAGTCCACAACGGCAATTTATAACGTTTCCTGCGCTCGCCATTGTTGCGCCTGGATAATCTATATTTTCACCACCAACAAAAAAAGGCTTGTCTAACTCCTGTTTTTGGTTATTCATATCTAAATGATCGTAAGGCGTTATTCTTGTTCTGTTATCCTGAACACTTAGCCAAACTTTATCAAGAACTAAATCGCTTGCCTGAGCCGTTTTAATTGCGCTTAAATTCGATGCGCTTGTAGTTTCTGTTCTAGCAATTCTTAACGCTTGATATTTATAAAATGTTTGTGACTTTGAAATGATGTTGTAAATAGCATTACGCAAATCAATAACAGTTCCATTCTCTCCAAGTGTTTTTTTTATGATGTCAATAACATCTTTTATCAATGTATCACGAACAGAAGTAATTTTTACACCGCCTTCCGTAGACAAAAATAGTAAAATTTCCTTTAATAACGTTTCATTGAACAAAACATTTGCCTTTTTTACCTTTTCTAAAGAATTATTTACTTTATTACCATAGTTTAATCCAATGGTTTTGTAAATATCAACGAACATATCGTAAACATCTTTTTGATGAATGTTTATAGTTATCAGTATCTCATAATTATACAATTCCATGTTATCAACAGGAATACTGCTCAGAATCTTTTTGATGTGTTTCTGAACAATTGTATAGGCTTTACGCTCATAGATATGATGTTGTTTTTGCCAGTTCATTATACTAAATTAGTCATTGACTCGATGTATTGCATAATTCTAATTATTCCCCAATTTTTTATAATATGAGTAGATTCTATTCCATTAGGTAAGTTTACAATTAAAATTCCGCTCCCCTCATCTTCGCTATGACTTGAATATCTAAACTTCACATTTTTATATTCACCTTTAAATATTTCCATAACTATATCTGATTAGCTTCATTAAAAACTCCTTCTCCAACATCATCAATACGCTTCATTCCAGAAGGCACCCAAACAACGTCCATTCCGTCCTCATTTAATGTTTCGTATTTAAACACTGTTCTAACCTCATTTGGAGTCGTGTAAATCTCTTTCAATGCTTTTGCCTGATTAAGCATATCCTCCTGCATTTCTGGAAGTTCCGTTACATCCCATTCAATAACGCTGTTTTCATAACCTGGGAACATTGGAATAAACTTCTTATTTAATGCATCCTGAAGCAACACTAAATCGGGCTGTATATCGTCAGTAATCAATGCTTTTCGTGCATCTGCTGAATCTGTGCTGCTTAATGAACTTCCGTCTTTTTCTCCTAATAATTCTTTAGGAAAATTAAGCACATTACAAATAGTTCGTCTATCCCATTCTAAGTAATCAAATGGTTTTAATTCATCTGTTGTCAATGATATTCTTTGAAATCCGATCTCTGCACTACTTGCCCCAATTTTGCCCAATCTTGAGGGGTCTTTATCCATTTCAACCAAACGCTCTTTTAATGATTGTGCTTGATCTGGTGTCAATGCCGTACCTTTTCCATATAAGAATCCGTAAGCCCCTGCAGACTTAAGCATTTTAACATTAGTGTCTAATGCTGAGTTTTGAGATTGAATATTACGTAATGCTGATCTTAAAGGCGATTGACCATACAAATGCGATCCTGATCTGTCGTAGTTTGGATTAACATATTTTACATGAATAATGTCATCAGCAGGAAATTGAATATATCCGTTTCCGTCAATAAGCATATAATAATCAATTGGATTTTCATCAAACAATAAATTAGCATCTTTCTTAAGTACTATCTGCATCATATGAGAAGGTAGTGCGTAAACTAATTTAGGCACTCCTTTATTGATTCCGTCCTCAGGTTTTAAGCTGTATTGATAATAGTTTCCTGTTATCTTCATGTAGGTTTTAAACAAGCCCCAAATATCTGACCATGTTTGATTAGGGTTAGGCTGTGCTAATGGGAAAGGCTTTTCTTTGCTTTTGTATGCTTTTACAGACAGCTTAACACGCTTTACAACTTGAAGTATATTAAAGTTACCTTTAGTAGCTAAATCCAATTGTTTTAACTTTGAATATTCCTCTTTATCGTTTACTTCTTTGATTGTATATGGTACAGAAACGGTTTTAACAGTAGCTTTATTTATACACGAAAAAACATCAGGATTTTCATTATATCCTTTTTCTAAGTAGGTTTTATTTTTAGCATCATACTTAACATAACCGATACCTATCCACTCATAGAAAGCTTGATTATATGCATTCCTTGTCTGTTTATTTCCTGTAAGGTAATCCCACCCTAATTGTAAAACGTTCTTTGCCATAGGTTCAAAGATAATAAATTATTTGTTATACTATGAAAAACGAATTACCAATTAAATTTCGTTCGATTCCATAGCATGTTAAATCAATGTGTTCGTCGTGTTTCCCATTTGGGAATATAGCAACCTGATGTAAAAAATGTTCGTTCCATGACCCTTTTACGAGTATTACACGACCTCCTTCAATAAAGTGAGAGCAAGCACGAGCATTCTCAATCTTAGAACTATTTACAAATGTAGTTTTTATTTCTGTAATATTTATATTTGTATCTTTTCTAACTATCTGTACTAATGATTTACCAGAAGCTTTAGGCTCAACCAACGACAAACCTACTTTTACTCCAGATGATGCAATATGATTAGGCAAGAACTTTAAAAGCTCAGGCATTTCTAAGTACTTATCAATTGATGAAAGTATAACGTAGTCATTATTCCATTTTGCTCCAATCTGAAAACCGCTAGGGTCATTTTTAGTGTTTTTGGTATATGCACCGTCAATAATCAATTCCCATTTTAGTGATTCTAAAGGTATTTCTGATTTATCCATGATACGGAACCAATCTTTTCGCCATTCTCCACCCTCAGCAGGTGAAGGAGTCTGCATGTATTGTCCTGCGAAGTTATAACGGTTTGCTTGCCTAATTTGCTCTAACTCCTCAAATGAATGTTTATCTTTCCACAAAGGATTATTTTCTTCGTCTAATGCCGGCAAACATAAATGATCCCATTTTTCGCCTGATCCATCATTAAGCAAGAATCCAGATAAATCTTCTTCATGCAACCTTTGCATAATTACAATAATAGGCGTTTCTCGGTCATTTACACGGCTTCTTATTGTAGAGTTGTATCTTTCATTAACCGATCCTCTTTTTGCATCGGAATTGGCATCGTCTGGCTTTAATGGATCATCAATAATAATTGCGCCGGCAAACATTTTACTTTCGGCTACTCCGGCACCAAATCCCGTAATTGCTCCGCCAGATGCAGTGGCATAAACACCTCCTCCAAGTTCGTTAAACCATTTCTTTTTACCTTGAGCATCTTTCTTAAGCTTCATTTGCCAAAGTTCCTGAAATGCTTCTGATTCAATATATTCTTTTGTTTGGGAACTGTTATCCAGTGCTAAATCATCTGAGTACGACAAGTGAATGAATTTTGATGCAGGATTTTTAGCTAAACACCAACTAATAAAACATTTAACAGCTAATTCGGTCTTGCCATAACGAGGAGGTATATTGATTATTCCTCGTTTTATTTCGCCATTAAACACTTTGGTCAAGAACTCAGATATTAAAACGAAATGAGGCGCAACTATGAAATTGCGCCTGTGATTTTCTTTATAAATATATCTTGTGAAAAACAATAAATCATTCTCACACTTAACCTTAATTACTTTCTGTTCGTTAGTAAGAGCGTTCGAGGTTATCATTTATTTTCTTTATTTCTTCTTCTGTAAGCTTTCCTGCATCGATGTTTATGTTTTCTATTACCTCTTTTGGTTTCCCGAGTAAATGCTCGGCAATAAACATCATTCCTCTTTCAAATTCTAATAGATTGTGTATCAGTTTTTGCTTACCCTCGCTATCATCTTCAACATCATAAAATGAATTAACAGCTTTTTGAATCAAAGCGTTTTTGTTTTGTTCATCTGCTACAGGCTTTCTTCCTGCGCCTTTTCTAGCTCCTCCGTGTGTAATTTCCGACATCTTGAAAAATAGTTGATTATTCAAAGATAACAAAAAAAATTAAACCCACAACGATTAAGAAGTGGGTTGGTTGTTATTTCAATCTTCTTTTTCTGGAACATCTTCAATATCTCCGTATTTTTCTAGTAACGGTTCTACTTCATCCCAAATACTATAACCTTTTTCAAGAAGAACTATGGCGTTGTTTAATTGTTCTTTTACCATTGGCATAAGCATTGGCATTTTTTGAACGTTATCTAAATTGTATTTTGCATTTTGCAAACATTCTATAATTGACACTGACATAATTTATTGTTTTAATTTAAAATCTTTTTCCCAAGTTCTTTCTCTGCATCTTCTTTTGTAATGGTTTCTATTACAGTTCCCCAAACGCCATCCTTAAATATTAATGAATGGCTTTCAGAAAAACATAAACCATTACAATCATGGGTGTATAATTTTATTTTACCTTCTGCAAGTCTTTTTTTATCACTTGCCATAAATACATTGGAAGGTTCTATCCAATAACAACCACTAACAAACCCCCTCTTAACCGCTTCCTTAGTCAAAGCTTCGGTTACTTCTTCGGGGGTGGCTAAAACAATATTTTTTTGACATGACCAATAAAAAGCATCTTTACTAAAATTATTATACCATTCGCATTTTTCAAAACCGTATCCTTTTGCATTTTTTTTATCAGGACTAAATTCAGTAGCAAAAAACAAACTACCTCCGCAACTTTCGCTTTTATACCACTTTCCAACCTCCAACTCAACTTTATTATCTTTAACCACTTCAGGGAAAAACTGTCTTAATTTATTATTTACGTTCGATTCAAATCCTGTTAGTTCGTACAATTCTTTTATTTGGCGTTCAGTAATCGCAAATTTTCTTTCTGTTTCTAGGCTTAACGAATGATTTTTCGGCATATTATTTATTTTCATAACGTCAACTTTACCCTCCAAAACTTTAACACGTTTTTCTAGTTCGGTTAATTTGTTTGTTCTGATTGGTTTTTGGATTCCGCATGCTTCAAGGAATGTTTTTTGATTCCATTCTTCGAATATTTTACTTTTTTCATTTTTCAACATTTTGTTTGTGAATCCGATATTACCATCTACAGAATTATAGTAATTGGTTAAATAAGGATATTCGTCAAACGCACCTTTTAAATTGATATAATGCGCTCCTATTTTTAATTTACTTAAAATTTCATTAAACTGCTGTTCGTTACAACGCATTGCGATTGCTCTTTTCATAATTTTTAAAATAAAGTTAATTGTTCTTTTATTGGGTTTTTAATAATTTCTATTCGCTCAGGATAACGATTGATGTATTTATTCATGTTTTCAATGAAAATTCCTGTTGTGTTTTCCATATCCGGCATTTTATCTATGAATTTTAAAACCTGGTTACCTTCTAAATCGTAAAGTATTTGGTTTTTACGATAGTATGTTTGGCTTTATTTTATCTTCGTAATGCTGAATTCTTTCGTAAATTCTATCTTTATTTATCATTTTTCAGAAGTTTTTAAACTTAAATACTGATCTAAAATATAATTTATTTGATGAAAAGAATAACCGAATTCAGCCATTAAATCAGCAATTGTATTGTTGCTTTTGTTCTTGAAATGATTGATTATTAAAACCTGATCATCGTGTGGGATTCTTCCTTTAAAACCTTTAAACTCTTTCATTTTATTTTTTAATAAGCCCGTTTTTACGCGGGCTATTTAGTGATTAAATTACTTTGAAATGTTTATTTGTAGTGTAGTACCATTTCTTTTTTCCTGAATCCGTTTCAATTTCAAATCTTCCTCCGTCGCTGTAAAACTGCTCAGTCCTTAAAACTGGATAATTTTTACCTTTTGTCAGATGCTTAGTGCTTGCCGAGTGAACAAAAACACATTCTACCAAATCACCTTCTTTTACATCGTCCTGGCGCTTAGACTTTTTGTGCTCGTATTGAACGGATCCAATAACTGTTAAAATTTGCTTTTGATACGCCAAAACAATTCTTTCGGCCTCATCGTACTCTTCTCTTGTAATCATGGTTAACTGATTTAAAATAACTGCTTCGTTGCAATTATATACCAAAGATACGTATATTATTTCTTTTAGCAATACATTTTAACATTTATTTTAGTTTAAAAAATCAGCAACAAAATTGTCTACATTTGATTTTAGTATCAAAAACGCATCTTTTTTATTTTCAGGAACGTCTTTTTCTTCAACTGCCATCCATGAGATTATAGGCAATGGGATGTCTGAATAGTCGGATATTGAAGATAATACTTTTGGGCTTGGGTTTTTATTTCCTTTTTCAATAGATGATAAATGACCCTGAGTGATGCCTATATTTAAAGAAAAACCTTCTTGATTATCTTTTAACATAGTTCTAATTTCTTTAATTGCTTTTCCGTAGTTCATAATTGTTCTGATTTTATTTGTTCAATTAATTTTTCAAACTCATGCTCTAAAGATCCACAATCAACGCATCCTTCGTTTTCTGAAAACCTTATTTCGTCATGTTCTTCAACTGTGCATCCTTGAGCTTTATAATAAGCTTCTTGAAGCCTCCATTCTGCATCTGTATAATCGCTGTTACAAGCACAAAAAACGTGTCCTGATTTACATTTAATTCCTATCATAATATTTTTATATTAGTTATTTTTTAATTACTCAAAGATATAAATAAATATTGTTATTAGAAATTTATTTAACATTTTCTTTTTCGTAAATCATTTTGATGTCAGAATAAAGTATTTTGAGAATGTTGTACTTTGACATTAGTTTGCTTTTTTCTGGTGATGGTAGCAGCGTCCACCATTTTAGGTATTGGCGCATTAGAACATAAGTGTTTGATTGTCCTTAGACACTTGTGTAATTCCTAACATTGTATCGTAAATTATTTTACCCGTTTCATAATGAACTAAATTCCTTCCAATTTTATCTTTTCTTTGATTGCCTTTATAAGATGATAAATCAATTTTATGAAGTTTTTCATAATCAGAAACTAAACCTCTATTAATATCAGCATCTTCACTTTTAAAATTTGGGATTCTAAAATTTGACCAGAAAATATGCCTGCCTATTTTTTTTCCTTGAATTAATGGCTCGTAAAATGGTATTACATTTTCAACAACCCATTTGCCTTTAAAATAATGCTGAAGGAATATTATTTCTTGATACAAATTCATATCAGGATATATTACTTCCATTTTTCCAGAACCTGCACCCCAATACCTGGCACGTGAATGACTTGGACACGGCGGACTCGACCAAATGAAATCAAATTCTTTATAGTGGTCTAAAAGGTATTGATGTGCATCTGCAATAATAACCGTATCATTTGGAAAACGTTCTTGATACATTCTAGCTAACTCAGGATCTAATTCAACCGCTGTAACTTCACAATTATCCCATAGAAGTCTGTTACCTCCTAAGCATGCGTAAAGGTTTAGTACTTTTATTATTCCTTCTTCTTTTTTTACTTCAGCTCTAATTTGATCAAGTCGATTATAATTAGCTTCGTTTAGTTTTTCTTCTATTTCGTTTTTCTCCATTTCTCTCTATTTTTAAAAATTATACTTTTTGGGTTGGGTTAGTAAATATGTTGTAAGTTATTATTTATAAATACATTTAAAAAGTGTAAAATCCATTTTACAACTGTAAAAAGTGTCAAATCGTGTAAAATTGTAATTCATTGATTTATAAGTTTTTAAGCTAAAAAAGTGTAAAATTTGACACTTTTCGAAAAACCCTTTTAAATACCTTTTATAAATATATTTTTTATTTATTTATTTTTATATATTAATATAGTGTATAATATGTATAATATGTAATGAATATAAGCATTAACACGTTAAAAAGTGTAAAAAAAGTGTCAAATTTTACTATACAATTTTACAGTTTTGAATATTGTTGATTCCAGTTGTAAAGAGTTGCTCTGGTAACATTTAGCAATTCAGCAACTTTTGTGTAGTTTATTTTTTCGCCTTTTTGAAGCATTGAAAAGAAAATATCACGAGGTGCGGAATCTTTGTTTTTAGTTATTATTGCTTGAATTGATTTTGTTTCTTTTTCACTTACTTTTACTTTTTGCGCTTGCTTAATAAAATATTTACTCAATTCAAAAGCTTTTAAGACTGTTTCTTTTGTTATAAGCTCCGGTATTGTCATTTTTTCGAAATTATTCATTAAATGAATCAGTAATGCGAATCTTGGAATGTATGACTTTTGTTTTGGCAACATTGATTTCATGTATTCGTTTTCTTCATCGGAATTTTGCATTATTGAAATTTCGTTGTATACTTTTTCCCATTCTTTTTTTGCTTGGACATCGAATTTAAAAGTATTTGGAATTATTTCTTCATCTTCTGTTTTTCGAATATCAATTGAAATATTTCTTTGAAAGCTTCTGACCCAGTCATCATAGTAAACAATTGCATCGTGATTCATTTCGTTTGAATTATACATTTCAATTTTTATCTCAGGGCAACATAATAAAATACGATCTAGAAACCCGTTTGATTTATTTTCTTCAGTACTGAAGCTTTCAAGAATTGCAGGTTGAACACCTCCAAGAATTGGAATAAAAGGACGGGCTAAGTAACTATCCCCGGACTTCCTGTTCATTGAAACGGCTTTTCCGCTCCATGTTGAAAGCCAAAAAGGCAAATCTGAACCATTGCTGTAGCGGCTCATGTTTTTAACCCATCCGTCTAGCTCTTCCCGGAACATTGCAACGCAATTTTGATTCTTTGAATGCAAACTTACCAAGGCTTCAATTGTAATGTCATTAACAATAAATTGTTCCGGTTTTGGCTCATTTTCCGCATCGTCGTTACTATCTTGCCAAGCTTTGTGTTTTCTAGGATATGACGTTATTAATTCCGAATTTATTCGCTCAAAAGGACGTGTTGCCATTGATATACTTGGGGTTTTACCAACCCCGGCAGATCCAACGCAAGCCACCCAAATATTAGCGTATTCAATCCATCCTTTTTTAACTTCAATATTACAGGAGTTTCCAACTACAGCAGATGCACCCCAAAGCAATGAGCATCCCATATAATCAATATTGCTATCTAATGTTGAATTTGCTTCTAATAAATATGATTGTATTGGTTTAGGAAATATAGAAATAGGAAATTCAGTACTTGAAACTTCTTTTTCTTTTAACGATACAAGTTTTGGTATTTTAATCATAACGAGAATATTTATTTATAGCTTCTGATATTTGATTGTTTAGAGATTCTATAATTTTATCAGAATCCCACTTATTTATGTGTCGTAAAAATTCTGATTGATTTGCCTGGACAATTTTCAAATCTGCTTCTCTTTCTTCATATGTTTGAAGTAAGTTATGTTTGTTCGATAATCCAATTGATTTATTAAATTTTTCAGATTCTATTGAGTTAAATATAATCCTAAACCATTCAGCATGATGAGGTACAGAATCAGACAAAGACTTATGTAATTCCTTTTGCGCAAATTCAACATCTCGATAATAATTTAATAGTTGTCCAAAATATAAAATATAAACCTTAGCAAATAATTTATGATTTTCAAGGTATGATTTTTTTTGTCCATTTATCCAATCTACTAAAGTGTTTACGGCTGTTATTTGCTCGTGTGTAGAATCAGGATCATCTGCAACTTTATTATAAAGTTCGTGTAGTGCTATATCGATTGTCATAGATTTTTTATTAAGTATATTTCTGAAACTTTCCAATCATTTAATTGAAGCCTTTTATAAAGAGTTGTGCGGCTTATGCCTATAATTTCGGATACTTCTTCAAAAGTTCTTGTTTGAAGTAATAATTTTACTTTTGTCGTTGTTTTGTTCATTTCTGTACAATTTTAAAGATTAAAAAACCACTCTATTAGAATGGTTCTGTAAATATAACTATTCTTTTCCTAATAACCATTCAATATGATCACTTATTTGTAAATTAAAATCTAATAATGATCTAACAACAATATAGCGACCTTTCAATTCATTTACGCGTGCTTCCATTTTTATTTGTGCTTCGGATTGAACGCCTGTTTCTGTTTTAACCTCTACACTTAAAACACGTCCGTACATCCCTTCAATCTTTAAATCAGAAACCCCTGCAAGCATTCCAAGCTTTACATGGAGCTGATTAATTTTTGATATTTCATTATTAACAATTTTTACCCAATAAGCCGGCATTTCTTTTGGTAAATTTATGCCAAATCCATTAGTTACAGCATAAATAATTAAGCGCGGTTCGTGTCTTTTTAAGCAGTATTTATTATTGAAATCAATATAAATAGACTGCTGTACTACTGTTTCTGGAATGTGTTTCATAATTCAGTTATTATTTTAATTGGTTTAATTTCTTCAGGTGTTAACTTGTAATGGATGTCTAATTTTGACTTTACGTTCTTAAGTAAATTATCAAAACTTCTCATACTTTTTCTTTCGAATGATACGGCGAAAGTTTTCATTGGTTTAGCAAATATTCCTTTTATCGAATCGTGAAATTTACCATTCCCTAAGCTATGCAAATAAGATGATTTTTTAACGTATCTGTAAATAAATAAATCTACTGTTTGATTGATTAAAATAGTGTAGGCAAATGATAAATCTTTTTGATTTTTTTTAGTATATTTTACTATTTTGTAACCATCCGGCACCGGATATTCATCTACTAAAACAGCTACTGCGTTACTCATTGATTGTTTTTGCTGAAATACTATTTTCTCAAATCCGCATCCCGGGCATTGAAGTAAAGATTTGCTGTGTATTTCTCCGCATTCAGTACATTGAATTACATTTTCTAAAGGCTCTTTCTTTGGTCTTGGCTTATCATTTGTTCCGTAAAAATGTGCTTTCCAATCGACAAAATCCTGCCATTTTCCATGAGCTTCAATATTACCTCCTAAATCAGTTACTTTAAAAAACTCTTTAAATATAGTATCGCATTTTCTTGACCCTCTTCCAATCATTTGATGATATAATGAAATGCTTTTAGTTGCTTTATTTAAGATTATTCCCTGCAAGCTTGGTTCGTCGAATCCGGTTGTTAGAATTCCCACGTTCATTAAAATTGCGTCCGGTGTATTTTTGAACCACTCCAAAACATCATCCTGCTTATCACATTCATTAACCGAATCAATTAATTTTACATTAGTATATCCAGCTTCAATAAATTGATTATAAACCGCCAAATTTGTTTTAGTAGAACTATTGAATATTAATGTTTTTTCTCCTTTGTGTATTTGTTCGTATTGAAGTAAAACGTTTGCAACAGATCCAGAAGATGAAAATTCTTCATCATCGTAATCGTTTGTCCGGCTGTCAATTTTTAAATCAGAATGATGCACTTTACCAAAATCATAATATAATGGTGGTATCAAGCGTTCTTTTTCTATAAGCTCGGCAATTGGAGTGCCTATAATAATGTATTCGAATATTTCAGATAGAGTAAAATTTCGTGTATATTCGAACATTTCAACATCACAACAAATATCTATAGTTTCTGAAATTGAACCACATCGGGTGCATTTGCAAAATGAAACTTTTTTATTCAATGAAGGAGTTCCGGAAACCGCCATTACTTTAATTCCTGGGAAATGTAAAAAAACTTCTTCAAATAATAATAAATGTGCTTCATCGCAAATAATAAGCCCAATATCCTTAACGAAATCAGAATCAATTTTCAAACGGTTTTTAAGTGTTTGAACCATTGCAACATAAGCTTTGCTGAGGTGGTTTAATGATTTCTTTTTAGCTATAACCGTTTCAACTGTCATGCCTATTTTTCGTAAAGTTTCAGCAGATTGTTTTACCAATACATCACGATGCACAACAATTAATGCTTTTTGTTGGGTATCTAAATACCATTGTTTTGCTATGAATGAAAATATAGCAGTTTTACCGCCTCCTGTTGGAAGCTGATAAAGTAAACGATCTCTTTGTTTAAGTTCGGTAATTATTTCGTTTATAGATTTCTCTTGGTCTGGGTATGGTTTCATAATTAAAACGGTAAATTATCAGGAATGAAAGAAAGTTTAATATTAGGATAAATTTTACCTATAAATATTATTATTTTCTGCTGTAATTTTTCATCTTGTTTAAATTCGTCTTTTAGATTTATTTCGAATTCACAATTTGTGTTTATTACAAATTCATCTATTTTATCCTGAAACTTAACTCTGAATCCGGGAAAATTTTCGTTAAAATCTACGTATTCTTCACGTATAATAATCTCTTGTAGTATTTTCATAATATTTATTGTATAAAAAAATCGCCTTAAAAAAGATGCACTACTATCTTAATTAAAGCGATTCGGATTACACATTAAGTGTAAATATCTTTCCATCGGTAGTGCAGTCGATGTTTAAAAAGCCTAATTTTAACTAGGCTTGTTTGTTTTGTAAATGTACGGATAAATGTTGGATAATTAGCATACATTAGATAAAAATTCATTTGATTTTAAAACCTTATGTTTGCATCCTTTTTGGTTTGATAGCTCATTTATCCATGAATCCCATTTTTCAGATATTAAATCAATAAATGATTGTGGAGATCCTCTTTCCTTATACCTTTTTAAGTATTCATCTTTTAGCCCTATTTCCGGATAAACCAAAGTAAATTCTATTTCATTACTTACTAATGCTTCTCTAACCTCTTTATGACTTGATATAAAAATTCTAGCATATCCGTCATTAATTCTTCTTTTAATATGCTCAATATAGTTTTTTGGAAATTCTGATTTGTCAAATTTACTACTATCACTATCGCAAGCAAAACCTTGTGGCATATATCCACTGCCTTCACCTAGTCTAATATATTCTGATTTACCAGTTCCTGGAAATGCAGAAATTACTTCTTGTCCTATTTTAAATTCTTTCATTCCTTATATTTTTTAAGGTTAATTAACTTTTGTTTAGCGGTTATTGTTCCCAATTAAAACGTATAATACCTAATTCTAATCTATAATTCCATCCATCATAATATAATTTATTAAAACTGAATGCAAAACACAAAGACATTTCTAAGTAATACAATTTTAATAAATCACATAGCCATGTTGAATGCGATTCTTTTCTATATAGACTGCAAATTTCAATATATCCTTTTTTGAATCTCATAACATTTAATTTTTAAAATTCTATTTATTGGTTGTTGAAGGTTGAGTTATAGTAGTCTTCTGAGCTTTGCTCGTATGCTTCAGTACCACCGATGTTAAAAGCGCGCTTAATCTGCTGTTTTTCGGTTTCTAAAAGAGAAGAAGCAAAAATAATACAATTTCGAATAGATACTCTTTCCATTGCGTATTGTGAATTAATCTCGTCTTTTTTCAAGCCGTCTATTAGTTGTTCTATTGCCGTTTTCATATTTTTTAATTTAATTGTGTCATTAATCGGATAGCTATTGTTAAAGCTTCTTCAAGTTCTTTTGCGTCTACTATAATACCATTTTTATGGTCAGTAAGTACATTTATTGCGTCGGATAGGTTCATATTACTGTGATTTAAAGTTTAATGGATATTCACACCAGTTACAAAGCCATCTTGTTGTATTTGAGTTTTGTTTTAATTGGTCGTATTTTAACCTATAATCTGAATCGTACTTATAAAGATTGTCGTGCTCTTTTAAGTAGTGTATGATTGTGTCATGGCCTTTTTTTAATTCTTCCCCAATAGCCATTAGGGTCATTTTAGTATTAAACCTTAACCAGTTACTAAGAGCTATCCTGCCATAAACATGTGTTCTTAATCTGCTATGATGATTAACGTCGCATTTAAAAACTCTGTTAACTTCCTGCTTCATTATTTCTTTCATAATCCTAAAGTTTTTTTAAACCGATCCTGTGTG
>Ga0247806_10000233_pt1 | contig 38619 bp, 72 predicted proteins | sample UWRJL059202B1_FD_179935 | JGI IMG/M metagenome (GOLD analysis project Ga0247806, IMG submission 179935) | Plant litter microbial communities from Arlington Agricultural Research Station in Wisconsin, United States - UWRJ-L059-202B-1 | ecosystem: Environmental > Terrestrial > Plant litter >... | reverse complement strand
ATGACGACTGGCATGGAATGTATGAAGTCCGGAGTTACCGGACAGACCTACCGAGAGATCATCGAGAAGTTCGGCAACAACATCAACCGGATCTCTGAGCAGGACGAAGTATCGGCGAACTACGCGATCGCATTCGCGTGGTTCCGCGAGCGTGAGCACCTGCCCGTGCAGGCCGCATACGAGAAGTCGATGTCACTGACGATTACACAGATCGAAGCGCTGTTCGAGGAGCCCACCCCGGAGGTGCAGGCAGCCGTGGATTTCGTCTCGCCGCCGTCTACGACGATGCAGAACTAGCCGCTTGGTGGTGTGCGGCCACCAACCAGCCCGTCGCGTCATGGTTCGCCCTCACCTCGATTGAGCACAAGGCGTTCCTTGATGTCGCCGATGAGATCGCCCGACTACGAAAGAAGAAGAGGTGAACCGTGGCCCGTGGCGTAACCATCGACCTGATCGTTGACCCCAAGGGCGCGATCTCTGGCATCAACGCGGTCGAAGACAAAGCCTCTGGTATGTCCGGTGTGCTCGGTGGGATTGGGAAGGCTGCCGCTGTCGGGATAGCCGCTTTGGGTACTGCCGCCCTCGGGGCAGTTGTGGGACTGACGGCGGCGACTAAGGGCGCTGCGGAGTACGCGGAGAATGTGCAACTCGCCGCCTCCCAGACGCACCTCTCCACGGATGCGGTGCAGGAGCTGCAGTACGCGTCGAAGATCACGGGTGTCTCATTCGAGACCATCTCGGGGTCGCTGACGAAGCTGACGAAGAACATGGGCACGGCGGCGGCGGGCAACAAGACGACTGCTGCGGCTTTCGAGAAGCTGGGTGTCGCGTCGACGGATGCGAATGGGAACCTCCGCGACTCCACACAGGTGTACAGCGAGGTGATCGCCGCCCTCGGGCAGGTCTCCAACCCTGCCGAGCGCGACGTTCTCGCGATGCAACTGCTGGGGAAGTCCGCGACCGAGCTGAACCCCCTCATCGACGGGTCGGCGGGCTCCCTCGCGGAACTCGCGCAGCAGGCTCGGGATGCGGGGGCGGTGCTCTCCGGTGAGCAGTTGACAAAACTGGGGAGTGTCGATGACGCGCTCGACCGTCTCTCTGCCGGCGCGGATGCGGCGAAGAACGCCCTCGGCCTGACCCTCATGCCGGTCCTACAGGAGCTCGGCGATCAGGGTTCCGGTTTGCTGGGGACTTTCACGAAGGCCGTGCTGGATGCGGACGGCGACCTGTCGAAGGCTGCCCCGGCGATTGGTGCGGTGTTCGGCAATGCAGCACAGTTCCTCATCGGAATCCTCCCGAAATTCCTCGAGGTCGGAACGTCGGTGGTCTCCTCGATCATCACCGGGATTGCCGCTCAGGCACCGTCGCTGATCGAGTCCGCCGTCCCCATTCTTGCCGCGTTCGTCGTCACTTTGCTCGGCCAACTGCCGATGCTCCTTGATGCGGGCGCGAAGGTTCTCGTGGCGCTTGTCAATGGTGTGGCTAAGGCGCTGCCCACTTTGATTCCCGCTGCCGTCTCCGCGATCGTCGGGCTGGCGAAGGCTTTGATAGCCAATCTTCCCCTGATATTGACTGCAGCGTTGCAGTTAGTGACCGGGTTGGCGACCGGGATCATCCAGGCTATACCGTTTTTGATAGCTGCGCTGCCGCAGTTGATACTCAGTCTGGTCAATTTTTTTGTGTCCGCGATCCCACAAATCATTGACACAGGAGTCGATTTACTGCTATCGCTCGTTACCGCACTTCCTGAGATTATCTCAGGAATTGTCGCCGCACTGCCGCTAATAATCTCCTCGGTCGTCAGTGCAACTCTCTCCTCTCTGCCCAAAATCATCGATGCCGGAATCAAACTTTTCCTTGGTCTGATAGGCGCACTTCCGACAATTATTCAAACTTTGGTTAAGGCGATCCCCCAGATCATTACCGGGCTTGTGGGGGCGTTCACGAACCCGACGACCATCGCGCAGCTCGCGAACGTGGGTGTGCAGCTCATCAATGGGTTGTGGTCTGGGATCAAGGGGACAGCCGATTGGCTGTGGAATCAGATCAAGGGGTTCTTCTCCGGGATCCTCAAGAACATCAAGGCCTTCCTCGGCATCAAGTCCCCGTCGAAGGTGTTCGCCGGTATCGGCGACTACCTGATCCAGGGGCTCGAGCAGGGACTCACGGGCCCGAACAACCTGAACGGCATCATGTCCGACCTCTCCTCGCAGGTCACTGACGGATTCCAAGGCTCTCTGGCCACCACGGCGCGCGCGACGGTTGTGACTGCAACTGCAGCATCTTCAGCAGACCAGGGGTACACGCCCGACCCGCAACTGCGTGGCCTAGTCCGCACCCTGACAGATGCGGTGTCTCACATCCAGCCCGGGTTCCTCCTCCCCGAACAGGTCGCATCCAACAACAACACCGGCAGCGGCAAGCTCGCCGCTCTGGGGGCTTACTGATGGCCGACATCTACACGCACATCTGGTTCGGCTGGACCGACCGAACTGCGGGTGGGTTCTTCCAGTGGGCACCAGCCCCGCTGCGGGGCATCAGCGTCCGAAACGAGGGCTACAGCGAGGGTGCCGTCTATGAGAACGGGGCGCGCGCGCGATCCCGCTCGAGCCGGTTCTCGAAGGTGTACACCATCACCGCGCTGGGCGAGTCCAAGGCGATCGACGGATACCAGGTGTACAACAAGGCCGCATCGGGTTTCTACGGAGTCCGCAAGTGGCGGTTCGGCGACTACTACGCCTTCGAGACGAACGTCTTCCCTGCAGGCTGGTCTGAGCCGGCGCGGGTGGAGCTGGACTGGTACAACACCGGTGCTGCCGAGCCGACGTTCGCGGACACAGCGGCGAACTCCTACAACCAGCCGCCCCGCAAGGCGACGTTCGCCATCACCACCGCATCGGGTGCCACCCCTTTGACGGATGCGACGATCCCCTACATCGACATCCCCATCCCGCCCACACACACCCTGCACCTCGGCTGCACCGGCGCGTCGACCGGAACCGCTGTGGTCAGGGTCGAATCGTGGGTGAACGGTGCCACCACTCCAGGAGCGACGGCGAACCTGACACTCATCGGTGAGACGAGCTCTACCCGCATGAACGCCACTGTTTCTGGGGCGTCCTACAACTGGGCTCGCATCTTCTACACCCGCACTTCCTCGGCCGCATCGACGCTGACCCCGATCTCTTTGATGGGGCAACTATGGACCACGGGCATCACCCCGACGCTGACTGGGCATCACATGCCGGGCGAAGGTCACACGACCCTTGACTTCGCGGATGACGCGATCATCGAGGACTACGACTTCATCTACCCACCTAAGAAAGCGATCTCGACAACGCTCGAGGAAGTGCTGTGACCTATTTATTTGGTTGGGGGGAGAGTAGGTTGTCCACCCATGAAAATGAAATCTGTGCGACTGCATGTTCTGCTCGCCGTTGGAGTGGTCGTCATGGCGCTTAGTGTCGCGATGGTCGGCTCGGGTTTGGTCGGCGACATCAAGCCCGGTTGGGTGGTCTCCCAGGACTGCACCCCTGCCGCCTTGGGTGACACGTCGGGCTCGGTCGGCTCGGCCAGCATTGATGCGGGGGCCACCTCAACCTCACTGTTCGCCACCGACAACGACATCACCATCACTGACACCGTGGCCGGCACGTTCAAGGGGAATGTCATCGGCTCCCCTGTCCAAGGCCTGACCGCGCACCTGGACGTGGCAGGCAAACTCAACTTCCTCGTCGCAGACCGGACGGTAGACCCGGTGTGGTTCAACGCTGGTGATCCGCTATTTACCGGCCCGATCGGTTCTTCTTCGTACGGAACTGGTGTTGGCACTCTCGCGACCCCCTATGACATTGCAATTGACCCCTACGACGACTCCATTTTCGTCACCTCTTTTTCGGGCATCAACCTGCCGGGTTCTTTCGTAGAGAAGTACCTTGTCGTGAAGTACGACTCTGACGGAAATTACGTCACCCAATTCGGTGGCTTGGTGACTGCAGGTGTCGGTGGTGGCGAGTCCGGCTCAGCTAATGGCTACTTCGGAGGCAGGACTACCATTGCCGTTTCTCCGGTGGATGGGTCAGTGGCAGTCGGTGATGGCATCAATTCTCGCGTTCAGATTTTCACTCCAAACGCAGGGCGCACGCTTTACACTTATTCCACGAAGACCGGAACCACCGGAACCGGCAACGGGCAGTTCGGCAGCACAGTGCCAATTTCTGTTGCCTACGACTCGACTGGGGTTCTTTACGCCGCCGACAGCGAGAATGCGCGCATTCAGAAATTCACTGTTTCCGGCACCACCGTTACATACGTCGATAAGGTGTCAGTTAGTGGGTTTAGTGCGGTAAACCCGATCCGCAAGCTGGCTTTCTCATCTACCGACGTTTTGTATGCCTCCTTGCTTACAAGCTTCACTGCTGGTGCAGTAGGCACTATTCGTTCATTCAATACTTCTCTAGTCGCTCAGAACACGTGGACTCTTGCAGCTCCCGCAGGTACAGATAGCGGCATAAAGGGCATCGCTGTTGATGCGACTGGGATATGGGCGAGCTGGGGGCAAAGCAACTACCTGGTGCACTACGCCCTCTCTACCGGGCATCCGGTTGAAGACAATCGCTGGTATTCGGGCTACCCCGTTGCTCCCCTCGTTTTTTCAAGCTACGCGCAGGCAGTCAAGACCACTGGCGAAGTTGTTGTGCTGTTCCCTGATGCTGCTGGCGCGGAGGTGAACGTCTTCGGTGTTAATCGGGTTACCTCGTTCGACTGGACCGACGTTACCCTTTCGGATGCGATCGAGGGGTACCTGCGGGACTGCGACGAAACCCTCGGTGGGATGACGTACTCCTACGATGCCGCCGTAGATCCTGTCGTGGTTTTCCCCGGGTGGTCGGATGACGTGTGGACGAAGCTCAAGGAAATCTGCACTGCGTTCCAGGTGGAGATATACCCGGACGGCAACGTGATCCGAGTGGCCGACATTGGGTCGCGCACAGTTTCGATCACCAACCACAGCCCATTGAAGATCACCCCGTCCAACATCTTCGGCGGGCAGCAGATCGTCATCTACGCGCAGAACCCGCGTGCGGGTGGCGGTATCGTCTTCGACGCATCCACCCAGAACACCCGGTTCCAGATCGATGTTGGGCAGACTGCGACAGTCACCGTGAACACCCGCAATTACCCGGTCGAAGTCTTCCCGTTAGTGCCAGGCACTGCGCTGCCTGTGCTTCCCGGCCAGTACTACGTTTTGGACTCTACAGGTGCGAACGTTCCTGCAGCCACATGGGAGGCTGCGGGCGGTGCTGTGATTCCTTCCTTGGGTGATAGTCCCGGGCAGGTGAAGTTCACCCTCCAAGGCCCGGCTTCCGCGATCAGCGGTTACACCGGGCCTTTCGCATTCGCGGACTCACTCGGCACCACAGGCCGCGCGGCGCTCACGCTGACGGGCTCGGGCACGTTCACCGACCCCCAGCCGTATACCTTCGACACCGGAGCGGACCCAACGAAGACGACGACCCTTGTGGCGCGGACGATCAATAGCTTCGCCATAGCCGACATCACACAGGTGGCGAAGATCACCCCGGCAGCGATCGAGGACATCTCAGGTGTCGCCGTCGAGGTGACATTCAAAATTCCTACAGCCGACCTCAACGGTTTCGGCCTCACAGCAGGCTCCCTCTTTTACGCGGAGGATTCCCGATACCGCATCCGGTCAGTGCAATTCGGCCTTGTCGAGTCCACGGTCACTGCCGTACGCCACGTCACCCTCAACGACATAGACACCGTCTACAGCGGGCTCAGCTATGACCAGCAGGATGCCATCTGGTCGGGGTACTCCTTTGATGACCGCTCGATCAAGCCGTTGGCGCTCGCCCTCTAACCCATATTCCCGCAAGACCAAGGCACCCTTCGGGGTGCCTTTTCTATTGGAGGCCCTATGGCAGGCATCGGCGACACCATACGGCTCCCCGGAGTCCCGCCAACTGACAAGGACGGCCACTCTGCGGAGTTCGACCGCCAACTCGTCGTCGCCCTCAACGACATGAGAGACGCAATCGTGCAGCTCGAGTCGTTCATCAACACCCGGAGGATCACCTAATGGCCGACAGCGCAATCCCGGCAGTAGTCGGCTCGACTGTCGGCGGGTGGGTCGCCGCGATCAACACCGTCATCGGACTGATCAACGGTCGGTTCGCGTCCCGCCCCTACGTGTGGGCCAACTCCACCGCCAGACTTGCTCAGACCGGAATGACGGTCGGTGAGTACGGGTATCAGACCGACACGCAGGTGACATACAGGGCCACCTCGAGTACCGCAACCGTGCCGTGGTCCTCCCCCTGGATCACCTACACCCCCACCCTCACGAACATCACCCTCGGCGCAGGCTCCGTCACCCGCTACCGGTACCGGTATGAGCAGGGCATGGTGCGCGACGAGTATTTCATCCAACTCGGCACCTCGGGCATGGCGATGGGGTCGACGCCGACGAAGACCCTCCCCGTCACCGCGTCCACGAACGCATCCACCCCCTCATTCCGCGCCGCTGACGGCAACGTGTACGCGTTCGACAGTTCCACGCTCGCATCTCACATCATCGCCGCGCTGATCACCAGCGCAACGGTCGTCCGTTTCTCCACCCCCGGCTACTCCACCACCGCCCCTGCCGGGATCTCATCGACCGCCCCATTCACATGGGCCGCATCCGATGTGATCTTCGGGTCCAACCTGTATGAGCCCGCCTGATGAACATCTACGTGGCCCCGCTCCCTGCGATCAAGGTCACTGTTGGTGGTGAGTACGGTGGCCGGCGCGGTCATAAGGGTCTCGACCTGCGGGCAAAATCGGGGACGCCGGTTGCGGCTGTTGTCGGCGGCGAGTATGTGCGTTCGGGTTTCTCGTCAACTCACGGGTATTTCGGTATCTGGTTGGGGGACGACGGGAACTACTGGAATGTGCAGCACCTGAAAGTCCCGTTCGCGGCTCGTGGGCGTATTGAGGCGGCGGAGGTCATTGCGCTCAGCGGGGCTACGGGCAACGTGTCGGGCCCGCACCTCCATATCGGCGTCTCGACCCGAAACTCACTCACTCTGGGAACTTTTGACCCAGCACCACTGCTAGCCACCCCCCCACCCCCTACAGAAACGAGCAACCCAATGCACGCACTCATCCAACGCCCAAGCGACGGCCTTGTCGTTCTCATCCGCCCTCCGTACGCGAACCGCACCGTTGCACAGAACGAGTACTCAGCCTTCGAGAAAACCTACGGGCCCTTGCGCAAGTTCGGTCTCCTTGGGGAGACCCCGGGTATCGGTGATGCCGAATTCAACTTCGCAGTTTACGAAGCCAACGAAGCACATACCGCGTTCCTAGCGCTAGTCCCCGGTGGCTCTGGTGGCGGTTACAACCCGGGCGATGCTGACGTGGTTGATGAGGGCGAGTTCGGGCAGGCACTCACCTCCACCGCTTCTCTCGTCATCAACGAGCTCGGCCCGCGCATCGATGCCGTAGGGGCGAAGGTCGACGGCCTCGGCATCTCCCACAGCTAAACACCCCCTCCGAGTCTCGTGAGGGGGACTGGCGTTGACCGAATTCAACCCGGAAGTAGTTGCGCTCCAATTCAAGACGCTCACCGAGCAGAACGAGCGCATCCTAGAGAAACTGGACACCTACCTTCCCCGTGAGACGTTCAACACATGGGAGACCGCCCATAGTGAGCGCATCCGGCGCATCGAGGAAGCCCACCAGAACTTCACCACCGACACGGTGAAACGGGAAGGCGATCTGCGAACCGAGTTGAAGGAAGACCTCAGGGGCGTGGTGACGAACCTCGACCAGAACGCCAAGTCCATCCGGAATATCTGGCTTACCGTGGTCCTCGGCTTCCTCTCCACCGTTGCCGCCGCTCTGATCGTGGGCAAGGTTGTCGGGACGTGGTGAGGAACCGGGCCGACCCGCCGTTGAAAGCGGCGATCGTCGTGGTGCTCTTGGTGATCGTCGCCCTCGTGCTAGTCGACCGCATAGACGTGGAGACACGCCTGCACCAAGCGGAGGCGGAAGTCTCCGAGCTCACCACCCAGAACCGTGGACCCCAGGGACCGGACGGCGACCCCGGCAGGGCACCCACTGAGGAGGAGATCGCGGCAGCGATCGATGAATACTGCTCGGCCCACAACTCCTGCATCGGCCCCGCAGGTGCAACCGGCCCTGCGGGGTCCACCGGGCCTACCGGTTCAGCTGGCGCTTCGGTCGGATCTGTCCAGTGCAACGGCACCTCGATCAGTTTCTACTCGACCACCGGAACATATCTCGGCAGCGTGAAAGCCGTCTGCATCCCCTAACGAAAGGCATCATCATGGAAAAGCTCGCTGAATACCGCAAGGCCATCGCCGGGTTCCTTACCCCGGGTATCGTCGTCGTCATCTCCGCCCTCGCCCCCGCGTCGGATGGTGGTGGGGCGATCACCGTCTCCGAGTGGCTGTATGTCGCCCTCGCCGTCCTCGGCACCGGAACGATCGTCGCCGCCGTCCCCAACACCATCACGGACAAGCAGAAGGCACCGATCATCCGTGACGCTATCCGCGCCTTCGAAACCCCCTCGAAGGACGACCCCCGCACGAAGACGGAGCAGCTCGCCGACCGCAACGCCTCACGGTCACGCCTCGGGCTCGACTAGAACACCACCCACAAAGCGCCCCGGCGCGACTCCTGCCCACGGAGTCGCGCCGGGGTCTTCTCTCGTTTAACTCGTGTAGCAGCCGGCCAACTCCAGCGCCTCATCGATATACCCCATGAGGTCCGCGTTCCCATGCCCTGTCCGGTTCAGGGTCGCTGTGCTGTTCGCGTCGGCGATGTCGAACTCCCCCTGCAGGCCGGCGCAGTCCTTCGCATCCTCGAGGCCGTCGATCCGTTCCTTCACCGTCTCGTCGTAATCCCCCCAGGGAACCTCGGTACGGGTGTCGGGCATGGGGTCTGTGGGGTCGAGCCGTATGCACCCGGTGAGGGCGAGGAGGGTGAGGGCGGCGAGAGCGAGGGGGATGCGGGTTCTGGTCATGGGCTACACCTTTGGCTACACTTGCGGTTATCTGGTGGTCAACTTCCTTGTGTTTGCTGAGCCGCCTAAGAGAATCGAACTCTTGACCTTCTCATTACGAGTCAAAAGACGATAGGCTGAATGGCAGGGAAAACAGGCAGATCGGCTAATTTACTGGCCTATTTGACGGCCTAGGAGTTACTATCAACTCCTAGCAATGGCTACACCAATGGCTACACCTAGACGAAAGCAGGACAGCATGACCGACCAAGAGCAGCCCGAGGTCAAGCAATGTTCATTCACGGTCATCAACGAGCGTGAGCGATACGGTCGCGGCGTAGTGGATCATCACCAATGCCGCAACAAGACGCGGGATGAGTCCGGTCGCTGCCACTTTCACCGCTCTGACTCTGATGACCCCTTCGACTACTAGACGATAAGGAACACGACAAATGGCAACGAAGGCAAAGATCAAGTGGGTTCAATCTCGATGGGAGGAAGTGAACGTTGGCGACGCAGTTCGACTCGTGGGTTCGCAGGGAGAAGTTTCCGGAGTTGTAGCCGAGGGTTCCTGTCCGCGCGATTGGGACGGGTGGGTCAAGTTTGTGGGCAACCTATCAATATTTGACCGTGTTGACGACTGGGAGCCTTTTGTTCCTGCCCCGGTTCTTTAGCCCCTAGACGGGAAGAAAGAAAGACAACATGGTGAGGATACCCAAGTTCCATTTTACTTACATCGTATCTGCCTACCCCTTCGGGAGCCGCGCTCAATGCACCTGCGGGTGGATGTCTTGGCGCGCCTACTCCTGGCCTGATGAATCAGAAGAAGCAGCTAAGCAGCACGAAGCCAAGAAGGGCGTTGCAACGTGGCAGTGATGCGGTGGATGACCACCTCGACTTGCTCGCACGCTAACAACGAGACGTGCCCGTTCTGCGACTTTGACCACTACTACGCCGAAACATACCCAGACTGCCCTTGGGCTTTCATCTCTCCCGTTAGAAGGACAACATGACCGACACACGACTAGAAGCAGCGCTGAGGAAAGCGATCGAGGCATCAGAGGAAGTGCTAGACGCTGCGGGAGATTCCGCCGAGACCGCGGCTGTCGCCCAAGAGCGCTTGACGACCTACCGCGAAGCACTCGCTGCTCTTACCTAAAGGAACCAAAGACCATGACCAACGAGAGCGTCACCTTCGGAACAGACGTGACCGAAGACTTCGAGACAATCGCCATGGCCGAACGTCTACCAGACGGCACTCTCCATTTCACGACCGTCATTCTCGATAAGCGTTCGTGATGCCCGCTAACAGGAGGTACTGACATGCGCGGCAAGAACGAGGGCTCCATCTACAAAGACGCGCGCGGCCTATGGACGGCCTCCGTGGAACTTCCCGTGCGTGACGGCAAACGTCGCCGCAAAGTGATCCGCTCGAAGACCAAGGCCACCGTCGTCAAAAAACTGTCCACCCTCAAACGCGAGCTCGCCGAACGCGGCGACATTCACACCGACTCCCAGACCGTCGCCCAATGGTTCGCCTACTGGCTCGCTGAGGTCGCGAAGAAGCGCCCCAAGACAGCCATCAACTACGAGTCGCTGATCAGAAACCATGTCATCCCCACGATCGGCACCGTCCGCATGGACAAGCTCACGCCGGCGCACATCCGCAGGGTCACCGACCGGGTGGGCGAGAATCTCTCACCGTCGACCGCGCACACCGTCCATGCGATCATGTCGTCATCCCTGGCCGACGCGGAACGCGAGGGGCGGATACCCCGGAACCCGGCGAAGTTGACCCGCCCCCCGAAGAAGGGCACACCGAAACTCGAGGTGCTGAGTATCGAAGAGGCATCCCGTGTCGTCAAGCTGTTCGAGAACTCACCCGAGCAGTACCTATGGCTGACATTCCTGCTCACCGGCGCACGACGTGGTGAGATCCTTGGCCTCGAATGGGACCGGGTGACAGACGTACTCGACTTGTCGTGGCAACTGCAGCGGTACACAGTAGGGTCGTTCAACCCCGAACCCGACTACGAGTACCGGCAGCTCACCGACACCCTGTACCTCACACGGCCCAAGTCCGATGCCGGGTGGCGCATTGTGCCCCTCGTATGGCCCCTGAGCGGCGTTCTGAGCCGTTGGCGCGCCGAGTCCGGCACAAACCCCCACAACCTCGTTTTCACAACCGCAGAGGGGCGACCGATCGACCCCGACTGGGCGACGAAGGCATGGCCGAAAGTCCTCAAGGCCATCGGCATCCACCGGCACATCAGATTGCACGACACCCGCCACACCGCCGTCGACGTGATGACCGCCGCGAACGTCGCCGACGACGTGATCATGGCGATAGTCGGCCACTCCTCAAGACAGCAGACCCAGGCGTACCGGACACGCCAACCACGGCAGCGGATGGTGGACGGCATGGAGCGGGTCTCCGAGCTTCTGGGGATCGAGCGTTCGAAGAACGAACACGAAGTAGGACTTTAGCCCTATACGCGCCCCCTGCCGGGGGTATACCCTTTCGTGCACACCCCCAGACCCCGGGTGAGGAATTAGAGCACGGAGCCCCAAAGATGAGCAGTGCAGAATGTGAATTCGAGTTGTGCGAACAGGCCCGTGAAGCGCTCGGTTTGGACAGGTGCCCCACAGTCCGCGAGGCGGCACTGTGGCTCCTTAGAGCTACTTCGGCATCCGCTCCGCAGCCCTAAGGAAGAACGTCGAGCTGTCGACCTTGAGGAGGATCAGAACCTTCAACAGCACGGGAAGAGGCATGTCCCGCTCTCCCCGCACGTAACGGCGCAGGGTGTTGTAGTCGCCTCCGAGCTGGCCGGCGATCTGTTTTACGTTCGTCCTGGCCGCTGTCATCTCGATCTCCAGTTGCGTGAGCACAGAGGCGGTGTAGGCGTCGGCGAGAATTTCGTCTGAGTTTTCCACGGGGGACACTGTACCCCGCCGTTGGGAAACTTAAAAGCCCGTTCGGTGAACTTCGCGAAAAACTTTCTGCACAAACATGCTTGTAGTTTCCCAGATGGGAAGCTAGAGTGGCTGCATGGGAACACCAGACAGCGTGGATGGCGTACTAGCCTTCAACTCCGCAATAGCAACCCGAATCACCCAGACGCTCGATATTCGCGGTCTGTCAGTCTCATGGCTGTCACGCGCTGCCGGTATCCCGAATAGCACGCTAGACCGTGCACTCGATAACCCGATTGAGCTGAAGCTCGCGCAGACGGGCAAGATCGCCGTCGCACTCGATGTCGACTACCAGTGGCTCATGTGCGGCATCCCCTCAATGGTGGTCGCAGCGTGACCGTCCTCGCCCTCTCCATAGATGCCGCCGCTGAGGCGTGCGGGTACTCCACGAAGGTCATCCGCGAGGCCGTGAGGAACAACGACCTCATTCCCTCCTACGCGAACTCCAAGCCGGTGTTCCGTATCGCCGAGCTTGAGCGCTGGCTCGAGTCCCTTCCCGCCGAGCCGAAAAGAGCCTGACCATGAACCGCTACCTCATCATTATCCCGACCGCCCTAGCCCTCACGTGTGTGGCTGGCCCCGCAATGGCAACCGAACCCGAACCGGCCCCGACTGTCGCCCCCGAGACGCACTACGCGGTGGGTCTGTACTGCTACGAGAAGTTGTCGGATGCGCCGGCTGCGTGGGAGAACTCCGGTGAGCAGACCCTTGTCGCTGTGAAGGAGGGCACGGAGGGGTGGTCGGAGGTTGAGAAGCGGGAACTGTGCGCCGCCCCCCTCGAGGCTTGTGAGCCGTCCCTGATCGCGTCCCAGGAGGACTGGGTTTCGTATGTGGGGGATTTCACGTTCCCGGAGCACATCACCTACCCCACGGACAACATTGGGTGGCCCCCGATCTACAAGGCGCAGCACACGGATCTTCCGCAGACCGTGAAGGACTGCACGCCGCCTGTGGTTCCCCCTGTGACGCCGCCCGAGTCGCTGCCGGTCACTGGTGACGACCTCGATACCCCGACGTTCGCGGGCATCCTCGCGATCCTGCTGGGTGCTCTGGCTGTGATGTGGCCGCGTTTCAAGCGCGCCCTCTAGACCCACAGAAAGCAGTAAGCCTCTCGCGGCTAACGAGAGGCAAACCACTAGAAGAAAGAGGCAGTACAAGTGCCCGAACAAGAGATTACCAGCGCTGAAGGCGTTTGGTGCATTGCTGACCAAGACCACGGCGAGACGATCACTATCCCTTTCCCGTCGGAGGTTGACGCTCTCCGCGCCCTGAATGGTCGTGGTTACGGACGCGTCTACTTCGTGCCCTGGGGCATGACCCTTGCGGAAGCGCAGGCACACGCATGACGTACACCGTCTGGGTTGCTGGCTGGTATTTCGGGTTCGCGCTCACTGGGGCGGGTCGTGACGAACTGCTCCGCATGGCCGCTCGGTTTGGTGTTCCGTCTTTGACCATCACGAAGGAGAAATGAGCATGTACTCGTCTAAGACGCTCGAACAGCGCAACAACGACCACACGCCATGGATCTGCCGTACTTGCGACAACACCCGTGCCCCTTGGGAGAATCCGCGCGAAGGCCACACGATCGAGTTCGCGCCCCGCGACCGCTACCAGTACGGCAAGCTCCCCGCCAACCCGATCCTCGTAGAGATTCGTCTTTACCAAGACCTGCCCGGGTTCGCGAAATACTGGGCGCGTTTCATCGAGCGGGAACTCGCGGGACTGACTGTAGGCGACAGCTGGGGAGACTGCACGGATGACCACCGTCGCCACGCCCACCGTGTCCTTTCCCTTCTGGCTTCTCTCCCCTCAGAGGTGAAGGCATGAGCGCCACGCCCTGCCCCGTCTGCGGCGCGGTCGGAAATCAGGCCTGTTCGACGGTCACCGAGCGGGACCACAAGCGCCGATGGAAGGCAGAAATCGAGAACGAGACGAAGCCGGAGTCCACCAAATGACCGCCCCTCTCTCTTTCCCTATTGATCTGACCCCCGACTACGCCGTGGAGAACAGGCTCGAAGAATTGTGGGAGCACGAAGCGAAGTGCGAGTGGGAACATTCGAAGCTTGCGTGTCTCGGATCGGTCGCTTATCGCTGCCACTCAACCTGCGACGACACCTACGAGTTGTGGTGCACGAATGCCTATGGCGAAGTCCTCGCGACGGCTGCATTTGAGGAATGCATCCTCTGCGAGCGGGCTCTTCTGGACTGCTGGAAGGTGCAGCCCGCATGAACACCCCAACCCTCTTCGATGACCTCTTTGTCCCCCCGATCCTTTCCCTTCTGGGAGAAGACACACCAAGGGCTAAGAGGAAGGGTTCGCGTTCCTCACATGCTGGCGCTGACCGTTCCGCTGGCACCCGTCAGAGAGTCCTGGATGCGGTCTACCAGATCGTGAAGGACTGTGGCCCGTTGAACGGCAACGAGATCAACGCGGTCTACTTGCGCCGTGCTGGGGGTGAGGGCTGGCCGGCTGTCCACTTCGACACCCCCCGCAAGCGTGCCGGTGAGCTTGCCGCCGACAACATCCTCGTCATCACCAACCCTGACGATTTCCGAAACCACATCTATGACCTACCCGCAATGGAGAGAGCAGCATGACCGACCACAAGAAGAACGCGGAGAACGCGCTCGAAGTCGCGATGAACACGCCCGACAAGTCAGACGGCACCAACCCTGAGGCGGTGACAGCTGCGTTGGTCGCTCAGGCATCTGCAACTCTCTACCTCGCAGAACAGCAGCGGATCGCCAACTTCATTCAGTTCGCCATCTGCTACGCCGACCCCGATGAGTACGCAGCGATTGGCGCTGACATTCGCAGAGAGTTGGCCCTCTGATGACGATCGCTATTGACCGCGCCAACCCCACCCGCTCGGTGAGTGTTTCGCAGGACGGGGAGAAGGTTTACATCTCCATCTCCGGCACTGACACGTTCGCTGTTGTCACCCTTGACCGGGTTGATTGGGATGCACTCGTAGCAGGCACCGCATGAGCGCCGACCGTTGCCCCGATTGCGGGTGCCGTTACTACGCGACGATCACCCAGTTGTTCTGCCGCGATGGCGCGTGTGACTGCCACCACGAGGCGAAGTCATGACCGCCCGCCTTGTCGCTGTCGGCCAGAAGAGAACCACCGGCCCGACCCTGTACGCGCAGTACGCGATCGGTGAGCCCGAGTGGGAGCCGGTCCCGTCGCACGACTTCAAGGTCTGGGAGCCCGACCCGTCCGACTATCGGAAGCAGCAAGCCGAAGACTACGCCGCCTGGGGGATGGACCTGTGAGGCACATCTTCTACGGCCTGTTCCTCGTCACCTGTTTTCTGGCTGTGGTGGCGGTTGTCGCGATCATCAGCGGATGGGCGGCGAACCGATGAAGCCCTACTACGAAGACGACCTTGTAACCCTGTACCACGGGGACTGTATCGAGGTCACCGAGTGGGTGCAGGCCGATGTGCTGGTGACTGACCCTCCGTATGGAATGGCGTTTTCTTCGGGGTGGCGCAAGGCCGAAAGTCTCGGACGGATTGCCGGGGATCAAGACAGTTCGCTACGGGATGCCGCGCTCAGTGTTTGGGGGCCGACCAAGCCCGCCCTCGTGTTCGGGCGATGGAGTATCGCCGCCCCAGTCGGCGAAAGGCAAAGGCTCATCTGGTCAAAGGGCGCAACGCCCGGGATGGGCGACCTATCTATTCCTTGGGGACCGTCGCACGAAGACATCCACTTGCTGGGCCAGGGGTGGGATGTGAAAGCGACTGGGCATGGTCGCGCAAGCTCTGTGATTACCACGCACTCAGTCCGTGGTGGATCTTCGGGAGCGGAGAACGCAACCGGACACCCGACCCCCAAGCCAGTCGCCCTGATGGAGGCACTTGTTGAGAGGACTCCCGAGGGAGTTATTGCTGATCCTTTTGCTGGCTCGGGAGCGACATTGCTCGCCGCCCGAAACTTGGGCCGGTCGGTTATCGGTGTCGAACTCGAAGAACGCTACTGCGAAATGATCGCCAAGCGACTTGGGCAGCAGACATTCGATTTCGCCCCGCGCATGTACACCCGCGATACCGAAGTTCGCTCTAGCGGTTGGCATGACCCCGAACCCCTCGACTTCGGCGCGGTGCGCTGATGACCATCGGTTGGCGTCTCCCCCTCATAGTCCTAACCCTCGCAGCTCTGGCTGCCCTCATCTTTTACGGCATCACCCACTAACAGGAGAACAAAGACATGAGCGAATGGACGAGGCGCAAAGAAACGCGCCAGTACACCGAAACCATCTTCTACCGCGACGGCGACGAGATCGGGCGCATCACTAACCACGACGACATCTCTTACGACATCGACATGCCAGAGCCGATGACGGCAGACGAGATCGAAGATTTCGAGGACTTGACATGAGTTGCCCTTTCACTTTGGACGGTGAGCAATGCACCCTCACCGACCCACGCCACCAGGAGCATCACCGACTCGATAACGCGATCCGATTCTCCGACGTGGAATCCGACCAGAACCAGAAGAAGGCAGCATGAGCTACACACTGACAGGCCGCATCGTCAAGAACATGCCAGATGCCGAATACCGCCAAGCCCCGGGCTACGGATCGACAGCGCTCAAATGGTTCATCGAGGAGGTGCCGGCGCAGGCTAGGCACTGGATCGACCATCCCGAGGACGCGCCCACGTTCGACGGTTCCGAGCTCGGCACCCTCACCCACGCTCTTGTTCTCGACCAGCCGCACGGGTTCATCGTGAAGGATTGGAACTACTCGACGAAGGTTGGCAAGGCGCGCGCGGTCGATGTTCTGACTGAGCACGGTGGTGAGGGTGATGCGAGCCTCGATGCTGCAGGTTTCGCGGAGGCTTTCGCGGCTGCCGGTGTATCGCTTGTCACTGAGGCCGACTTCGCTCTCGCCAAGGGGATGGCCGAGGGAGCACGCCGTCACCCTACCGTGAGGGCGATGCTCGAGCAGCCCGGGTCTGCCGAGTGCTCCGCGTTCGCTGAGGTCGACGGGGTGCTGTGCAAGGCGCGCTTCGATTACCTCCCCGACCAGTCCGAACGCCGCATAACAGCGATCGACCTCAAGACAGCTTTCTCCGCACACCCCCTCAAGTTCACGAAGAACGCGGCCCGACTCGACTACGGGGTGCAGCACGTCTCCTACCTTGACGTGCTCGCGGAGATCATGGGGCCGATGCCGCACGACATGCAGCCGGAACTGCTGTTCGCGGTCGTGGACAAGCGGCCACCGCACTTCACCGCACTCATCGGCCTACCCGAAATCTGGGTGCAGAAAGCCAGAGAGCGCACACAGAGGGCACGCCGCGTCATCCGCGAGTGCCAGGAATCAGGGGTCTGGCCCGACTACGGAACTGGCATCCACTACATCGACCCGCCGACTTGGTACCTGATCGGTGACGAAGATGAGGAGATCAACATCTAATGGACATTCTCAAAACAACCGAGCCCAAGTCAGACCAACAGAACTACGACGACTACCAGACCGCACCTAAGACGGTCACCGTCTCGGAGGTGAAGCGGGGTAACGCTGAGCAGCCTGTCGAGCTGCACCTAGCGGAGTTCCCTGGCCGACCGTACAAGCCCGGTAAGTCGATGCGTCGTGTGCTTGTGGCGGCGTGGGGTTCCGAAGCGAGCGCCTACGTCGGCAGGAAGCTGACCCTCTACGGCGACCCCACTATCCGGTTCGGGAAAGACGCGGTGGGGGGCATCCGAATCTCCCACCTTTCGCACATCGACAAGCCGCTAGAAATCCCGCTCACGGTCACCAGAGGGCAGCGTAAACCGTTCGTCGTGCAACCCCTGAACACCCCGGACAAGCCCGCACAGGAGGTCGTAGACGCCGTTCTAGCCGACCTTATGGCCGCGTCGTCGCTCGAGTCGTTGAAGGCCGCATGGGATCTCGCCGGCGTGCGCGGTGTCCAGTCCCACCCTGACCTGATCGCCGCGAAAGAAGCACGCAAAGCCGAACTGTCGGCGGTGTCGTGATGTTTCCCACCCCCAACCGGAAGAACACAGAATGAAACGCTCGAGCAGCGCGTTCTCGCCGGCTGTCCTACGTGCTCTGAATGAGCGTTCTAACGGGATCTGCGAGGGTTGCGGGAAGTCACCAGCGACTGAGGCTCATCACCGCCAGTACAAGTCGCGCGGCGGCTCAGGGTTGCTCTCTAACGCCCTCCATTTATGCGGCTGGGGCAATCACACCGGCTGCCACGGAATCGCCCACACGGTCATCGGCGAGCAGTTGGGGTGGTCGATCCGTTCAGGCCACGACCCGGCGGTCGTGCCTGTTTTCCATAAAGCAGATGGCACCTGGTGGCGCAACCACGAGGGCGCAGAACCGGAGCTGTTGAAGCCGGCTGACGCGGTCGAGTACATGCAAACCATCCACGCGATCAAGACCGGCCTCGAGGTGACCCGGTGAGCCGTATGGATGAATCGTGTACCCAAATGGGGACACATTGTGGCCGTGCGGCTATAGAATGGTGGTTGGAGAAAGCCAAAAGCCCGGAACCGAAGTCCCGGGCTTGGTGCCACTCCACCCGACTAAGAGCTATTGGAGCAGCAGTGTCAAGTGTAGCCGTATTCGCAGACAGACCACTAGGTGGTGTCGCATGAAGCCGTACTACGAAGACGAGTCAGTTACCGTCTACCTCGGCAAATGCGAGTCTGTTCTACCGACTCTCACGTCCGTCGACGTCGTCATCACTGACCCGCCCTATAGCGAGCACACGCACAACAACATCCGCTCGGCGAAGATGATGGAGAACGACCGTGGCGGCAAGTATGGGGCCGACACTAGAAGAAACGTAGACCTCGGGTTTGAGTACCTCGAGCCCGAGCTACGCGCGTTCTGTGCTCAGCAGTTCGCGCGACTGTCAAAGCGTTGGGTGCTCGTCTTTTCCGATGTCGAGTCTGATCACCTTTGGCGCGATGAACTCGTGACTGCCGGACTTGACTATGTGCGAACTGGCGCATGGATCAAGGTTGGCAGCACTCCGCAGTTCAGCGGTGACCGCCCAGCGACAGGATTTGAAGCGATCACCATCGCTCACCCGAAAGGCAAGAAGCGGTGGAACGGTGGAGGCAAGCACGCTCTCTGGACTGTGCCAATTGTCCTCAACCGAAGCGGCACAGATCCGCGCTGGCACACGACGCAGAAACCACTGTCCCTGATGGAGCAGCTGGTAGACCAGTTCACCGACTTTGGCGAAACGATTCTGGATGCTTTCGGAGGCTCCGGCACAACTGCTCTCGCCGCAGTCAGGCAGGGGCGCAAGTGCATCGTCATTGAGCAGAACGAGGAGCACTGCGAATCGATTGTGGAGCGTCTGCGGCTTGACCCGCCACGTCTCTACACGCGCAACTCGGAGGTGCGTTCGTCGGGGTGGCATGACCCGGAACCGCTTGACTTTGAGGCGGTGCGCTAATGGCTTGGCAGAAGATAGACGATCAGTTCGGGATCTCGAAGAAGGTCATCCGTATCCCCAGGAAGCGCCGCCAGCGCTGTGTAGGGCTGTGGCTCCTCGCCGGTAACTATGCCTCGCGGACGCTCTCTGACGGCATCCTCGAGGCACATGAGCTAGACGAGCTAGACGCTATCGCCGCCGACGTAGAGGAACTGATTCGGGTCGAGCTGTGGCACGGTCACGGTCACGACTGCGAACGTTGCGCCCCTGTCGATCCCGGTGATGTCGTCATTCACGACTACCTCGCATACAACCCGACGAAGGCGAAGGTTCTGTCCGACCGGGAAGCTGAGCGTGTCCGCAAGATGTCCCAGCGGGACAAGAAGCGGACACCGGACGGACATACGCAGGTGTCCGAACACCCCGTCCCGTCCCGTCCCGATCCCGTCCTTTTGACTGACGTGACTACAGATATTGAGTCAAGTCACCTACCTGATAGCGCCCCTCAGCGACTTGACGAATCAGCTCTGGTCGCGTCTCGGTTCATGGGGATCGTGGATTTGCGGGCGGTCGCTGAGAACTTCGTCCGTGCCACGCATGAGCCGTTGACGCTCGGTGGTGCTGTGGAGCTCGCGCGGGCGATTCTGTCGAAGGCGAAGGGTGATGTGCGGGACGTGGATGCGTATCTCGCGTCTGTGTGCCGTAAGACTCCCGGCGAGGTTCAGCAAGCGTATTTCGATCTCGACATTGAAGGAGTCGCATGAGCAAGTTACGTCTGGTCACATCTGTCATTTACCTTCGCAGGAAGTACGGGATTCCTGCTCGTGATCTTCTCAAAGCATGGTTGGCGGCTCGAGGCGCGGAGGCTAAAGACGATTTTTGGGGATTTCCGCGCGGCCCCATCGAGGCCATGTTCTTGTACGCCGCCGACCGTATGTACGACGAGTGCGTTACCTATCGATGCGTGAATGGATGCTGCTCTGTGCTGTGGCATCCGAGGCGCGGCAACGTTGGCGGTGCTGGGCCTGTCGGTTGCGGTTGCGACGACTTGGACGAACCACGCGATCTTGCTTTCGGGCCTGTTGGTGTTGTCCCTGTTTCCGAGGGAGCCAACCAGTGAGCGCCTACCCCTACTACCAAGACGAACTGGTGACGATCTATCACGGCGATTGCCTTGAGATCATGTCCGACTGGGTGAGCACGTTTGCTCAGCCTGCCTTTGGTCAAATCGCGATAACCTCCCCTCCTTACAACATGGGTCTTGTCCCTGGCGGCAATGGGCGGGGAATGTATCGTCCTGGCGCAAACAACAAGGGAGGCAAGTTTCGCGATGGCTATGAGAACTACGATGACGCGCTCCCGCAGGATAAGTACGACCAATGGCAACGAGACGTGCTCGCGGTGCTGTGGCAGGTTTTGCCGGAAGACGGGGCGATTTTCTATAACCACAAACAGAGGGTGGAGCACGGCATTGCGCGCCTGCCGTTGGGCCTCGATTTCGGTGTTCCGCTTCGCCAGATCATCACATGGGATCGTGGCACTGGCATCGGGGTGAACAAACGGCACTATTGCTCGACCTCGGAGTTCATATTTCTGCTCGCCAAGCGCGACTTCGAACTGCGTGATCATTCCGCTTCTGGCGCTGGCGATCTATGGCATCTCGGAATGTCCAGAGATGAGTTTGGACACCCAGCAACATTCCCCATCAGCCTGCCGGCGAAGGTGATAGAAACCACAAACGCCAGATCAGTAATTGATCCATTCGCAGGCACGGGAACCACCATGCGGGCCGCTGCCGACATTGGTATTCGGAGCATTGGGATTGAGAAGTCCGAGCGGTACTGCGAGATCGCGGCCAAACGGATGCAACAACAAGCCTTCGATTTCGGGGGTGTCGCATGACCGCGTGGGAGGTCGGTGAGCGTCGCCGGCTGAACCTTGAGTCGTTTCGGATGATGACGGAACTGTGGCCGGAACCGAAGAAGCCTAAGCGCCTCCCCACTGAGGTTGTGCTCGAGGAAACCGAGTGGCTCCTTGAGGGTGGTGTCCCAGGTTGGGAGGTCGCGCAGATCTTGAACGTGAATCAGTTGTCGTTGTCGCGGTTGGCTTACCGGCATGGTCGCCCTGATTTGGGTCGCCGCCTGGACGAGTTGGCTGCGTGAGTCGGGTTGGCCGGCTTGATGAAAACGAATTGAAGGAGACAGAAATGACGAAAGACACGAAGCTATCGCTGGCGCTGCTGGACAGCATCATCATCTGTGGTCAGTGCGGTGCGCTGTTCCTGAACGCTGGGTGGTCGAACGAGCTGCACAACGCATCCCATGCGGAGGTGTCGGCATGAGCGCCCCTGAGCTGTCGGCAGCGGAGTTGGCTGAGGTTGCACGGTTCGGACTCGACAAGCCCGACGATCCGCGCGCTTGGCAGAAATCGTTTGAGGCCCAGTCCGAAGCGGTTGCAGTCGCGGCACGCTCGGTATGGGATCTGGTAGATGCAGCTAACGAAGACGAGTTGGTGCAGCTGATCGCCGACGCGCGCAAGGCGACTACGACGAACTGTGGATGGTTCGTTTACAGGGCGGCGCAGATGATCATTGATGAAGCCAACATGAAGCTCGCCCATCTGTCCATCCCTGGTTCTTCTCTCGGTGGAGGGAAACGATGACCTACTGCGCGAACTGCGGACTCGCGATCGAGAAGACCGACGAGGGCTGGATTCACTACGACGGTCTATGGGCCTGTCCAGAGGGATTCGGGGACGGCAACGTGGCGAAACCGGGGAACCTGTCGTGACCGCCGTTCCCCCTGTCAACGCTCTCATCAGAGAAGCACAACGACTGATTGAAGAGCGCCGAACCTCGCGCGGGTATCTCGAACAGGACTACGCCTCGCTCTCGCGCCACATGGGATCTGTGATGGAGCAACTGCTTTCTGCTCTTGAGTCTGTCCCGGCCACAACCTCGCCGCAGGCGACTACCCCAACACGAGAGCAGATAGTTGCGGCCTTCATTTCCGAGGCTGAGAACGATCACGACTACGACCCCGAATGGGACTACCGATTGGACGCAAAACGCTACGCCGACGCGGTTCTCTCCCTTCTGTCCTCTGGGCAGACCCCAACCAATGACGAGGAGAAGTAACGATGAGCACGACAACGAAAGAAGCAATCGACAATGCAGCACGCATCCTCCGAACTCGCGAGCAGGGTCTAGTCAAAACCTACGGCACCGTCGGCAATGAAGCGGTTTCCCTTGCTAAAGGGTGGGCGGCCCTCGCGAGAGCCGTTGCTTACAGCGAATCGGTCTCGGAGGTCCAGGCATGAAGCACATCACCGAAGCCACCGACGAGGAGATTGAGGCCGTCCTAGACGAGCACGCAGACGAGAACGCGCATTTGGTTCCGTGGGCGATCCCAAGGATTCTCCGTGCCGCGTTCGACTTCACCCCGGCCCCGCAGCCCACCGAGGGAGTAGCGGAACTGATCGCTCGTGTTGAGCGCGACTTTCCGAATTTCACCCTGAACGCGCAGGGCCGAACGACGAGGGATGACGTGCTCAAAGCTCTCGAAGCCCTCTCCCGTCCCCTCCCCGTAGGCGACACACCAAGCGACGAGGAAGCCCATAACGGCGACGAGCTTGAGGCGCTGCACGCGGTCGGCACCATCGTTCGTGATGCGACCGGCATGTGCCATCTAGGTACGAATTCCGGGTGGCAACCTATCAAGCCGACGAACACCGACCCCGGCGTGCTTTCTCAGTACAGCTTCGGGGGCGTGGCGTTTCCCGCGACCGTCATCCACCGTGCTGTCGCTGCTCTCTCTACCCCGAAAGGAAACTGACATGACCAACTGCTTCTGCGGACAGCACACCCTGCCCGACCCTCGCGCGACGACTCACGATGACTGGCTGGCTTTCAAGAAATGGATGGAAGACGGCAAGCCCGCTCTGCCCGGCCCTGACGTAACCGAACAGGTGGAACTGCCGAGCGAGCCGGGAGCGTATATCAGCGACATCGGCGGCATCTGGACGCTCAACGCTGCGGGTGAATGGAACTACATGATGGACAAGGAGGGCACCACAGCAACTCCCGGTCAGACTGACCGCACAGAGCTAGATGTGCTGACGTATGCAATGCCCCTCCGTCGTCTCACCCCTGCTGGTTCGGCTGGCGAAGCCACCATTCGTGAGGCCGCGCTACGAGATGCAGCGGCGGCTGTCTCTAGCCCGTGGGATGCGGAAACGCAACAGATTCGTGCCGCCATCCTCGCCCTCGTACCGGCAGCCGAGGGGGAGAAGGCACCACTGCACGGAATGGTCACGCCCGAGCAAGCCCGGTCGCAGCATTACAACCCGGGCGAGGGGAAGAAGGCATGAACATCTTCGGTGTGCTTCTTGGCTACGGCGCTCAGGTTGACGAAGGCATTATCCGCAACCACGAGGAAGCCGTAATGGCTTGGCGTTCTGGGAAGCTGCCGACCGCTGATCCGCCAGCGTCACCCGTCTATTGGGTTGGAAATGTCGCATGACCCCCTCCCCCTCGCGTGAGGAAGCAATACAGGCGCGACTCGACGCGGCAACACCGGGGCCGTGGAGCTGGGAGGTGTCAGCAGACCGTCATTGGGTGTGGGTCGGCACGGACTCGGGAGATGGCTTCTGGGATCAGCCAGTGGCCAAGTGTTCGGACGACGACACCGCCGAGTTCATTAGTTGGTCGCGTGAGGATGTGGCCTACCTGCTGGCCGAGAACGAGAAGCTGCGGGCCCGCATCGACAAGGCACTGGCATTGCTCTCCGCCGACCCGCGCTGGAACACACAGAAGGCAATCGCCGCTCTCACTGGCGAGGGGAACACCAATGCTTGACCCGCTGACCGACCCGCTGACTGGACGGCCCTACGACGGTGAGACGATCGCCGCCCCTGTCCCGGTGACCAACCAACTACGCGAACAGATCTACTACACCTGTCCAGAGCACGGAGACCGCTGCCGTGGCGGAAATCTCTGCTGCTGCTTTGACAAGCACATCCCCGCGCCCAACTCCGTGCGAGGGTTTTCTGCTCAGGGACTCAGCGACCAGATGCGAGCCGCGACTCTTTACATCATCTCGGATGAGCAGGTGGCCGCAGACGCTATCGCTGTCCTCCTCCCCCTCATCTCGGCGGCTATCACCGAAGCCGAGCAGAAGGCCCGCGACGGAATGGCCGACTTCCTCGTAGAACAGGGGTGGACGAACCCGGCTGAGGTTGAACGGCACATCACCGAAGCCAAAGCAGAGGCATGGGATGAGGGTTACGAGAGCGCACAGGCTGACGAGTTCGATAACAACCAGCGACCCGAAGACCGCACTGTAAACCCGTACCGCACCCCGAAGGAGACACCCAATGCTGACTGACGACGAACGCGAGAACGAGGCATGGAATGAGTGGTGCCGGACGCACCCGAACAAGCCGCAGATTCCGAGTTTTGAGGATTGGAAGGCTGGTTTCGAGGCTGGTCGCCGTGAGGGGGCAACGTCGATGCAGAACCGAGCGGCGATAGTCGCAGACCATGACAAGACCAAGCACCACCCGTACACGATGGGCTGGGCCGCTGGCGAACGCATCGCCGCCGCCATCCGTGCTCTCCCTACCGAGACAGGAACACCCGAATGAGCGACAACTGCCAGCGTTGTGACGAGAAGATCGAGCCAGTGTCTTTGGCGAAGGATTGGCCCAGCCGTCTACGTGGGCAGGTAACTCTTCGAACACATCGTGTGAGTTGGATGTCGTACCGCTTTGGTTCGGCCCCGAGTTTCGAGCGCCCTCGCATCACCAATTCGGAACTCGACCTTTGCGACGGCTGCTGGGGTGAGCTGCTTTCTTGGGCCACTCAGCCCGAGCAGGAGCGCCGAAAGATAGCCGCCGAGAACAGGCGCAATGCCGGTCGCATCAAAGAGGTCGCAGAGGCGCGACGCGAGAAAGAGATTCAAGAGATTCTGAGGGAGAACTCGTGACCGCCGCCCTGCTAATGCTCGCCGCTGGTCTGGGTATCGGCGTGTGTTTCGGTGTCGCCCTGGGGGTCAAGTTGGCTGGCCGGCGTATCACTGTGGTGGAGGTTCCCGCCCCGTTCGTAACCCCGTCCGCACAGTTGGTGGCGGCGCTCGAGTTGGTGGCTATCTGTGAGGCCCGTATTGCTGTCCTCGAGTCAGTGGAGGTGGCCCCCGCGTCGAGGTTCCTGGCGTTGGAACCCCTGACCGTCCCTGACCCGATCGAGGCTCACACGGTGCAGTCGTTGATGGATGAACTGCAGGACACCCGCACCGAGCTCGCGGAGACGAAGGAACTGTTGGCGGTCACGGAGCGTCGCCGTTCACAGCACTGGCGATCACTGAAACGACTCCGCGCGACGGTGAAAAGAATGGTGGACGTGGCCGAACTCGGGTACACGGAAGCGCTGCGTATGCGGTCACTGTCGGTTGCGAAGACAGCACAGAACCGGGCCGCAGAACTGTCATCGGCGTTGTCTGAGGTGGAGGTTGCCCGTATGGAGGCGATGACCCTCGAAGAGTTCAACGAGTCATTCGAAGCGATATTGGGTAATCACGGAATCGAGGTATCAGCATGAGCATGCTTGACACGTTCGGCAATAAGGCCGCGAAGGAACTGTCCGACAAGACCGAACAGTTCCTGCGTAGGCAGGTCGCCATTCTCGGCATCACCGTAGACGAGTTCGTACGTGACTACGTATTCGAGCAATGGCCGATCGAATACTCGTTGAGCGATGGACTCAGCGACGACCTGACCATCAAGTTCCGTACACAGTTCCATGTGCGCCGCAAGACAGACGAAGAGCTTTCTGCTCTCCCCGTACCCACCGAGGACGAGAGCGCATGAGTGACTTTTGGAAAGTCTTCTGGTTCGTCATGGGAATGCTGGCCGCATCAATGCTGTTCGCAGCGCTCATCATCATCGGAGGCTACTCGTGAGCAAGCATTACCAGCCGATCCCCTCGAATCATCCATCTGGCGGCTCCGAGGCCCGCGACACCCGCCCCCTGTGTTGTGCTCGTTGTCGTAGGGGGACGTTAGCGACCGGACTCGGACCCTGTGGTTATGGGGATCAGGGATGCCCGAACGTGAAATGCGGGTGCCACAAAGACCCGCTCCGCGAGGCAATCAGCTATGCAGCCGAAGGGCTAGCTAACGCCCTCGATAGATATGTCATCGACCGTCTGGGGACGACCAATGACCAGTGACACCCCAGAGCTGACACGTCAGCAGTTCATCGACCAGTGGACGACAGGTGACCGTGCCATGTACGTCAGGGCAACCGAGCGCGGACGCTTCGCCATCCCCTGCGACTGCGGCGAGAACGGGTGCACCGGCTGGGCAATGGGCCACCCCGACGATGTTGAGAAGTTCCTCGCCGCCCTCCCCGTGTCTACCCCGAGTAAGGACTGAACGATGACTGACGACGACAACCCACTACTCCTGGCGTTGGAAGCCCTCACTGACCCTGTGCGCACGAAGGTCATTCAGGATGGGCCGGTCGGGTCGGGGTTGGAGGGGCAGAAGACGGTAGCAGTAGTCCTCCCCTCCCTGCTCACGCAGTTGGACGATTCGATCCGATCGTCCCTCGGTTCCGGTTCCGCCGGCGGGAAGCTCGCCTTCGAGGGCGCGATCCTCAACACGGCTGCCCTGTTCACGGCGATGAAGATCAGTTCCCAGATCCGCGACTGGTGCGCATCCCTCCGCATCGTCCCGGTGAAGGACTCCGCGAAAGACCTACGCGCATGGTATGTGGCTCGCATGGCGAAACCACAGGATGACGCTTTGGAGCGGGCTCAGGTGAAGCAGCTCCGGGCCTGGGCGGGACAAATCAGGGCTTTGCTTGACCCGCCCAGGGAACGCGACCTACCGAATCCGTGTCCGGCCTGTGGAGCGTCAGAGTGGTTCGACATGCGCGACGGTGCCAGATACTCCCGCCCCCTCGTCATCCGGTACCGGCCCACTGGGGCTGACCTCATCCAACAGGCCAAGGGCATCTGCCGTGCTTGTGATGAGGTGTTCAACATTCGCGAACTCGCCTACGCAATCGAACAATCAGAGAAGGAGACAGCATGAACGCCGTACACGATTCAACAGAAGCCAAGAAAGTCATAGACCGGGAGATCGAGAGTCTGATCGAGCATGAGACTCGCTTGGACGAATCTGTGATGAGGCTAACCACCGACCTCGCGACCACTCAGGAACGCCTGTTGAGCGCTAGGCGCAAGTTATCTGCGCTGAGGGTCACTCGATTCATGCTCGATTCGGTAGGTGCGCAGGTGATCGGTGAGCCGACCGCGTTATTTAGTGAGTTGGGCAATCCCTGTAATGAGTACTAACGCGACTTCCTGCGAATGTGGCATCACCCCAGATCCGGGAATCTGCAAGGGGTGCTCCATCAACCCGTCCGGGCATTGCAACTGCGTTCATTCCGACACACTATGAATTACCTACTTGGTATCTATCTACTGAGGATGCATAATTGTCAGTACGCGGGTGATCTCTGTAAAGAATCGCCCGATTCCGCTTCCGAACAGTCTCCGTATGGTGCGCGTGCCCTCAAAGGGCTAGGAGCGGTTGAACTACCTGCCAAGCGTTTGTCGGTTTCGCCGCAGAGATAAGTAGACCGACACGAGCAGTCTCACACGGTGGCCTGCCAGTGAATTCGAATCAAAGCTGCTGTCCGGCCAGAGCGGGGTAGATGGGTGTCCGGTGCTGTCAAGCGCCACTGCCATTCAATGCCCCGCTTCTGTGCACCTATTCGTGGTGGGTTGCTCACTCGCGCAGACGCAACCTCCTTTTGCTGTAGTTCACACGCGAGCTGCGGGATAGTCACAACCCACCGCCCACACTTCGGCGCTACCGAAGGAACAACTGAATAGGGCGCTGCAGTGCCCAGTCTTAGTCGTCTAGTGGCCTAGGACGCTGTGAAGCTCAGGGTTCGAATCCCGGCTCCTCAATGAGGGGTGTGGCAGAGACGCAGTAACTCCGGTTCGAATCCGGACGAGACACCACCCTCTCACCCCCACAACAACGGGAGACGACAATGAGCGCGCTAGTGATCAACTGCAACGTCTGCGACACACCCGTGTTCCACATCGAAGATGCAAACAACGCAGACTTCCTTGATGCCAAGGGCAGCATCTCAGCACTTTGCCGCAAGCACCAAGACAGCGCCCATGCCTAGCCTCCCTGATCACCTAGACCACGACACCATCATCCAGTTGGCCGGCTACTCCACGATCGGCTCCCCCACACAGGCTGCTGCTGACACCATCCGGGGGAAAGCCGAACACGACGCCGCACTACTCAGGGCACGAGTCGACGCGGACGAGGCCTGAGCGCTCGCATGATCCCTGTCGTCATCGGAACCAACCCCGAGCGCGGCGCATGGCTCGAGGACTGCCTAGCCAGCATCAAGAGAACCAGCTCACCCAGGCGTGAGGTATTCGTCCATCAGACAGGCGGCTACGAACCCGCCGCCATCCGGTCAGGATGCGCCCGGTTCGAGCAATTCCTGTTTCTGCATGATTCAGTGACCATCCTCCACAAAGACTTCTGGAAGACCGTCGACAAGAGCGGCCCCGCATGGCTCGCCGGTTGGCCCCCCATGTTCCTCGCGATCTATAACCGGGCAGACGTGCAGATGCACCTTCCGCTAGATGAGGTCACCAAGCAAGGCGCATGCAATCTTGAGGGCTCACTGCCCTCCGTCGTCCCCATGAAAACCATCTGGCCCGAGATAACCGACCAAAACCGCCTCCGCATGGAGGAACGCCACGGCAGGTTGAATATGGTGCTCGGCAACCACCTGTGGGAAAAGCACAAAGGCAACTGGGGGCAGACATGAGAGTGCTGTACCCAGGCGGCTTCGATCTGCTGCATCTAGGTCATCGAGAAGCACTCACTACCGCGCGCACCTTCGCCGGCAGGTACGGCACGGGCCACCTCACTGTCGCAGTCAACAGTGACAACTTCCTCACCCATTACAAGCGCACACCGCAGCGCCCCGCAATTGAGCGCATGGCTGACGTGCTCGAGCTGGGGATAGCCGACGAAGTGATCATCTGGGATGGGCCAGAAGGGCAAGACCAACAGATCCTCGACAGCGGATGCGAGCTCTACCTAGCCGGCACCGACTGGCTCACCAAAGACCTCGCCCACCAGCTGCGCATCCCATCCCTGGGCTGGTTCGACCAGAACAACGTCAGCCTCATGTTCCTACGCCGCACCCCGGGCGTGAGCACAACTTCCCTCATCGAGGGCCAGCAGTAACCATCTATCGAAAGGCATGAACATGGAACCCCTGACCCTCCTCGCATGGGTCGGCGTAATCGTCGCCTCCACCATCCTCCTAGCAATCGCCGCGCTCACCGTATGGACGGTCGTACAGACCATGCGCGGGAAGCCGATAAAGAGTGGCCGACCCTAAGTACACCGGCCAGTACCTAGCGATCCGCCGCGCATGGGCACCAGTAGTAGCACGAGGCGACGCCCAATGTGCAGAACCAATCTGCCTCATGCCAACACGCGTGATAGCACCCGGTCAACGATGGCACCTATGCCACGACACCACAGGCACAAGGATCATCGGCCCCGGACACGCACGCTGCAACACCACCGAAGCAGCCATACGCGGCAACAAACAAAGAACCTCACGCTTCCTCAAATTGTGAGAACAACGTCCATTTTTTCTACAGCAATACCCCAGACGACCCCGCCCTCTTTCTTTTCTCTCCCGGGGATGCGCTGATGGTTGAACCGGTGGTTCGGGTTTCTCTGACTGAGGTTCTTGCTTTGCGGGGCGACCCGATGGCTGGTGCTCATTCGGAGTGGGCGAAGCACCTGTTGGATGTCCCTGAGGACTCTGCGCCGCCTCTTGCGATGTCTGGTCCGCACCCTCGGGCGGTTGGTTCCTACGGCAAAGAACTGATCGAGTGGTCTCGGCTGCAGAACCTGAGCTGGGGTAGGTCGGGTAGCTGGAAGCCCCCGCGATGGTGGCAGGAGCTGGCGATCATCCGTCAGTACGAGCATGACGCTGAGGGTCTGCTGGTGTGGCGTGATGTGCTCGAGTCGGGGCCGCGTCGTATCGGCAAGTCGGTTCGTCTTAGGCAGTCGGCGGTGTGGCGTACTGCTCACTCGAGTCTGTTCGGTGAGACGCAGCTGTGCATGCTCGTGTCCAAGGATTTGATGATCGGCAAGGAGATCCACGCGAAGTCGTGGGCTTGGGCTGATAAGCGGGGCTGGACGGTGATGAAGCGGGCGGGCGGCCAGGAGATCCGTGTTGCCCCTGATGAGGATTCCGACCGTTGGATTCTGCGGGCACCTGATGGGGCTTACGGCTATGACGTTTGCTACGGCCAGGTCGATGAGGCGTGGGATATCAAACCGGATGTGATCACTGATGGTATTGAGCCGGCGCTGCTCGAGCGGATCTCGCCTCAACTGCATATGACCTCAACGGCGCATGTCAAGGCTTCGTCTTTGATGCGCGGTCGTCTGATGAACGCGCTCAGGGATCTGTCTGAGGACACGCTGCTGTTGTTCTGGGGTGCTCACCCTGACGCTGATGTGTCCGACCCGGCGACGTGGCGTGCTTCGTCCCCGCATTGGTCTGAGGATCGTGAGCGGTTGGTGACGGAGAAGTTCAAGGCTGCGAGGGCGGGCGAGTCCGACCCTGAGGTTGATGACCCTGACCCTCTTAGGGGGTGGGCTGCTCAGTACCTGAATGTGTGGCCGTTCCTGCTGATGGCTGGCGGGTCGAAGGTTCTGCCCCGGTGGGGCGATCTGTCTGCTCCGGTTCGTGTCGGGGTGCCGACAGGTCTTGGTGTGGCTGCTGACCCTGACGGTACGTGGCTGTCTTTCGGTGCGGTGCTCCCTGGTGAGAAACCTCACCTTGGGCTGTTGACTCGTCTGCCCGTCTCACAACGTCGAGCGTTTGTTGCTGAGGTGGCGCGGGTGTCGCAGAAGTTCGACCGTCTTGTGGTCATCGACAAGGGTGGGCCAGCAGCGTTTCTGATCCCTGATCTCGAGCGTGCTTCTGTAGTGCTCGAAGAAATCGGAACTGATCGTTATATCCAGGCCGTAGCGGATCTTGTTCAAGCGGTGGCTTCATCTGAAGTGGAGCATGGCGGCTACCCGGACTTGGATGCGGCGACGGTCGCGGCTGATTGGCGGAAGATCGGCGACCGCAATGTGTTCGCCCGCAGATCTGGTGATATTTCCGCTTTGGAGGCGGTGACTTTGGCGCATCACGGGTCAGTTTCTGATGACTCGTCGTGGTCTGGAATTTTCTAAGGAGTCCTACATGGGTCTGTTTGATCTGTTCACGCGTACAGCGGAGCCTTCGCCGTCGCGTGAACTGTATGACCCGCCGCCGACTTCTCTGATTCAGGCCCAGCGTGCCGCGTTCCTGCCAGGGATGCAGGTTACGCCGTCTCCGTGGCCGGGTTGGCCCACGGATTGGCTTGATCCGACGTGGGACGGGTACACCCAGTTCAGCACTCTGGTTGACACGGCGTGGGCGTGCCTGGATCTGAACTCGTCCGTGATCAGCTCGATGCCCCCATATCTGACGAGGGGCGGTGAGATCATCCCTGCTAAGTCGTGGATGGTGAACCCTGACCCTAGTTACTACGCGTCGTGGGATGACTTCGCGAAAGAGGCGTTCTGGGAGTACCAGTGCGGTGAGGTGTTCCTTCTCGCGCTCGCTCGCGACTATCAGGATCTTCCTGTCCGTTTTCGGGTGATTCCAGCGTGTTTCGTGACGATCGTCTCTCGTGACGTGTTTCGCATTGGCGATTACGAGGTTCCTGAGGGCGACATGCTCCACATCCGTTACTCACGGCAGCCCGGGAACCTTCATGGTGTTGGGCCGCTCGAGGCTGGCGGTGCACGGATGGTGTCGGCGGCAACAATCGCCCGATACGTGTCTGGTCTTGTAGAGGGTGGTATCGCGCCCCCGTACTACATCCAGACCGACAAGCCGCTAACGAAGGAACAGTCCATTGCTGTTCTCGATGGGTATGTTGCGACTCGCGCGGAGCGTCCTGGTGAGCCGGCGATCATGTCGGGTGGCGCGAAACTCGATGCGCCCCCTACGAAGTCGGCTAAAGAGATGGCTCTTGTGGAGTTGTCCCAGTTCACCGATTCGCGTATCGCGATCATGCTCGGCGTGCCGCCGTTCCTTGTCGGTTTGCCGTCGGGCGGGGATTCGATGACGTACAGCAATGTATCGTCGCTGTTCGACTTCCACGAGCGCGCGTCCCTCGGCCCGAAGGTCTCTGCTGTCTCGGCCGCAATTTCTTCGTGGGCGTTGCCGCGGGGAACGAAGTTCGACCTGAACCGTGACGCATACACCCGCCCGTCTGCGGTCGACCGCGCCAGCTACTACTCAACCCTTGCAGCTATCCCCGGTGTGATCACCGGGCCTGAGATTCGAACCATGGAACGTATGAACGGTGACATCGCCCCTCTGGCGTTGACCGGACAGGAGGAATAATGACCGAGCAACTAGAAGATTCGGAAGTCGCCCCCGTGCAATTCGGGGGGACGCACTTTCGCTCAGCTTCGATCGAGGACGTGGCATTCGGCAAGCGTGAGATCACCCTGATTGCTGTTCCGTACAACGTTGAGGCTGCTGTGCCTGACTGGCGACCTCGCGCGACGCATGAGAAGTTCATGCCTGGTTCGTTCGATGGCATCGAGTCTCGCACCAAGAACATAACTCTCAACCGGGATCACAAGCCCGAGAGAGTTATCGGCGGGGCGCGCTCCTTCAACACAAGGGATGCCAAGGGGCTCATCGCGACATTCAAGGTCTCGAATACCCCGCTCGGTGACGAGTCGTTGCAGCTCGCAGCCGATGGTGTGCTGCACGCATCCATCGAGTTCAAGGCACGCACTCAGGACACCGCTATCAAGAACGGAGTGATGACCTTCTACCGTGCTTTTCTCGAGCACCTAGGGCTCACGCCGATTCCGGCCTATGAGGGTGCTGACATTATCAGCGTCCGCACCGGGGAGCCCATCGCGGATACCCCAACTCCGAACCTCGATCTTGCCGCAGCTCTCCTTAGGGAGATTTCTGCGCGCTGACCCGTCTGGGGTCACATGTAACCATTCGCTCGTTGGAGCACTCCCGCCCGTTGGGGCACTGGCCGCTGGGTCATTGCAAACAATCCCAACTATCTAAGGAGTGCCTAATGGCAACCAATTATCAGGACTCGATGGTCACGCGCCTCGAGGTGGAGATCAACGAGCGCACCGCGTTCATTCAGGGTCTCGTCCGTTCCGCAGAGGATGCGCAGCGCGACATGACCGATGCCGAAATGGAACTCGTGAAGGGCGCGCGTTCGCGCGTTGACGAGCTGAAGATTCAGCTTGACACCCTCTACGAGACCCGCGAGGTCACCGAAGGTGCCATCAAGCGCAGCGCTGAGGTCAACCAGGCGATGGAGTCCATTCGTGGGCGCGTCACCAACCCGACCGAGTACGCCTCGGCTGGCGCGTACCTTCTCGACCAGTGGAGCGGTGCAACGGGTGACCGTTCCGCTGCAACACGCGTCGAGACGTACCTGCGTGCCGCCGCGCACCAGAAGACCTCGGACAACCCCGGTATCGTCCCGGACCCGATCGTCGGCCCGCTGATCAACTTCATCGACCAGTCCCGCCCGCTGGTGTCGTTCTTCGGAACCTCCCCCGTGTCCGGCCCGACGTTCTACCGTCCGAAGGTGACGCAGCACACCGCTGTCGGCATCCAGGGCACCGCTGGTTCGGGTGGCGCAAACGAGAAGACCGAGCTCGAGTCGCAGAAGATGCTCATCACCCGCCTTACAGGCACGGTGAACACGTACGGCGGTTACGTCAACGTGTCGAAGCAGAACATCGACTTCTCGAACCCCGGCATCCTCGACACCGTGGTCAACGACCTCGCTGGCCAGTACGCCATCGAGACGGAGGCGGTCTTCGCGGCTGCTGTCGCCGCCGCTGCCACCGGCACGCAGGGCTACGGTCTCGCGTCGGCTGCGTCGCAGACTTCGATCGCGCGGGCAATCTGGACTGCGACCGGTTCGGTGTTCTCGAAGACGAAGGGTGCCGGTCGTCTGTTCATCGCGGTCTCCCCGACCGTCCTCGAGTTGTTCGGCCCGCTGTTCCAGCCGTACAACGCGCAGAACGCCCAGTCCGCTGGCCTGTCGGCTGCGTCGTACGGCACCGGTGTCCTCGGCACGATCTCGGGTCTGCCGGTGATCATGTCCGCTGGCCTCGGCGCTGGCAAGGCGTACCTCGGTTCCACCGCAGCGGTGGAGGCGTACGAGCAGCGCATCGGCACGCTGCAGGCTACCGAGCCGTCCGTGCTCGGCCTGCAGGTCGCATACGCCGGCTACTTCGGCACGGTGACCGTTGAGTCGGGCGCTGTTGTCGAGCTGACTGCGACGGCGTAACCCGTGGCCGTCCGCTGGCCGGACGGCTCCTACACGGGGTCGGTGAAGGCTGCGAAGCCCAAGCCGGCCCCGGTTGAGCCGGAACCGGTGATAGACGAACCAACCCCGGAGCCCGTCTCCGAGAAGAAGGAGACCAGCAATGGCAATCGGTGATGTTCGGGGTATCCCGAACCAGTACATCCTCATCCTCGATGGGGAAGACCGTTCGAGTGAGACCACATCAGCGTCTCTCGGGAAGTCCGACAAGTCCTCGCAGACGTTCGCGGAGTACCGCTCGGGTGGCGCGAAGGCGCTCAAGATGACGGTGCTGCAGAACTTCGTGTCGGGTTCGATCTGGACTCACGCGAACACTCCTGCGGACATCGGCACGACGGTGACCGGCATGTTCCTCCCCCAGGGGTCGGCTGCTGGTCGCCCGAAGTTCGCTGTGACGGCGACCATCTCGGCCCCCACCTCGGACGAGTGGGTTGGCGGTGAGGGCGGTGAGGCTACCGCCGATTCCCCGACCATCGACCTCGGTTGGGAGCTGGTAGGGAACTGGGCCCAGTCCACTCTCTAAACAAGCGGGGGTGGCGGTGGATCATGCCCCACCGTCACCCCTTTCCGCAATCGGACACCTGTTCTAATTTCTTTGCCCTCGCAGGTCGGGAACAGGGCAGGTCATAACGGGTCACCTCGGGGCTCAAACGGCTTCCCAGAGGCATGTCTGGGGGCCGTGTCGCAAATGTGTTCGAAAGTCCGGCATGAAGGGCAAGCAAGGCATGAAGTTTCATCATTTCTACCACCTCTACGCTGACGGTGGTTGGGCGCGCCCGTTCGCGGAGCACCTCAACGCCCTTGACAGAATCGGAGTCCCGTACCGGGTGACCTGTGGTGTCGTGGGCTCCCCCAAGAACCGGGCTGAGGCTATCTCCTGCATCCCGGACGGGTGGGAGGTCATCGAGTTCCCTGACGGATTCGAGGAACGCACCCTGGGTCTGATCCAGGAGCGGCTGACCGATGTGCCGGTGCTGTACGCGCACACGAAGGGTGCGGGGTATCCGCTGCCCGTGTCGGATGCATGGCGCGCGTGCATGACCTACGAGGTTGTGATGAAGTGGCGCACGAACCTCGCCGCCCTAGACATCTACGATCTCGTCGGCGCTCACTGGCTTACCCCGGAGGAGTGGTTCGAAGTGGAGTCGCCGTTCTTCGGCGGGAACTACTGGTGGGCGACCGCCGATCACCTCCGCAAGCTCGAGCCACTAGTCATGGCTGACAGGTTCAGTGCCGAGCGGTGGGTTGGGACTGTGCCGGCGAAGGTGCTGAACCTTGTTCCCGGATGGCCCGGACCGACATGCCAGCAGCACGAGCCCATAAACGACCCGCTCGAGGTGTATGCGTTCGAGGACGGCGGGGCGTGCGGGTACTACCGTGTACGCCTGCCGTTTGAGTTCCTGAACCGCGCCGGCCATCTGATGACCCACACCGACTACACCAAGGACGTCCACCCGCCGATGGGCCGTCCCCGCATCGTCCTGGGGCAGCGGATCGGCGGCCAGTCGATCGACACGATGTGGTACAACCTCAAGCAGTCCGGGGTGAAGCTCGTCTGGGAGACCGACGACGACCTGTGGAATCTGGACGAGTCGAACCCGGCCCGGCTGCAGATATCGGATATGACCCGCTACTGGATGGAGTCGGCGCTCAGCCACGCGCACTTGGTGACTACCACAGTCCCGCATCTTGCGGATGCGATGCGGAAGTTCAACCCGAACGTCATCGTGATCCCTAATGCGATCGATCCGGCTCTCATCACCACGGAGCGGAAGAAAGCCGAAAGGCTGACTATCGGTTGGGCTGGGGGCTCATCCCACCATGACGACTTCCGCTCAGTCGTCGGAGCCCTCCGAAAAGTGTCAGACCACCGCGGCGACATCGACTTCCACTCCGTGGGGGTGGACTACGGCAAAGACTTCTCCCTGTTCCGCAACAGGTTTACTCCGTGGCGGGAGTCGATGCTCGAGTACTACTCCGGTATCGACTTCGACATCGGTATTGCCCCGTTGTTGGATACGGCGTTCACCCGGTCGAAGTCGCCGATCAAGGCCATCGAGTACAACGCCCTCGGCATTCCCGTCATCGCCTCCAACACCGGCCCCTACAAGGACTATGTGGTCGATGGGGTGAACGGGTTCCTCTGCGAGACCGAAGACGAGTGGGTTGACCGCCTCAACCTTCTCATCGAGGACACCGTGCTGCGGGAGTCCATGTCGGCGAAGTCCCGCGATACCGCCGCACTCCACACCATCGACCAGACCGCTCCCTTGTGGGAGGCCGCGTTCCGCACATTGGAGACCCTATGACCGTCACCTACCAGCAAGTCCTGGCTGAGGCCGGCGCAGGAGGGTCGGACCAGGCTGTCGCGGAACGAGTGCTCGCCGAGGCCGAGATCCACGTCGCTGAGTTCATCGAAAAGAACCTCATGGATGAGGGCTACCCGGTGCCGGATGAGATCGAGGACTCTGCCGTCCTGCGGTGCGCTGTGGATCTTTTCTCAAGGGCGAAGGCTCCGTTCGGAACACAGATCCTCCCCGATGGGTCGGCGGGTGGGGGTTTCGTGGCGCAGCGCCTCGGTGCCGACCCGCTGGGCGGTGTCAGATCTCTCCTAGCGCGTTGGTGCACTCCTGACATGGGGATCGCGTGAGTTCCGACCTGACGGCCGCACGGGGTGCGTTGGCGACACTGCTGAATACAATCAGCGGTGTCCGGGCGGTGAGTGTCATCCCGAAGACATTCACGCCGCCGATCGTCTGCGTCATGCCCGCCTCCCCGTACCGGCAGCGCGGTCAGTCCTACGGTGACAAGCGCATCAACCTCATCGCCCTCTGCATCGGCGGTATGTCCACGAATGATGCCACCGAGGAGGCCACCGAGGATCTGGCCGAACTTGTAGCGGACACCATCGACGCGTCCACGACGTTCCGACTGGACCCCGACGCGGAGATGGACCAGCCCCGCCTCTACCCCACAGCACAGGGGCAGCAGATGCTCGGCATTGCCGTCAACGTCATCGCCAGGTCCACCCGTGGCTGACGACCGTATCGAGTGGAATACGAAGGAACTCGAGGCTTTCACGAAGTCCCTCCGGCACGACAGGTCCGGGCGGCAGTTGAAACTGCAGATGGAAGCGCAGTTCGACTCCATCACCGAGACCTTCCGCGATCGGCTCCGGCAGGACGTGTCACAGATCAGTGGTGCCGGCTCCTACCCGTCCGAGCTCGAGAACCTGGCCTACAAGACGAAGCTGATCGGCGGCAAGAAGGCGCGCGTCTCCATCATCGGCGAGGGCCGCACCCGTGATGGGAAGTGGCGGGAGGTCGGGAAGTTCCTCGACAAGGGGTTCCTGTACCACCCGGCGTGGGGGTTCTGGCGCGGCAGCCCGCCCCCCGCGTACCTGAAACAGGAAGTGCCCGATGCCCCGCGCACGGTCGATGACGTTCTCGACCGTTCCACCCCGCAGATGCGCGATGACATCCGCTCTGTGCTCAACGACTACCTGGACCGGCTCACTGACATCCGTCGTGCGCTGTAACCGAATGAAAGGCATGAAATGACGACTGGCATGGAATTTATGAAGTCCGGAGTTACCGGACAGACCTACCGAGAGATCATCGAGAAGTTCGGCAACAACATCAACCGGATCTCTGAGCAGGACGAAGTATCGGCGAACTACGCGATCGCATTCGCGTGGTTCCCCGAGCG